>FWPU01003233.1_pt1 | contig 41772 bp, 54 predicted proteins | sample 2228361 | NCBI WGS metagenome assembly FWPU01 (sample SAMEA103939777, study PRJEB20133) | metagenome | reverse complement strand
GATGACGCGGTCCTGGACGCGGAACTTGAAGGTGGTGAGCGGATCGGGGGGAACGCGTCGTACCTTCCGGCCGAAGGTCGGATACGCTTCCTCCGGGGATGGGGCGGTCTGGATGCGGCTGAGTAACCCTCCCTCGCCGGATGGAGGCGAAGGAACGGGTCGGTCAGTGCCCCTGGGGTCGGAGGCGAGTTGTTCCGGGAGGCCGTCTTTTTTTGTGGCGGGACGGGCCTCCTGCCGGAGGGATGGGGTGGGGGGGCGCACTTCCGGGCGGGAGGGAGGAACGGTTGGCCCTCCTGCCTGAGTTTCGCCCAGGCGGCGGCCCAACCCTCCCTCATCGCTCTGTCGCGGGGGCTCGGTCCCAAGCCGTTTCAGCAGAGCCATCTCATCCAGCCTGGACAACGGCGTTTCCGGAGCATGCCGTTCTCCCATCCATTATATCATAAAACCGTCCTGAAGTATAGCGGGTTTTCGGTTCTTCCATCGTGGGTCGAGCAGACCCCAGAAACAAAGAACGGCACCGGGAAGCCCGGACCGCGGTTTCGGTACACACGCTTCGGGTGCCATCCACCGACGGCCTGGCCTTCCGTGAGAAGATGTCCCTGCAGGTCGAAGTCAGTTTGTGGATAGCAGTCCCTGAGTGGGCCGTCAGGTGAAACTCGCAAGAATATCAGGGCGAGGTACAGGTGGGTTTCCACCCGCCTGTACCCCGGTGCTCCTCGATGGCGCAGAAATCGGGCGCAAGTATTGGATTACGGGCGGAATGTCACCGCTTGGTATAGGTCGGGCGCTTGCGGGCGCGCTTCAGGCCGGGCTTCTTACGTTCCTTGACCCGTGGGTCGCGGGTGAGTAAGCCGGCCTTTTTGAGCGGCAGGCGCAGGTTCTCGTCCATATGCACCAGCGCCCGGGCCAGACCGGCGCGCACGGCTCCGGCCTGGCCGCTGATGCCCCCGCCTTTCACCAGGACGGAGACATCCACCTTCTGCTCCATATTGGCCAGGCGCAGCGGCTCCAGAATCATCTGCTCATAGAGCAGGCGCGGCCCAAAGTGTTCCCGGAGGGGACGCCCGTTGATCTGAATTTCCCCTTTTCCTCCCGGGTAAAGGCGCACCCGGGCCACAGCCGTCTTCCGCCGCCCGGTTCCCTGGTAATAAGTCAGTTCCATCTCTTCCTCCATTGCCTACAGTTCCAGCGGTTTGGGGTTCTGGGCCTGGTGGGGGTGTTCCGGGCCGGCGTAGACCTTGAGTTTCCGCAACATCGCCCGTCCCAAGCGGTTACGGGGCAACATCCCTTCCACCGCCATCCGGATGACCCGCTCCGGATGGCGGGCCAGTACCTCGGCAAGGGGAATCCGGCGTAGGCCGCCCATGTAGCCGGTGTGATGGTAGTAAACCTTTTGCTCACGCTTCCGCCCGGTCAGCACCACCTTCTCAGCATTGACGACCACAACGTAATCCCCCTCATCCAGGTGTGGGGTATAAGTAGCCTTGTGTTTGCCTCGCAAGACCGTGGCGATTCGGGTCGCCAGCCGGCCCAGCGTCTTTCCGGCCGCGTCTACGACGTACCATTCCTGCCGGATTTCACCGGCTCTGGGCATATACGTCTTCATAGCAATCTCCTCTAAGCGATACCTTCATACTCTACCCGTACCAAACAGAGGCCGTGGGGCGGGGCCGGCGGGCCGGCCCGACGGCGGTCTCGGGCTTCCAGAACGGCCCGGAATTCGTCCAGGTCACAACGCCCCTGGCCCAGCAGCACCAGTTGCCCTACAATATTCCGTACCATATGTCGGAGAAAGCTTTCGGCGGCGATCTCGACCATGAGCCAGGGGGCCTGGTCGCTCAGGATGGCCCGCTCGATCCGGCGGATGCTCCGCCGAGGTCGGGTGGGGCTTTCGGCCGAACCGGCGAAGGAGGCCAGGTCGTGCTCGCCTATAAGCATCTCCAATCCGGCAGTCATCGCGGCCACATCCAGCGGTTCGGCCACATGCCAGGCGTAACGCCGCGCCAGAGGCGAACGAAGCGGGGCGTTGTAAAGGGTATACTGGTAGACCCGCCGTCTCGCATCGAATCGCGCATGAAACGTCTCCGGCACCTCCTGCGCCCGCAGTACGGCCAGGTCGGGAGGCAGGACGGCGTTGAGCGCCCGCACCCAGAGATCCGGTGACCAGAGCCTGGGGGTGCGAAAGTTGGCCCGCTGACCCCGTGCATGGACCCCGGCGTCGGTGCGGCCGGCCAGGATCACCCGGGTCTCTTGTCCGGTCAGGCGATAGAGGGCCCGTTCGAGTTCGCCCTGTACTGTCCGCCCCGAAGCCTGAATCTGCGAACCGAGGAAATCGGTTCCATCGTATTCCAGGTCCAACAGGATATTGGGCATCTTTCCCGGTTGGGTCCATTCGAAATCTCCGCCCAAGTCGGCGGCTTGTTCACCTAAAGCAGTTCGAACCGCACCATCATCGCCGCATCGCCCTGGCGTGGACCGATGCGGATGAGGCGGGTGTACCCACCGGAGCGCTCCCGGTAGTTGGGAGCCACCTCGGTAAAGAGTTTTTCCACTACCCGCTCGTTGGGCAATCGGGCCATCGCCAGCTGCCTGCGGGCCTCGGTATCCTCCCGGGCCAGAGTGATAAGCCGCTCGACTTGGGGCTGGATGGCCTTGGCTTTGGCCTCCGTGGTCACCACGTGTCCATGCCAAAGCAGGGCAGCCATCAGACTCCGAAAGAGCGCCCGCCGCTGGTCCGTATTCCGGTTGAGTTTCCGTCCCGACTTGCGATGTCGCATCGTTTACACTCCATCATGTCTACCGGATTTTATCCACGGATGGACCTCATTTTCCGAGGTCAACATCTTCCTATTCCACCCGCCCGCATTCTTCTTCTTCCTCGTCCGTTGTTTCCTCTTCCTCCACCAGGAAGAGCCGGCCGGTCAGCGCCTCGCTCGGTGCCTTTTCTTCCTCCTCTTCCTCTACCGCCGCTTCCTCCTTCAGGATGGCCTCTACCGTTTCCTCTGCTTCTCCGGTTTCCTCCAGGATAACGCCGGGCACCTGAACCTGGGGCAGGAATCCGCGAGCGAGCAGGGCTTCGCGGATCTCTTCCACCGATTTCCGTCCCAAGTTGCGAATTGCCAGAAGGTCCTTTTCGTCCATCTCCAGGATCTGGCCCACCTGGTTGATGCCGGCCCGCTTCAAGCAGTTATAGGTTCGGGTAGATAGGCCCAGTTCGTCGATGGAAATCTGATACAGGTGAGGCGGGATGATGACCCCACCGGCTTCCTCTTCGACTGCCTCCTCCACCTTGCTGGCCTCGGCGATCAGGGAACAGTACTGCACCAGGACCTGAGCTGCGTAACTCAGAGCGTCGCCAGGTGAGATGGTGCCGTCGGTCCAAATTTCCATAATCAGGCGGTCGTAGTCGGTCATCTGGCCGACGCGGGTGCGTTCGACGACGTAGTTGACTTTGGTGATCGGGGAGAAAACGGCATCCACCGGGATCTGGCCGATGGGCAGACGTTCATGGGCCTCGGCCGGCCGGTAGCCCCGTCCCCTTTCGACCGTCAGTTCCATGTCCAGGTAGGCCTCGTCCGAGTCCAGTGTAGCAATGACCAGATCCGGGTTGACGATCTCCACCGTGCTGGGGCATTCGATGTCGCCGGCCCGCACCACTCCCCGACCTTTGGCCTGCAGCCAGAGTTTGACCGGCCGGTCGGCGTAGGAGTGCAGGCGGATGCGCTTGATGTTCAGCACGATCTGAGGCACATCCTCCCGGACATGGGGGATGGTAGAAAACTCGTGGTAGATGCCTTCGATGCGGATACTGGTTACGGCCGCGCCTGGAAGCGAAGAGAGCAACACCCGGCGCAGGGCGTTACCCAGCGTTACGCCGTATCCCGGCTCCAGCGGATCAATTTTATATTGACCGAAAGAATCGGTGCTGCCGATACACTCGATCTTCGGCATGGCGATATCCAGCAAGGGATGCCTCCTCCTGGGGGCCCTCAGAGGGCCACAGGCACTAACGGCTGTAAAATTCCACGATCATCTGCGGCTGGAGGTTCTGCTCGTACTCCTCCTGGTTCGGTTCCCGAAGGACCTTGGCGCTCATCTCCTCCGGGTTCAGCGAAAGCCAGCCCGGGACGGCGTCGGCCTTGAGCATCCCGCCGAGTTCCCTGAAATAAGGCCGCCGGCGGCTCTCCGGGCGGACCGCGATGGTATCCCCAGGCCGCACCAGGAAGGAAGGGATATCCGTTTTGCGGCCGTTGACGACAAAGTGGCCATGGCCGACCAACTGGCGGGCCTGGCGGCGCGATTGGGCCATTCCCAGGCGATACACCACATTGTCCAGCCTTCGCTCCAGCAGGCGCAGGAGGACCTCGCCGGTAGCCCCGGTGGTGCGGGTAGCGTCCTCGAAGAGGCGGCGGAACTGGCGTTCCAGCATCCCGTACATCCGCCGGGCCTGCTGTTTGGCCCGCAGGCGCACCCCATAGTCGGAGATCCGCCGGCGCTGGCGGGCTGCACCGTGCTGGCCGGCCGGATAGTTTCGCCGTTCCAGGGCACATTTGGCGCTAAAGCAGCGCTCCCCCTTGAGCATCAGCTTCATGCCCTCTCGGCGACATAATCGGCAAACAGGACCCGTATAGCGTGCCATGGATCTTCCTCCGAAACTCATACCCGCCGGCGTTTGGGCGGTCGGCAGCCGTTGTGCGGAATCGGGGTAACATCGGTGATCGAGGCCACGTGCAGGCCGGCCCCTTGCAGGGCCCGGATCGCCGCCTCGCGGCCGGCCCCTGGCCCCTTCACAAAGACGTCCACCTGCCGCATTCCCATCTCCATTGCCTTGCGCGAAGCCGTCTCCGCCGCAATCTGCGCCGCATAGGGCGTGCTCTTGCGCGAACCCCGGAAACCGCAGGCCCCGGCGCTGCTCCAGGCAATCACCGCCCCCTGGGGGTCGGTAATCGTGATGATCGTGTTGTTGAAACTGGCCAGGATATGCGCCTGGCCTCGCGGGATGTTCTTCTTTTCCCGGCGTGCTCCCCGCCGGCGTGTACCTTTGGCCATCTTTTCCCTCACTACGGTTTCTTCGCCTTCTTTTTGATCCCGATCGGCGCACTCCGCCGGCCGCGCCGGGTATGCGCATTGGTGCGCGTGCGCTGCCCCCGCACCGGCATGTTGCGGCGGTGGCGGATGCCCCGATAGCAGCCGATCTCCATCAGCCGTTTGATGTTCTGGGAAACCTCACGTCGCAGGTCGCCCTCGACCCGATAGTTGCGTTCGATCGTCTCGCGCAACCGAGAGATCTCTTCCTCGGTTAGGTCGCGTACCCGTGTCCCCGGGTTGATCTGGGTCTGCTGAAGAATCTCCCGGCTGCGGCTGCGACCGATTCCGTAGATATAGGTCAGAGCCACCTCGATTCGTTTGTCTCGGGGCAAGTCCACTCCAACGATACGAGCCATTCCATTTCCTCCCGGGCCCTCAGCCCTGTGGCAAGCCCTCTACGCCTACCCCTGGCGCTGCTTGTGCCTGGGGTTTCTGCAAATGATGCGGACCACGCCCTTGCGCCGGATCACTTTACAGTGTTCGCAGCGCTTCTTGATCGAAGCCATCACTTTCATCGCTGACCTCCTGGTGAGCCTTTTTCTCCCCCCTCTTTTCGGAGACCTCGCCGCAGCCCTTTCCAGGGCAAGGGAGAAAAGTTCCGGTTACAACCGGGTCAGGATCTCCGGCTCACCCTCTGTAACTGCTACGGTATGCTCATAATGCACCGAAAGTCGTCCATCCACCGTGACCACGGTCCAGCCGTCGCCCCGGAGCGAATCGTCCACCTCGTAGGAGCCGGCGCAGAGCATCGGCTCGATGGCCAGCACCATCCCCGGCCGCAACACCGGCCCCCGGCCCGGCGGGCCGAAGTTGGGCAGGAGCGGATCCTCGTGCATCTCCCGACCGATGCCGTGGCTGGTATACTGGCGCACCACGGCCGTCCCCTGGCTTTCGGCATACAACTGGATGGCCCAAGAGATGTCGCTCAGACGCTTCCCCGGCCGCATCTGTGCGATGGCGCGGGATAGCGCCTCTTGCCCCACGCGCATCAGGTGCTCCGCCTCGGCCGAGACTTCGCCCAGGCCGAAGGTAATGGCCGCATCGGCATGCATGCCCTCATAAAAGGCCCCCACGTCCACGCTGACCACATCTCCCCGGCGGAGCCGGCGCGGACCGGGTATCCCGTGCACTACCTCCTCGTTCACAGAGACGCAGATAGAGGCCGGAAAGCCCCGATAGCCCTTGAACGAGGGCACCGCCCCGTGCCGGCGAATATACTCCTCGGCCAGGGCATCCAGTTCCACCGTGCGGATGCCCGGCCGGGCCCGTTCCCGAAGGAGCGCTAGCACCCCGGCCACGATACGGCCGGCCTCGCGCATCCGCCGTAGCTCCTCCGGCGTCTTGATGGTTACGCCCATGCCCGGCCGGCCTCCTCGCCACCCAGCGCCCGGAGCAGACGCTCGCCGACCTCTTCCACTTCGCCCACCCCATCCACCTCGCGCAACAACCCCTGCCGGCGATAGTAGGCAATGAGCGGAGCGGTCTGCTCCCGATAGACCCGGAGACGATGGCGAACCGTCTCCTCCCGGTCATCGTCGCGCTGGTAGAGTACGCCTCCGCAGCGGTCACAGATGCCCTCCCGGGTCGGCGGATTGAACGTCATATGGTAAGGTGCTTGACAGTTCCGGCAGATACGTCGGCCGGTCAACCGTTCCAACACCACCTCGTCCGGCACATGCGCCAGAAGGACGACATCCACCTCTTTCCCCTGGGCCGCAAGGGCCTCTTCCAGCGCCTCGGCCTGGGCCACCGTCCGGGGAAAACCGTCCAGGACGGCTCCCTGACGACAGTCGGGTTGGGCCAGACGTTCCAGAATCATCGCTACCACGATCTCGTCGGGGACCAGTTCGCCCCGCTCCATATAGCCCTGCGCCTTGATTCCCAGAGGCGTCTGCGCCGCTACCGCCTCGCGAAAGAGGTCCCCGCTGGCCACATGGGCCAGTCCCAGCCTCTTTGCCAACCGCGCCGCCTGCGTCCCTTTGCCCGCCCCCGGCGGCCCCAGCAAAATGACCACCATTCGTCCTTGTCCTTTACAGGAAGCCTTCGTACCTCCGGATCAGGAGTTGCGCCTCCAGTTGCTTCATCGTATCCACCGCCACACCGACGACGATAAGCAGGCCGGTGGCGCTGAGGTTCAGGTTGGGCACGTTGGTGATGTGCTGGACGATAAAGGGCAGGACTGCCACTATGCCCAGGAAAAGGGCCCCCAGGAGGGTAATCCGGTTGACGATCTGGGTGAGCAGGCGCTCCGTCTGTTCGCCCGGCCGGTAGCCGGGGATGAAGCCGCCGCTCTTGCGGAGGTTGTCGGCGATGTTCGTCTGGCTGAAGACGATGATGGTGTAAAAGTAGGTAAAGAGCACCACCATGAGAAAGAGCAGGATCGGATAGGCCGGGCTGGTATAGTTGAAAAAGTTATACGTCCAGTCGGCAGCCCGCTGAACCCAGTTCCAGTTGGCCGGGTCGCCGCCGGCCCGCAGGTAGGAAGCCACCGTGCTGGGGAAAAGCATGATGCTCTGGGCGAAGATGAGCGGAATCATCCCGGCCATGTTGACCCGCAGCGGCAGGGTGGTGCTACCCCCACCGTAGAGTTTCGTTCCGCGCACCCGCCGGGCATACTGGACACGCAACTCGCGCCGGCCTTCCTGCACCAGGACGATGCCCACGACGGTCAACAGGCCGATGATGAGGAAGAGCCCCACCCCCAGCCAGCCGCCGGCCGCCGTGGCCCCGCCCGTGACCATCTCCCCCAGCATCGTGGGCAGCCGGCTGACGATGCCGCTAAAGATGATCATCGAGAGGCCGTTGCCCACCCCCTGCTCGGTGATGAGGTCACCCAGCCAGATGAGCACCATCGTCCCGGCCACCATCGAGGCCAGGATGGCGAAACTGGGCAGGAAATAGTGGGCGCTGAACAGGTTGAACTGAAAATCTCCCAGGAAGATGGTGGTTCCGGCCGACTGGGCCTGCAGGGCCGCTACCGTACCGTATCCCTGGAGGGCAGCCAGCGGGATGGTCAGCCAATACGTCCACTTGTTGATTTTGGCCTGGCCCTGTTCACCCTGCTTGGAGAGTTCCTCCAGTTTCGGGATGATCGGCACCAGAAGTTGCATGACGATGGAGGCGGTAATGTAGGGGTACACCCCCATAGCGGCCACCGAAAAGTTCACCAGTGCGCCGCCGGAAAAAAGGTCTAGCAGTCCCAGCATGGCGTTCCTGGAAAGGGCCTGCGTCAGTTTGTCGCTGTCCAGCATGGGAATGGGGATGTGGGAAATGAGCCGGAAGACGACCAGCATGGCCAGGGTGAAGATGATCTTCCGACGCAGGTCCGGTATCTTGAAGGCATTGACCACGGCTTTCAGCATCGTCGCACTCCTGCCGCCGGTGGGCCGGCCGGCTACTTTCCTAGACCGAGACCTCTTCGCCTGTGCCTTCTGCCGGGACATCCCAAACCTGAGGGTCCAGCACGGTGCAGGTGCCGCCGGCCGCCTCGATCTTCTGGCGGGCACTCTCGGAGAAGGCATGGGCGTAGATGTGGAGCGGGCCGGAAGCCTCGCCCTCGCCCAGGACCTTGATCGGGCGGTTGCGATGGCGTACGATCCGCCCCTCCCGGAGCAGGCGCGGGGTGACCACGCTTCCGGCCGGAAAAAGTTCCGCCAGCCGGCCCAGGTTGACCACGCTGTACTCTACACGAAATGGGTTATGGAAGCCGCGCTTGTAGGGCAGGCGGCGGACCAGCGGCAACTGCCCGCCTTCGAAGAACGGGCTGATGCCGTGATGGGAACGGGAGCGCTGGCCGGACATGCCCCGGCCGGCCGTCTTCCCGCGCCCGGAGCCGTGTCCCCGCCCGACCCGCTTGCGTGCTTTCGTTGCCCCCTGTGGGGGCAAGAGATCGTGTTGTTTCACGCTTCGACCTCCTCCACCTGCACCAGGTGGCGGACCTTGAAGACCATGCCCCGGATGACCGGCGTATCGTCGTGGAGGACGCTCTCGTGCAAACGATGCAGCCCCAGGGCCCGAATCGTGTCCCGCTGGTCCCGGGGGAAGCCGATGGTACTTTTCACCCAGGTGATGCGCAACCGGCTGGCAGACGGTTTCTTCCTTGCCGTCATCCCTGAGCCTCCTTCCGGTGCTTGGGGCGCATTCGGCGGCGCAGGAGGTACTCCACCGTCTTGCCTCGCCGGGTCGCCTCGTCCTCGACGGAGGTGAGTTCGTCCAACGCCAGGAGCGTAGCCCGGCAAAGGTTGACCGGGTTGGAGTTGCCCAGCGACTTGGTCAGGATGTCCTTGATTCCGGCCAGTTCCACGACCGCCCGCACGCTGCTGCCGGCGATCACGCCGGCCCCCGGTGCGGCCGGCTTCAGGATGACTTTGGCCGCCTTGAAACTGCGCACCACGGCGTGCGGAATCGTCGTGCCGACGATGGGCACGCGAATCAGGTTGCGCTTAGCCTGCTCCACCCCCTTACGGATGGCCTCGGGCACCTCGTTTGCCTTGCCCACGCCGACCCCCACATGGCCTTGCCGGTCTCCGACCACGACCACGGTACGAAAGCCCATGCGCCGGCCGCCCCGGTATACCTTGGCCACACGGTTGATCTCGATCACCCGTTCTTCCAGTTCGACCTCGTTCAGGTCAATCGTTGCTTTTGCCACCGTTCCTCCTCGCTCGGCCGAGCCAACGGTCCCTCTCCGGCCCTAAAACTCCAGCCCGGCCTGGCGCGCCGCTTCGGCCAGGGCCTTGACCCGACCGTGATACCGATAGCCGCCCCGGTCGAAAGCAACCTTCCGGATGCCCCGGGCCAGCGCCCGTTGAGCCACCAGCCGGCCTACCCGGGCGGCCTTTTCCGTCTTTTTTCCGCCCGCCTCCCGAACTTCGCGTTCCAGGCTGGAGGCAGCCGCCAGGGTATGGCCCACGGTGTCGTCAATGACCTGGGCGTAGATGTGGTTCAGGCTGCGGAAGACGTTCAGCCGGGGGTGCTCCGATGTCCCGGAAATGCGCGCCCGCATCCTCAGGTGTCGCTTCCGATGGCGTTGCTTGGATGTGGTCTGTTTGATCATCTGTCCATCTCCAAACGTGCGAACGTGCCAGGGGGCCTAGGCCTTGCCGGACTTGCCGGCCTTGCGGCGGATCTGTTCGCCCATATAGCGAATGCCCTTACCCTTGTATGGCTCCGGCCGGCGCAGGGCGCGGATGTTGGCGGCCTGCTGGCCGACCAGCACCTTGTCGATCCCCGAAACCACGATCACATCGTTCTTGCCGGTCACCTCGAAACGGATGCCCCCGGGAGGAGAAACCCGAATCGGGTGGGAGTAGCCCAGGTGCAACACCAGATCGCTTCCGTCCAGGTCGGCCCGGTAGCCTGTTCCGACGATCTGGAGTTCCTTGCGGAAGCCTTCCGTCACCCCGGCAATCATGTTGGCCACCAAGGTGCGCATGAGGCCATGATAAGCCCGCTGGGGCTTGGCATCCGAAAGGCGACGCACCCAGACCTGTCCGCCCTCCAGAGCAACCTCAATACCCGGCAGAATCGGTTGCCGCAGGGTACCCTTGGGGCCATGCACCACCACCTCGGTAGCCGTTATTTCCACCGTTGCCCCTGCCGGTATAGGGATCGGCTTCTTACCTATACGCGACACACCATCCTCCTCGGCCGAACTCCCTCGGCCTACCAGACGTAACAGAGCACCTCGCCGCCGACCCCGGCCCGCCAGGCATCCTCTCCGGTCATGACCCCTTTGGAGGTAGAGAGGATGGCAAAGCCCAGCCCGCCCTTGACCCGGGGAATCTCATCGCGGGAGACATAGATGCGTCGCCCCGGCTTGCTCACCCGGCTCAGCCCGGTCAAAGCCGGACGACGTCTGTCCGTATACTTGAGCACGATGCGCATGGTGCGCCGTGCCCCTTTTGGGAGAACCTCGTAATGCTGGATAAAGCCCTCGGCTTTCAGGATACGGGCGATCTCCTCCTTGATACGGGAAGAGGGCACCAGCACTTCCTCATGGTGGGCCATCAGGGCGTTGCGGATTCGGGTCAACATATCGGCGATCGGATCGGTCATTTCTCTTCCTCCACCCGGCCAGGTCTCCCCGTTGCAGAGCGGGTTCTCCACCTGCCCCTACGGGGACGCAGGCCGGTTACCAACTGGCCTTTTTCACCCCGGGCAAGTGCCCCCGCGAGGCATGTTCCCGGAAACAGATGCGGCAGAGGCCGAACTTGCGGATATAGCCCCGCGGCCGGCCGCAGATCTTGCAGCGGTGGTACTGGCGGACCCGATATTTCTGAGGCCGATTGGCCTTGACGAAAAGCGCCTTGCGTGTCAAGGTTTCCTCCTTAGTCCCGGAACGGCATCCCTAGCCGGGCCAGGAGTGCCTTGGCCTCGGCATCGGTCTTGGCCGTGGTGATGATCGAGACTTCCAGGCCGCGCAACCGGTCAATTTCGTCGTAGAGAATTTCGGGAAAGACCAGTTGTTCACGCAGCCCGATCGTGTAGTTGCCGCGGCCGTCGAACGACCTGGACGAGAGGCCGCGAAAGTCCCGGATGCGCGGCAGGGCCAGGTTGATCAGCCGATCCAGGAATTCGTACATACGCCGGCCGCGCAGCGTCACACTGACCCCGATGGGCATCCCGGTGCGCACCTTGAAGGCTGCCACCGAGCGCCGGGCGCGCCGCACTACCGGCTGCTGACCGGAGATCAGGCGCAGGTCGTTCACCGCCGCTTCCAGGGCACGGGCGTTCTGGATGGCCTCGCCCACGCCGATGTTGAGCACGATCTTGTGCAGCCGCGGCACCTGCATGATATTCCGGTAACCGAACTCCCGCAGCAGGGCTGGGACAACCTCCTGACGATAATATTCCAGCAGGCGAGCCATAGAGATGCCTCCCGTTCTAATCCACCGCCTGTCCACAGGCCTTGCAGATGCGGGCCTTGCCGCCCTCAGGCAACAGTTCATAACCGACGCGGGTTGGCTCCTTACAGCGCGGGCAGATGAGCATCACCTTGGAGACGTGCAACGGGGCCTCCAGTTCGATGATGCCTCTCTGGTCCATCCGCCCCCGGGGCCGACGGTGCTTCTTGACCAGGTTGATTCCCTCGACGATCACCTGTTCCTTCTTCGGCAGGGCGCGTTTGACCCGGCCCCGCTTTCCGCGGTCCTTACCCGCCCGAACCCATACCAGATCTCCGCGACGAATCTTCATCGTATCCTCCCGCTACCCTCTCAGTAAACCTCGGGGGCCAGGGAAACGATTTTCATAAAACGGTCGCGCAGTTCCCGGGCCACCGGGCCGAAGATGCGGGTGCCCCGGGGGTTGCCCTGCGGCGTGATCAGCACGGCGGCGTTCTCGTCGAAGCGGATATAAGAGCCGTCCGGCCGGCGGATTCCCCGCGAGGTGCGTACGATTACCGCCCGGACCACCTCGCTCTTCTTCACCTGCCCGTCGGGCACAGCCTGTTTCACCGCGGCGACGATCACATCGCCGATGCCGGCATAACGTCGGTTCGACCCGCCCAGGACACGGATGCACATAATCTCCTTGGCCCCGGTATTATCGGCAACCTTCAATCGCGACATCGGCTGAATCACCCGAGTCCTCCTCTTGCCTCCGCTACGCCGCCCGTTCCAGAATCTCGGCCACACGCCATCGCTTCAGCCGACTCAACGGGCGCGTCTCGACGATCCGTACCAGGTCTCCTTCCTGGCAGGCATTTTCCTCGTCGTGGGCCAGGAAGCGGCGTCGCTTGTGGACGGTCTTCTGGTAAAGAGGGTGGCGGCGGCGGTACTCCACCTCGACGACGACGCTCTTCATCATCTTGTTGCTGACCACCCGCCCGATCATCGTTTTTCGCCTTCCGTTCATCTCTTCGCCTCCTGAAGGTTGCTCTCCTGCGACCGGCGCCGGCGCTGTTCGGTCAGGATGCGGGCGATTTCCCGGCGCACCTGCGGGATGCGGCTGTAATTGGGCAGGCGGCCGATGGACAGGCGAAAACGCAGGTCTAAGAGTTCCCGCCGGGCCTCCTCCAGTTTCTGCTGCAACTCCGCCATGGTTAGGTCGGACAAAGGAGTTCGCTTCATCCCCTAAGCCTCCTCGCGGGCCACAAAGCGGCAGCGGATCGGGAGTTTATGGGAAGCCAGGCGCATGGCCTCCTCGGCTACCTCCCGGCTGATACCGGCCACCTCGAAGAGGATGCGTCCCGGCTTGACCACGGCGACCCAATGGTCCGGTGCGCCCTTGCCCCCACCCATGCGCGTCTCAGCCGGCTTGCGGGTGATCGGCTTATCCGGGAAGATGCGAATCCAGACCTTGCCGCCGCGACGGATGTGTCGGGTAATGGCCCGCCGCGCCGCCTCGATCTGCCGGCTGGTGATCCAAACCGGCTCCAGGGCCTGCAATCCGTACTCCCCGAAGGCGATGGTGCAACCTCGAGTGGCCCGGCCTTTGAGCCGTCCTTTATGCATCTTGCGGTACTTGGTGCGCTTGGGCATCAACATCGTTTCACTCCAACCTCATTCCGTCGAAGCCGCTGGCAGAGCCGGCGTTTCGACCTTCTCGGGCAGGACATCGCCCTTGTAGATCCACACCTTAACCCCGATGCGTCCGTAGATGGTGTGGGCGTGCACTACGGCATAGTCTATATCGGCTCGAATCGTCTGCAGGGGCACCCGGCCACGCATCTCCACCGCGGAGCGGGCCATCTCCGCTCCGGCGAGACGGCCGCTGCAGCGGATCTTGATCCCCCGGGCTCCCAGGCGCATTGCCCGGGCAGCAGCCTGCTTCATCGCCCGGCGGTAGGCCACCCGCTTGCTCAGTTGCTCGGCAATGCTCTCCGCCACCAGGATGGCCTCCAACTCCGGTTGCCGAATCTCTTCGATGTTCAGCCGGACCTTTTTCCCCGTAAAGTCTTCCAGTTCTTTTCGCAATTGGTCTACACTGGCCCCGCGCTTGCCGATGACGATGCCGGGCTTGGCCGTGTGCAGGGTGACCTCGACTTGGTTGGCCGAACGCTGAATCTCGATGCGGGCCACGCCGGCACCTTTGAGCCTCTCCTGAATCAGCTGGCGCAGGGCAAAGTCCTCGTGTAAAAGTTCGGTGTAGTTGCGCTCGGCAAACCACCGGGACTGCCAGTCGGTTACGATTCCCAGCCGAAAGCCGATCGGATGAATTTTGCGTCCCAAGACATCCTCCTTACGCCACAGCGTATCTCATCGGCCCGTTTCCTCTTCGCCGGCTTCTTCGTACTCATCCAGCACCACGGTAATGTGGCAGGTGCGCTTGCGGATGCGGTCGGCCCGTCCCCGGGCGCGGGGACGCCAGCGCTTCAGGGTGGGCCCACCGTCGGCAGCGATGGCGGCGATGTAGAGGTCTTCGCGGGTGAGCATATGGTTATTTTCGGCGTTGGCAACGGCCGATTCCAGCGCTCGGAGCACTTCGCGGGCGCCGGCCCGTGGGGTCAGGCGCAGGATGGCCAGGGCCTCGTCCACCTGGCGGCCGCGCACCAGATCCACGACCTTCCGCACCTTCAGCGGAGACATCCGGATATAGCGATGAACGGCTCGAACCTGCATGGTCTGTTCCTCCACGTTGTCCCGGCTACTTCTTTAGGCGTGCCATGCGGGCCTTTTTCCCGCCATGGCTGCGGAAGAGGCGGGTTGGGGCGAATTCCCCCAGGCGGTGGCCCACCATGTTCTCGCTGATGTAGATGGGCACGTGCCGCCGACCGTCGTGTACGGCGATGGTGTGGCCGACCATCTGCGGGAAGATCACCGAATCCCGCGACCAGGTGCGCAGAACCCGGCGTTCGCCGGTACGATTCATCTCTTCGATCTTTTTCAGCAGTCTGGGGTCCACATAGGGACCTTTTTTCCGCGAACGGGACATGCTTCAACCTCCAGACGACCACATCCCGACTACGAAGCGCCGCGCCGGCGGACGATGAAGCGGTCGGTGCGCTTGTTCTTGCGGGTACGATACCCCAGCGTCGGCCTGCCCCAGGGCGTCTTGGGCCCCGGCATTCCCACCGGGCAGCGGCCCTCCCCGCCGCCGTGTGGGTGGTCGCGGGGGGTCATCGCCGAGCCCCGTACTGCCGGCCTCCGGCCTAGGTGGCGCTTTTTTCCGGCCTTGCCCAGGCTGATGAGGGAGTGCTCGGGATTGCCCACGGCCCCGACCGTGGCCATACAGTCCAGCCGAATCAGGCGCACCTCGCCGGAGGGCATCCGGATGTGGGCATAGTCTCCTTCCTTGGCCATCAGTTGGGCCGAGGTACCGGCCGACCGCACCAGTTGTCCGCCCCGACCCACGTTCAGTTCCAGATTGTGGATCTGGGTGCCCAGAGGGATGTAGCGCAGCGGCATGGCGTTGCCCACCCGTACTTCCACGGCGTTCCGCGAGGAGATCAGGGTATCGCCCACCCGCAGGCCCTCGGCCGCCAGGATGTAGCGTTTTTCGCCATCGGCATAGTGCAGCAGGGCGATACGCGCCGAACGGTTCGGGTCGTATTCGATAGAGGCCACCCGGGCCGGGATATCGAATTTGTCCCGTTTGAAGTCAATGATCCGCAGGCGGCGCTTGGCCCCGCCGCCCCGATGGCGCACCGTAATCCGCCCCTGGTTGTTGCGTCCGGCCTTTTGCTTCCGCGGACGCAGAAGGGCTTTTTCCGGCTCTTCCTGTGTGATCTCTTCGAAAGAAGCCCCGCTCATCCAGCGCCGGCCCGGCGATGTAGGCTTGAACTTTTTGATCGCCATTTCCTTGCTCCTACCGCCAAACGATCAACGCTTTATACACCCTGGAAGATGTCGATCCGCTCCCCGGGCGCCAGCGTGACCACCGCCTTCTTCCACGGCTTGCTCGCACCGATCACCCGTCCTCGACGGCGTGGTTTCCCCGGAACGATGCAGGTGCGCACGTCCACAACCTGCACCCCAAAGGCCAGTTCGACCGCCTCCCGAATCTGGACCTTGTTGGCCCGCATATCCACCTCGAAGGTGTACTGGTTGTTGTTCTCCATGAGAAGGGTGTTCTTCTCCGTCAGGATCGGGCGCCGAAGCACTTCGTATGGGTCCATCTCATGCCTCCCGCCGACCCCAGATCCGGCCGATCACCTCCAGACTGGCCACCGGCATAAGCACCCGGTCATAGTCCAGAAGGTCGGCCACGTTCAGGTACGGGGCCAGGAGCGTCTTCACCCCGGGAATGTTGCGGGCCGAGGCCTGGACCAGCGGGTCCTTCTCCGGCAGGACGATCAAGGTCTTGCTTTCGGCCAGGCGGAGGTTTTCCAGCACCTGGAGCATGGCCTTGGTGCGCTTTTCCTCCAGTCGCAGGTCGTCCAGGAGGACGATCTGATCCTCGGCCCGTTTGAGCGAGAGGGCCGAGCGCACCGCCAGGCGGCGCATTTTGCGCGGCATGTCCTGGGTGTAGTCGCGCGGATGGGGGCCGAAGACGGCGCCTCCGCCCTTCCAGTGCGGCGCTCGCCGGCTGCCCTGTCGGGCCCGGCCGGTGCCCTTTTGCCGCCACATCTTGCGCCCACCGCCGCTGACTTCTCCTCGCGTCTTGGTCTGATGCGTCCCCAGACGGGCATTGGCCAGTTGTCTCCGCAGCGCCTGGTGCATCACGGCCAGGTTGGGCCAGATGCCGAAGATATAGCCGTCCAGGCAGACACTGTCCACCTGCTCGCCGGCCATATTAAAGACCGGAGTCTCCAGCGTAACGTCCTCTACCATCGTCGTCTCCATGCCATCCTCCCGCTCACTTCTTGCGCTTGACTGACTTGCGCACCTGGAGCAGGCCGCCGTTGCATCCGGGGACACTTCCGAGCACCAGCAGGAGGTTACGCTCCGGGTCCACCTCCACCACCCGCAGGCCCTGCACGGTGACCCGCCGGCCACCCATCCGGCCGGCCATGCGCTTCCCCTTGTGCACCCGCCCCGGATAGGTCGAGGCCCCGATGCCGCCAGGAGCGCGCAGCCGGTCGCTCTGGCCGTGGGTACGTGGGCCCCCGCCAAAACCGTGCCGCTTGACCACGCCGGCAAAACCCCGGCCTTTGGAGGTGCCGGTGACATCTACATAGTCTCCTACTCGGAAAACGGTAACGTCCACCCGCTGGCCCACTTTGTAGGCCGAGGGGTCCTCCACCCGCACCTCGCGCAGGATGCGCAGCGGGGACAACCTTTTCAGGTGGCCCAGCAAGGGCTTGTTCAGCCGCTTCCGCTCGACCTCTTCGTAGCCCAGTTGCACGGCCCCGTAGCCGTCGCGTTCCCGGGTTTTGACCTGGGTAATGACACAGGGGCCGGCCTCAATGATGGTGACGGGAATCACTTCCCCGCCCGCATCAAAGATCTGGGTCATGCCGACTTTCCGACCTAGAATTTCGGTAATCATCGTTCACCACCCGCTTCTCGCCGGCCTAGATCTTGATCTCGATGTCTACCCCGGCCGGCAGATTTAAACGCATCAGCGTGTTGATCGTCTGAGAAGTCGGGTCCACGATGTCGATCAGCCGCTTGTGCGTCCGAATCTCAAAGTGCTCCTGGGAGTCCTTGTCCGTAAAGGGAGAGCGGATCACACAGTAGCGCTCGATCTTGGTCGGCAACGGCACCGGGCCGGCCACCTTGGCTCCCGTGCGCTCCGCCGTTTCCACGATCTGACGAGCCGACTCATCCAGGATGCGGTGGTCATAGGCCTTTAAACGGATACGGATCTTTTGTTTGGCCACGCTGCTTGTCCTCCTGAGGGCCCGATCCCCTCTACGCGATCAGCCTGGTAACGACGCCGGCGCCCACCGTCCGGCCACCCTCCCGGATGGCAAAGCGCAGACCCTCTTCTATCGCCACCGGCTCGATCAGTTCCACATCCATGTTCACATTGTCCCCCGGCATCACCATCTCCACCCCCGCCGGCAGAAGAATCGTCCCCGTCACATCCGTCGTCCGGATGTAGAACTGCGGCCGATACCCCGAAAAGAACGGCGTGTGCCGCCCTCCCTCCTCCTTCCGCAGCACGTACACCTCCGCCTTGAACTTCCGGTACGGCTTCACCGACCCCGGCGCCGCCAGCACTTGCCCCCGCTCGACCTCGTCCCGTTCGATCCCCCGCAGAAGGCAGCCGACATTGTCCCCCGCAATCGCCTCGTCCAGCTTCTTCAGGAACATCTCCAAGTCCGTCACCACCGTCCGCCGAATCTCCTCCGACTTGCCCACAATCTCCACCGGGTCCATCGGCCGGATCCGCCCCCGCTCAATCCGCCCCGTCACCACCGTACCCCGCCCCTTGATCCCAAATACATCCTCTATCGGCATCAGGAACGGCTTGTCCGCATCCCGCTGCGGCATCGGTATGTACTCGTCCACCACCCGGACCAACTCCCAGATGGGGACGTACTCCGGAGCGTTCGGATCGGTGCTGGGGCTCTGAAGCGCCTGCAGGGCACTCCCCCGCACAATGGGAATGTCATCCCCCGGAAAGCCGTAGGAAGAAAGGAGTTCCCGCAACTCCATCTCCACCAACTCCAGAAGTTCCGGGTCGGCCATCAGGTCCACCTTGTTCAGAAAGACCACCATCGCCGGCACCTCGACCTGGCGGGCCAGGAGGATGTGCTCGCGGGTCTGGGGCATCGGACCGTCGTCGGCGGCTACCACCAGGATCGCCCCGTCCATCTGCGCCGCCCCGGTGATCATGTTCTTGATATAGTCCCGGTGCCCCGGACAGTCCACGTGGGCGTAGTGGCGCTTGTCGGTCTCGTATTCCACGTGGGAGATGTTGATGGTCACCCCGCGCTGCTGCTCCTCGGGGGCGTTGTCAATCGTCTCGAAGGGACGGAACTTGGCCAGCCCCTTGAAGGAGAGCACCTTGGTGATCGCCGAAGTCAGGGTGGTCTTGCCGTGGTCCACGTGCCCGATCGTCCCCACGTTCACGTGGGGCTTCTTACGCTCAAATTTGGCCTTGGCCATCTTGCCTCACTCCTTGGCTGGGAAAAGTTCCCCAGGCCCTACAACTTTTCTGACCCCCAAAACCTCGCCCGGCGGTTCAGTTCCGGAGGGGGTTCCCCTGCCCCCTACAGGTCCACGACGTATCCCCGCGCCCGGGCGATGATCTCCCGGGCTACTTCCGGCGGGAGTTCCCGATAATGGCTGAACTCCATCGCGTAACTGGCGCGTCCCTGGGTGAGCGAACGCAGGGCGGTGGCGTACCCGAACATCGTGGCCAGGGGGACCTGGGCACGCACGATCTGGGAGCCGTCGCGGGCCTCAAAGCCCTGGATTTCGGCCCGACGGGCGTTCAGGTCGTTCAGGACATCGCCCAGATACTCCTCCGGCAAGGTCACCTCGATCTTCATGACCGGCTCCAGGAGGATCGGCCCGGCCTGGCGAACCCCCTCACGCAGCGCCTGGGAGGCGGCCATTTTAAAGGCCAGTTCGGAAGACTCTTCCTCTCGGAAGTCGCCGCCCAGAAGGATGGCCCGGATGTCCACCACCGGATAGCCGGCCAAAACCCCGGTATCCATTGCCTCATGGATGCCCAATCGGACGGCCGGCACGAACTCGGCCGGCACCTCCTCGGCCGGAGCCCGGTTCTCGAAGCGGAAGCCCTCGCCACGGGGGAGTGGCTCCAGGCGCAGCCGGACACTCCCGTAGAGCATCTTACCGGCCGTCGGCCGAGAGAAGACGCCCTCGAGCTCTACCGCCTGGCCGATGGTCTCCCGGTAGGCGACCTGGGGCCGGCCCACATTGGCTTCCACATGGAACTCACGCCGCAGCCGCTCGACCAGCACTTCCAGGTGGAACTCGCCCATCCCGGAGATGAGCACCTGCCCGGTCTCTTCGTCGGTGCGCACCCGGAAGGTCGGGTCCTCTTCGCTCAGGGCCTGCAAGGCTGCCATCAGACGCTCCTGGTCGGCCATCGTCCGGGCCTCCACTGCCACGGCGATCACCGGTTCCGGAAAGCGCATCGCCTCCAGCACGATCGGGTGCTCCGGATCGCAGAGCGTATCGCCTGTGAAACTCTGCTTCGGTCCGATGAGGGCGGCGATGTCCCCGGCGTAGACCTCCTCGATCTCCTCGCGCCGATTGGCGTGCATACGTAACAATCGGGCGACACGTTCCGCCCGATCTCGGGTGGCATTCACCACACGAGCACCGACACGCAAACGGCCCGAGTACACGCGGAGGTAGGCCAGTTTGCCGGCATAAGGGTCGGTGACGATCTTGAAGACCAGGGCAGCGAAAGGGGCGTCATCCCGCACTGGCCTGGTCTCAGCCTCCCCGTTGCGCGGGTCGGTTCCTATGACCGGCGGCACGTCCAGAGGCGAGGGCAGATAGTCCACAATGGCGTCGAGCAGGGGCTGTACCCCTTTGTTTCGGAGCGCTGCGCCGCAGAGCACCGGAACGAGCCGTCCGGAAAGCGTCGCCCGCCGCAGCGCCGTCCGTAACTCCTCTTCGGAGATTTCCCGGCCCTCCAAGTACTTCTCGGTCAGGAGGTCATCGGTCTCGGCAATCCGCTCGACCAGTTCCTCCCGGCGGGCCGGGAACTCTTCCCGATACTCCGGCGGGATCGGCCGCACCTCCGGGTTGGCCCCCCGTTCATCGGTATAGTAGAGGGCGGTTCCCCGAAGGAGGTCTATAACCCCGCAAAACGAGTCCTCGGCGCCGATAGGGATTTGCACCGCCAGGGGTCGGGCTTGCAGGCGGATGCGAATAGACTCCAGGGCCTGCCAGAAGTCCGCCCCGACGCGATCCATTTTGTTAATGAAGCAGATCCGCGGAACCCGGTAACGGTCCGCCTGGCGCCAAACCGTCTCCGACTGCGGTTCGACGCCGGCCATCGCATCGAAAACCACCACGCCCCCATCGAGCACGCGCAGGCTCCGCTCCACCTCGGCGGTAAAGTCCACATGGCCGGGCGTGTCAATGATGTTGATCTGATGGCCTCGCCAGAAGCAGGTGATCGCCGCGGCGGTGATGGTCACCCCCCGTTCCCGTTCCTGGTCCATCCAGTCGGTCACGGTGGTGCCGTCGTCCACGTTGCCCATCCGGTGGATGCGCCCGGTATAGTAGAGGATGCGCTCCGTGGTCGTGGTCTTGCCGGCGTCGATGTGGGCGATGATGCCGATATTGCGAATCTGTTGTAAAGGTATGGTTCTGGGCATGGCCTCGTCCGCTCTTCACACCCTACGGCTCGCCCGACCTATCGGCCGGCAGGTGGAACGCCGCAGTGAGGTGTTCGGAGCGAACGGGCGTTCCCCTACCAGCGATAATGGGCGAAGGCCTTGTTAGCTTCCGCCATCCGATGGGTATCTTCGCGCCGCTTCACGGCTACTCCGGTATTGTTGGCGGCATCCATAATCTCGGCCGCCAGTCGCTCGGCCATAGGCCGGCCGGTGCGTGCCCGCGCCGCCGCCAGAATCCAGCGCATGGCCAAAGAGACGCGCCGCCGGCCCGGCACCTCGATCGGCACCTGGTAGGTGGCACCGCCGACCCGTCGGGGACGCACTTCCACCACCGGCGAGGCGTTGCGCACGGCCTGCTCAAAGACCTCGACCGGGTCGCGTTTCATCTTCTTGGCCACGATGTCCAGAGCCTGGTAGACAATACGCTCGGCCAGGCTTTTCTTGCCCCGTTGCGTCGTCTTGTTGATCAAGGCCCCTACCAGCAGGTTCTGGTACTTGGCATCCGGCGACGGTTCACGCCGGGAATACCTTGGTCGTCTTGGCATCTTCTTTCCTCACCTACGGCGACGGCCGCCCGCATCTTGCGGACAGTCTCCTGTCCTGTCCGGCTAACCGCCCTTACGCCGGGGTGCCTTGGAGCCGTACTTGGAACGGCCCTTCATCCGGCCCTCGACACCCTGCGCATCCAGCGTCCCCCGCACGATGTGGTAACGCACCCCCGGCAAATCCTTGACCCGTCCTCCGCGCACCAGGACCACGGAGTGCTCCTGAAGGTTGTGGCCCTCGCCCGGGATATAGGCCGTGACCTCGATCCCGTTGGTCAGGCGCACCCGGGCGATCTTGCGCAGCGCCGAGTTCGGCTTCTTCGGGGTCATCGTGCGCACCTGGATGCAGACCCCGCGCTTCTGTGGGTTGCCCGGCATGCGCACCGTCTTGTTGCGGAGGGCGTTGTAGTGGAAGCGCAATGCCGGCGCCTTGGCCTTTTTCCGAATCGGCTTTCGCCCTTTGCGTATCAGTTGGTTGATCGTCGGCACCGTATTCTCCTGAAATCAAAGCCCGACGGGCCTTCCAAGACAATACTAAATAGTTATTTTAGCACATATAACCCTATTGTCAAATTGGGCCGAAAACGCCAAACGGCCTTTCACCTGGGGAGCTCCCAGACGACGGGGTATTATAGCACGAAAGCCGGACCTGTCAAATCGCTGTGTACGCCGAGGTGTCCCGAACCCGTTGGGGAGTTCAGGCTCTGGGGGGTGGAACGGTCACCGGGTGGGACAGGCAGGGGAAGGCCACGTCTTTTCGGGGCTCACGTTTCCGCGTGGAGTTTTTCCCGCAGGGCCAACACCTCCCTTCGCAGGCGGGCATCCACCTCGATGGTCTGCGCCACCTTCTCGCAACCGTAGAGCACCGTAGTGTGGTCGCGTCCTCCCAACTCCCGGCCGATCTCGGCCAGCGGCGTGCCGATTTCCTCACGGATCAGGTACATCGCGATCTGGCGGGGGATGGCAACCTCCTGGCTACGGCTTTTCCCCCGCAGGTCTTCCGGGTTGAGGCCATAGTGGCGAGCCACCGTTTCGATCACCTGGGCCGGAACAAGTTCCTGGCGGTGGGGGCGGAGGAAGATTTCGGCCAGGGCCTCCTGGGCCAGCGGCACCGTGATCGGCAGGCCGTTCAGTTCGGCATAGGCGAGGAGGCGATTGAGGCAACCCACCAGTTCGCGGATGTTGCGCTGCACCCGCTGGGCCAGGAACTCGACCACGTCTTCCGGGAGGGAGACACGCCGGTCCTCGGCCCGTGTGCGCAAGATGGCCACCCGCGTTTCCAAGTCCGGCGGCTGGATGTCCACGATCAGGCCGCCCTCGAAGCGGGAGCGGAGCCGTTCCTCCAGGGTCGGGATGGCGCGGGGGGAACGGTCGCTGGTGAGGACGATCTGCTTATAGGCCGCGTGCAGGGTGTTGAAGGTATGGAAAAATTCCTCTTGGGTACTCTCCTTACCGGCAATGAACTGGATGTCATCAATGAGGAGAACGTCGTTATGGCGATAGCGGCGGCGGAACTCTTCCGTCTCCTGGCGGCGGATGGCGTTGATGAGTTCGTTGGTAAAGGTCTCCGAGGAGACGTACAGCACACGCAGTTCCGGATTCCGCAGCAGGGCATAGTGGCCAACGGCATGGAGGAGGTGCGTTTTGCCCAGCCCGACGCCGCCGTAGATGAAGAGGGGGTTGTAGGCGTAGGCCGGCCGTTCGGCGACGGCCATGGCGGCGGCATGGGCCATACGGTTGCTGTTGCCCACGACGAAGGCGGAGAAGGTATAGTCGGGGTTCAAGCCGCCGGAAAGGGGCAGGGGCAGGGAGGTCGTTCCCGGCATCGGGGCTTTTTGCTCCACCTCTGGGCGAAGGGGGCCGGCCGACTTCCGGCGGGGAGGCGCTTCCACGCCGGAGGGGACGGCCTGCCGTTCGCCTGTATGGCCGGCCACCACCACCCGTACTTGCACGGTATAGCCGAGGACGTTGGAGAGGGCCCGGCGAATCAGGTTGCCCGCCCGTCGCTCCAGCCACTGCTTGGCAAAGGAGTTGGGCGTTCCCACGACGACCAGGCCGTCCTCGAAAGCCACGATCGAGGTACCCTGGAACCAGGTCTCAAAGTCGGAACGAGAAAGGCGGAGCTGGAGATCGCCCAAAACCGCCTGCCAAACCTGCCGTGCGTTCAAAGAGGCCTCCTGAAGTACCTTTACCTCCCCGGCCTGGCCGGGATAGGGCCATACATGTTGATATCATAGCGCCTTTTTCTTGTCCTTTCAAGTGAATTTAGGCCCTTTTGTATAACAATTTTTTATACTTAGGTGAGTTTTTCTGCACAAACTTTTATAGAAAACGGCCCGTTAAGCCCTCTGTTGTGGAAAGTGCTTTTCCCCGGAAAAAGGTTGGGGGAAACGGACCGTTACGCCGGGCAACGGGAAGAAAATATAGCCTTCCCCTGCGCTGCTTTTCGGTTTCCCTTTTCAGGAGCAGGTGGATGGTCTGTGGAATGGCTGTGGATAACCGTTGCCGCAACCGACCCAGAGAAACCCTATGGATGAAGCCTTTTGGCGAAGAGACGGCCTTCGCCTACCGGCAGCGGTTTTCGGACGGTTCTCAGGAATGCTCCCGTTCCAGGCGCCGGTAGATGGCCAGGTACTCGGCGATGCGCCTCTGTTCCTTTTCCTCTTCCTGTCGGCGGGCCTGCTCCTGGCGTCGGTAGATCTCGCGCTGAACTTCGTCGGGACGGGGAACACGGGCGAAGGTAAAGTCCTCCGCTCCGGCCGTCTGGATGTGTACGTCGCCAAAGTTCAAAATCCAGGCCAGTATGCCCGGCTTCAGGAAGGAAATGTTCTGGATGCGGCTGAGTTCGCCCATGCGGCGCTCCTCGCCGAAAATCCCCCAGGGGGTGCGGTAGATATCCTGCAACTGGGTCGCCGTCAGTGTATAGATGTCCCCTTTCCAGATCTGGTAGCGCCAGGCAATCATACCCAGGAGCAGGGGGATGAGCGTGGCAGAGATGAGATAAGCCCAGCCGGGAACAGGGAACGGGAGAAGTGGCAGCACGAAGAAACTTGCTATGGCCAGGATCAAGATCAGGGTGGGCCCAAGCAGACGGCGGACGAGGAAGAACCAGTGCTTATGCCAGGTAATGTTTTCGCCCTCGATGAGGGGGTTAGGAGGAATCAAGAACCACCGTTGCTCGGATGATGGCGACTGGCCGGCCGGCTTTTTCTCCCGGTCTGGTGTCTCGGGGGGGGCCTCCCCATAGAGGTGGCGACGCAGGGTCCGTTCGATGCGCTGCCGGGAGATTTCGGTACGGAGTTCTTCCAGATGGGACATGATGTCCCGTTGGGCCTGCTGAGGATAGGGAATCGGGCCAAAGGAGATGTCCATTTCCCGGGCGGCGGTCTCGATGAAGAGATCGCCATAGCGAAAGAGGGAGGCCCATGGCCCCCAGGAAGAGGAACGCACGTTCTGTACGTTGCTCAGCAGGGCCTCACGCATGGCGAAGGAAAAGAGAATGGTTTGCTCGACGCGGATGAGGCGCCGGTCGGTCATGAGGAGGGTATCGTTGCGCCAGTCGGTATAGCCATAGTAATAGAGCGCCATGACGCCGGCCAAATAGAGTACAACGAGCAGGCAGAGGATACCCCCGTTCAAGCCCAGAGAGGCGTTGTTGGCCATCCAGAGCAGAGAGATGGCAGCCGGTAGGAGAAGGGCTAGAACCAGGATACTCCAGCGGAGGAGGACGATCCAGTGGCGGGTATAGACTTTCAGGGGAACTTCACCCGGTGCCAGGTGGAGGCCAAAGCGCTGCTGGATGCTCTCGGGGGTCAGGGCAGGTTCTGTCATTTTCCCCCTCCCTCGGCCCAGACTGCCGCCGGGAGGAGCGTCACTCGGGCCGGCCGACCGGCATGATCCATCTCCACGGCCACCACGTCAATGCGCCAGGAGACATCTTCCAGGCCATGGGCCTGGAGGTAGGCTTCCGCCAGGCGCAGGAGACGCCGCTGCTTCTCCGGTGTGATCGACTCTTCGGCACTGCCGCAGAGGTCTCCACGTCGGCTGCGCACCTCGATAAAGACCCAGTCTCCGCCCTGTCGGCCCACCAGGTCGAGTTCGCCCTGCCGGCAACGCCAGTTGCGCTCTACGATCTCGTAACCCTGCCGCTGCAAGAAGGCCTCGGCCACCGTCTCGCCAAAGTGCCCTAGCCGGCGTCGCCCCGCCCTGTTTACAGGATTCCCCTGATGGCTTCCTGAACCGCCGGCCATGGCGTCCTCCTAATTTTTATTATATACCCACCGACCTGGAAAGGCAAGATGCCCCCACGGGAAGTCGGCTTCAGAACCGTAGCGGAAAGCGTAGGCGGCGGAGGAGGAGGCCCAGGATGCCGGAGCGGATCGGGCCGGCCCGGGCCCGGGCCTCGGGGAAGCGGTTGCCGTAGACGTCGTAATGGACGATCTCGTCCAGTTCTTTGCGCGGCGGCGGTGGAGGATTTTCGGCCGGGAAGCCCACCGAGAGCAGCCCGATCACCTCCATATGTTCCGGCAACCGGAGGGTGTCGGCGATGGCCTTCCGGTCCAGCCCGCCCACCCAGCATGTCCCCAACCCCAAGGCGGCGGCCTGGAGCATCATCTGGCAGCCGGCCAGGGCCACATCCTCGTGCAGGAACTGCCGGTAGATGGCGTTGCGGGCGTCTCCGCAGAGGACGATGAGGAGGGGAGCGTCCTCCACGTGGGCCCAACGGACAAAGTAGTAGGCGGCGTTCTGGGCTACCCGGTGGCGGATCTCCGGGTCGCGGACGACGATAAAGGCCCAGGGCTGACGGTTGCTGGCCGATGGAGCCCAGCGGCCGGCCTCCAGCACCTGCCGGAGCATCTCTTCCGGCACCGGCTCCGGCCGGTAGCGGCGAATGCTGCGCCGGCCCCGAAGGAGGTCCAGGAGAGCATCGGGGGAAACCGTTGTCATGGCGGCCCTCCTTTCAACCGTCTCGCAGACAGGGGGCACAGGGGCAAGCCGCCGGCCCGTCTCTCCGGGGAAAATCTCCCTCTCGGCCTCGCAGCGGGCTTGTGTCCATCGCTTCACCACCTCTCATAGCGTACCAGTTCGGCCAGTTCCTTGCGCTTCTTCGGCTTTGGAGAATCGGCCGGGTAGCCTAACGGAGTGAAGACGACCGGCTCCGCCTCTGGAGGCAGCCCCAGCACCTCCCGCGCTGCCGCTGCGTCGAAGGCAGCCACCCAGCAGGTGCCCAGCCCCAGCGCCGTCGCTGCCAGGACGATGTGATCCATCACAATGGCCGCGTCCACATCGGCATAGTTCTTGCCGTCCTTCCGCGTCCAGGCCTGCTGAGGGAGCGTGCAGACCCCCAGGATGAGCGGGGCCCGGGTGAACCAGGCGGCACCGTAGATGCGGCCCAGTTCCCCCTCCCGGCCGGATGTAGGGATGACGAGGATCTGAAAGGCCTGCCGGTTGGCCGCCGTGGGAGCCAGCCGGGCCGCCTCCAAAACCCGGCGGAGTTTTTCCTCTTCCACCGGATCGCTCCGGTAGGCCCGCACACTGTAGCGCCTGTAAACGACCTCGAAGAAATCCATAGTCGTCTCCTTTTGCAAAGGGACGGCTCGGGAACCCGCCCCCTGACGGCTTAGCCTGCCCACCCGCAGGCTGCCTGGCATTTCGGGTTTACGCTTCGTCTGTCGGCACGGCTTTCCGCTAGGGGAATGTCCCAACCGGGGGGACTGAGCCGTACCCCGTCCTCACTTTACCATCTTTCCCATCGGACGTCAAACGTTGACATCCCCCTGGTTCCTGGTATAATTAGGAATAGGATGCTCTTTTCCGGTGACGGACAACGAAAGGAGGTGGTGCGATCGCTTGAGAAGGTCTGTTGGCCGGGGGACAGGCCCTTGGCCCAAAGGCTCCGGAAAAGCGCTTTTTCCCTGAAAAAGCCTTTTCCTGGGGCAAGTCCAACAGGAGGGTTATCCCGATGAAAAGCATCCGTTTGTACGGTCTTCTGGTCGCGTTCCTTCTCGCCGCCATCGTTGGTGCCTGTGTTCCACAACCCGCGGCTCCCACCCCGGTCCCCACGCCGAAGAAGGTGACCTTTATTTGGACCCAGGAGTTCGATACCCTGAACCCCCTCTACACCAACATGTGGTTTGCCTCGATCACCTTCCAGATCTGGAACTGCTGGGCCTGGGATTTCGACGATGGGCTGAACCCCCATCCCGTGTTGGTGAAGGAGATGCCCTCGGAGGAAAACGGCGGTATCTCGGCCGACGGCAAGACGATCACCATGATGCTGCGTGAGGACATCGTCTGGTCGGACGGCACGCCGATCACTTCCGAGGACTTTGTCTTCACCCACAAGATGGTGCTCGACCCGAAGAATGCCGTAGCCTCAACCTATCCTTATGACCTCTTTGAAGTCGAAGCACCCGATGCCCGCACCGTGGTGCTCAAGTTCCAGGATCCCTTTGCCTCTTGGCAGGGAACCCTCTGGCACGGCTTGCTCCCCAAGCATATCCTGGAACCGGTTTACCAGAGAGACGGCACGCTGGACAACGCCGGGTGGAACCGCAACCCGACGGTGGGCTGTGGCCCCTTTGTCTTCGCCGAGTGGAAGTCGGCCAACTATGCCCGCTTCGTGGCCAACGAAAAGTACTGGTTGGGCCGGCCCAAGATCGACGAGATCACCATCCGCTTCGTCCCCGATGACGCCGCTCAGATCGCTGCCCTCAAGGCCGGCGAAGGTGACCTGGGCACCTTTATCGCCTACACCGACATCCCCGACCTGCAGAAGGCCAACGTCCGAATGGTCACCGCCTTCTCCGGATACAACGAGGGCATCTACTTCTATCTACACCCGGAGAAAGGCCATCCGGCCCTGCAGGACGTCCGCGTTCGCCAGGCCATCGCCCTGGCCACCGACCGGGCCTCGCTTGTCCGTGACCTCCTCCTGGGCCTGACGCAGCCGGCCTCCACCGACTACGACAACACCCCCTGGGTGGATCCGACCATCCGGCCCTGGCCCTATGACCCTGAGCGGGCTCGGGCTCTCCTGGACGAGGCCGGCTGGAAGGATACCGACGGTGATGGCGTCCGCGACAAAGATGGGGTGAAACTGGAACTCGATTACGGCACTACCACCCGCGAGGTGCGTCGTTCCACCCAGGCTGTCTTCCAGCAACAACTGGCCGCCGTCGGTATCAAGGTGAACCTGCTCAACTATGAGCCGGACCTCTACTTTGCCGGCTTTGGAGAGGGCGGGCCTTGTGCCACCGGGCAACTGGATATGTTCGAGTACTCCACCGTAGCCGCCGGCTTCCCCGACCCCGATACCTCGGAGTGGTACTGCGACCAGATTCCCACCGAGGAGAAGCCCGAGGGTTCGAACTGGCAAGCCGTCTGCGATCCCGAACTGGAGAGCCTCCTGAAACTCCAGACCACCCAGGTGGATTTCAAGGAACGCCAGCAGACCTGGTGGAAGATTACCCGCATGATCTATGAGAAGGTTTACTGGTTGGGCCTCTGGCAGGATCCGGACATCTGGGCCGTAGGTCCCCGCCTGAAGAACGTCCGGCTTTCGGGGGCCACGCCCTTCTTCAATATCCTGGAGTGGGACGTCGAGTAAGAGCGAGGGAATCTCGCCTCAGGGCATGGCCGGGAGGAGTTTTTCTCCCGGCCATGCCCAGGTCGGGGCAAAGATGGGTCGTTACATCGTCCGACGCTTCCTGCAAGCTATTCCCCAACTCTTTATCATCAGCATCATCGTCTTCGCCCTCCTCTACACCACGGTGGACCCCATCGCCGCCATGACAGGCGACCGGGGCAAACCCCGTCCGGAAACGCGCAAACGTTTGGAGCGCAAGTACGGCCTGGACCAGCCCTGGCCCGTCCAGTACCTCTACTGGTTGATCGGCAACGACTGGCTGATGCTGGACCTGGACTTTGACGGGGTTCCGGAGACTCCCGGCTCCCGTAAGGGCATCCTGCGCGGCGATTTCGGGCTCTCCGTCCGGGGGCCGCGGCCGGCCCTGGAACCCATCGGCGAGGCCCTGCCCAACACCTTGCTCCTCATGGGCACGGCCGAGGCGGTGATCCTGGGATTCGCACTCCTCATCGGCGTCTATTCTGCGCTGCGCCAGTATTCGTTCTTCGACCATCTGGTAACGACTTTTTCCTTCATCGGCTATTCCATGCCCATCTTCTTCATCGCCCTTTTTTCCCTTTACATCTTTTCCGTGCTTCTTCGCCTTCTACCTTCACCGGCCCGGCCGCTGCGCACCGCAGAGGACTTTGCCCTGGCCCTCATCCTGCCCGTCGTCACCATTTCCTTCAGCAGCCTGGCCGGCTACAGCCGTTACGTGCGCAGCGCCATGCTGGACGTGCTGAACCAGGATTACATCCGCACGGCCCGCTCCAAGGGCTTGCCCCGCCCGATGGTCACCTTCGTCCATGCCCTCAAGAATGCCTCTCTCCCGCTGGTCACGCTGGTGGGCCTGGACCTGCCCATGTTGCTGGGCGGAGCGGTGGTCACCGAGACCATCTTTGCCTGGCCTGGTATGGGGCAACTCTTCATCAAGAGCCTGGGCGAAGACCCGGCGGTGGTGATGGCCATCCTTATGCTGATCGCCGTAGCCGTGGTCATCTTCCAGCTCCTCACCGACCTGACCTATGCCTGGCTGGATCCGCGGATCCGGTATCGTTAGGAGGCTACGCCCGATGAATACGGAGGTCCCAAGGCCGGTTCTCTTCCGCACAGCCGATGAACTGGAGACGCCGCCGCTCTCCCTGACCAGCCTGGCCTGGAGGCGCTTTCGCCGGCACAAGATGGCCCTCTTCGGCAGCGCCATGCTGATTTTTCTTTTCCTCTACTCCTTCGGCGGCATGGCCTTTTTCTCCGAAGCCTATGCTACCCATAACGACCTCTCCATCTTGCTCCGCCCCCCTTCGGCGGAGCACCCTTTCGGTACCGACCAGATCGGGCGAGACATCCTGGCCCGCACGATCTACGGAGGTCAGATCTCGCTCCTCATCGGTATCACCGCTATGCTGGTGGAGACGATTATCGGCATCCTGGTCGGAGCCATCGCCGGATTCTTTGGGGGGCTCCTCGACAGCCTCCTGATGCGTTTCACCGAGGCCCTGCTGACCGTTCCCCAGATACTCCTCCTTCTGGTGATCGCCAAGTTCTTCACCGACCCCAGCCGCCGGATTCCCGACCTCAACCTCCTGGGCCGCACCCTGAGCGGGAGCGTGGTTGTCATCGTCATCATCATCGGCCTGACCAGTTGGATGTACCTGGCGCGCATCGTCCGCGCCCAGTTCCTCTCCCTGAAGGAGCAAGAGTTTGTGCTGGCCGCCCGGGCCACCGGCACGTCGCGCTGGCAGATCATCTTCCGCCACATCCTCCCCAACTGCGTCGCCCCGATCACCGTCTCGGCCACCCTGGCGGTGGGCAACGCCATCCTGACCGAGGCCTATATTAGTTTCCTGGGGCTAGGGGTGCAGGAGCCGACGGCGACCTGGGGCAATATGCTTCAGCGGGCCATGGAATTTCGCTTTATAGAAAACGCCCCCTGGATGTGGTTCTTCCCCAGCCTGCTCATCCTCCTCACCGTATTGAGCATCAACTTTGTCGGCGACGGCCTGCGCGATGCCCTGGATCCGCGCAGCCGGGCAGTGTGATATGTTCCCCGAAGACCTCCTGGAGCGAAAAGCGACCGTCCTGCAGGTGTCCGACCTGCGCACCCGATTTCATACCCCTGAGGGCACCGTGTATGCGGTTAACGGCGTTTCTTTCGACCTCCGGGAAGGGGAGACGCTGGCCATCGTCGGCGAAAGCGGCTGTGGAAAATCGGTGACGGTGCTTTCGATTCTGAAACTTATCCCTATCCCTCCCGGCGACATCTCCGGGCGGGCACTCTACATGGACGGGTTGGATCTGCTCCAGTTGTCGGAGGGGGAACTGGAGCAGATTCGGGGGAAGGAAATCTCCATGATTTTCCAGGAGCCGATGACCGCGCTGAACCCGGTGTTGACCATCGGCCGGCAGATCACCGAGACGTTACGGGTGCATCTGGGGATGGGACCGAAGGAAGCCAGGGAGAGGGCCGTGAACCTCCTGGAGGCAGTGGGCATCCCCGATCCGGCCCGCCGGCTGGGGGACTATCCGCATCAGTTCTCCGGAGGGATGCGCCAGCGGGCCATGATCGCCATGGCGCTGGCCTGCAACCCCACCCTCCTGATCGCCGACGAGCCCACCACCGCCCTGGACGTCACCATCCAGGCCCAGATTGTAGATCTCATGCTGCAACTGCGGAAAAAGATGGGCATGACGATCGTCTGGATCACCCACGACCTGGGTGTGGTGGCACGGCTGGCCGACCGGGTGCTCGTCATGTATGCCGGCTTCATCGTGGAGGAGGCCAGCATCTACGATCTCTACGACGATCCCCGCCACCCCTACACCCTGGCCCTGCTGGGGGCATTGCCCCGGGTGGACCGCCGTCGTAGGGAGCGGTTGAAATCCATAGCCGGGGCCCCGCCCAGCCTGCTGGTGGAGCCGATGGGTTGCCCTTTTGCCCAGCGTTGCGAACTGGCCCGGGAGGTATGTCTGCAGGAGAACCCACCCGTGCAGGAGGTCGCGCCCAACCACAGGGTAGCCTGCTGGGTGGATGTGCGGAGCGGAAAGGAGCGATGAGCGAGGCATCGGTGCTCGTGCGTGTGGAACATCTGGTCAAGCATTTCCCCATCACCCGAGGGGTGGTGATTCAGCGTACTATCGGCGCGGTACGGGCCGTGGACGACATCTCCTTTGAGATTCGGCGTGGGGAGACGCTGGGATTGGTGGGGGAGAGCGGCTGTGGCAAGACCACGGCCGGCCGCACCATCCTGGGCCTCTATCCGGCCACCTCCGGCAACGTCTGCATGGACGGGTTGAACGTCCAGAAAGCCCGGGGCCGCGAACTCCTGACCATCCGCCGCAAGGCCCAGATGATCTTTCAGGACCCCTTCGGCTCGCTCAACCCGCGCTGGACAGTGAACGCCATCGTCGGCGAGCCGCTGCGGGTCCACCACCTCTGCCGGGGAGCCCAGGAGCGTTCCGAACGGGTTAAGGAACTCCTGGCCCTGGTGGGGCTGAGTCCCCGTCTGGTCAACCGTTTCCCTCACGAATTCTCCGGCGGGCAACGGCAGAGGATCGGCATTGCCCGTGCCCTGGCCTCCAACCCCGAGTTCATCGTTTGCGACGAGCCGATCTCCGCCCTGGACGTCTCCATCCAGGCCCAGGTGGTGAACCTGCTGGAGGACCTCCAGGATCGCTTCCATCTGACCTACCTCTTCATTGCCCACGACCTGAGCATGGTGCGCCACATTTGCGACCGGGTGGCGGTGATGTACGTGGGGAAACTGGTCGAACTGGCGGAGAAGGACGAACTCTACGACCACCCCCTGCATCCCTACACCCGGGCCCTTCTTTCCGCCGTGCCGGTTCCGGACCCGAAACTGGAGCGGCAACGACGGCGCATCATCCTGGAGGGGGATGTGCCCAATCCGGCGAACCCGCCGCCGGGCTGTCGCTTCAGTCCACGCTGTGTTCTGGCCCAGCCGCGCTGTTTCTCCGAGGAGCCGGCCTGGCGCGATGCAGGTGGCGGGCACTATGTGGCCTGTCATATTGTTGAGCGTTGATTGTCCATCGTTGCATCGAAAGTGCGCCGATATAGGCTGAATGTCCGCGGAGCGATGCGGGCCGGACGGGGTAGGGTTCCTCTCAGGCCAGACTCTCCCCGCGCAGGTAGGCGACCAGGCGCGGCATAAAGTGCGGGATGACCAGCGGCAGCATCTTGGGCAGCAGGCTCTGCATGGCCATCGGCATGAGTTCAGGCATCTGCTCCTTCATGTGCTGGGGCATCGGCACGCGCTTTTCCACCGCCGACAGCATGGCCGGCATTACCCTGGGCATCATCCCCGGCATCAGGATGGGGAAGAGGAGCGGCATGAGCGGCTTCATCAGGGCGATCATGGCCTCTCGGAGCGGCCGAGGAGACTTTTTCACCATCTTCATCATGGCCCGGAAGGGGGCCGGCATGGCTTCGATCATCTGGGGGAGAAGTTCGGCCATCAGGCCGGCCATGGCCTCGGGCTTCAAAAGCCAAATCATGGCCTCGAAAGTCTGCCACTGCTCCAGGGCGTAAGAGGTGGGATCATAGGCCGGCAGCCCCAGCGCCTCCGAGGCGATGTGCCCTAGGTCGATGACCGGCAGGTCGCGCCCCGTCTTGCTGGCCGTGACGCGGAACTGCACTTCACAACAGGGACAGGAGGCGATGATGGCCTGCGCTCCCACCGCCTCGGCCTCACGGATGCGGATATCGCCGATCACCAGGCCGGTGTTGGGGTTTTCCAGGAGGGTGAGCACACCGCCGCAGCAGTGGGCGTGTTCGCGGTTGTGCTCCATCTCCACCAGTTCCAGTCCCGGGATGGCCCGAAGCATCTCCCGGGGCGGATCATAGATGCCGCCGGCCCGGCCCATGTGACAGGAGTCGTGCCAGGCGACGCGCATCGAGATGGGGTGGGTGAAACGCAGAGAGCCGTCCCGGATGCGTTCGGCCAGGACTTCGGAGTAGTGCTTGACCTCGAAGGGGAAGGACAGGCCCAGTTTGCGGGCCCATTCGGGGTAATAGACCTTCCAGGACAGCCAGCAGGCCGGACAGGAAGTAACCACCGTTTTGACTCCGCGCTCCTTCATCCCGTTCATGTTGTGGTGCAGGATCTCGGCGAAGGCATCCCATAGGCCGGCCACGAGCATGGGCAGGCCGCAGCAGGCCTCGCCGTCGCCCATGTAGGTGAATTGGATCCCGGCCGTATCCAGGAGCCGGGCCGTGCCCTGGGCCACGTCCTGCTCGACGAAAGAGGCGGTGCAGCCGGGGAAGTAACCGACCTCGGCCCGGGGAAGGATCCTGGGGCGGATGTCCTCGGGCACCCAGGTAGCCCGGTCTCGGCTATAGGAAGCCCAGATGTTGCGCTCTTTCCTGAGGGCTGCACGCATGATCTCAAAGGCCGGCAGGGTCAGTTTGCCCTGCTCGTGGACGAGGACGCCGCGCATCTTGAGCCAGCAGGGTTCATTGGGCAGTTCCAGCGGACACTCGACGTTACAGACCTCGCAGGTGGTGCAGGCGATGAAGCGCGTCACCCATTCGGGGGTAAAGTCGGCCCGGCCGGCCATGTATTCCCGCAGAAAGTACCACTTGGCCCGGGGCGAGTGCGATTCCCAGCCGCGGCCGTAGAACTGGTCGCACTCGTTCACGCAGTAGCCGCACTGGGCGCAGGTGTAGGCATACCAGGCGACGTCGTCGGGAATGCCGCGCCGGCCGGCCCCGGCGATACGTTCTTCTCCCGTCGGCACCCGGGCCAGTTTCCCCACGGTTCGCACCAGCGGCTCCACGGCCTCGGCAGCGCGCATAAACGTCCCCAGAAGCCCGTTGCCCAGAACCTTGCCGGGGTTCATCAGGTTGGCCGGGTCCTGCTCCCGCTTGTAGGCCTGCCAGGCGACCAGCCGCTCGCGGCCGAGGATGTTTTCGGCCTCGTGGGCAAAGTAGAGGCCGCTGGAGTAAGCCCGCCCGCCATGGCGTTTGGCCAGGACGATGGCCGAAAGGGCCAGGCCAAAGGCAAAATTGAAAGCCAGGGTGCGCTCATCGTGCAGGATAAAGCCGAGAAGGGGGACCTGGGGCGTTTCTCCGCCGGCGACCATCCCCTCGATGGCGATGGGTTGACAGATCTTCTCCTCCCAATCGGCCAGAAGGTGCTCCAGCCGTTCCAGCGGCACCACCACCTCGGTGGGGATGAGCGAAGGGCCCAGCCGCTTGACGGCCATGATGCGAAAGCGTTCCTCCCATTCGTGCTCGGCGACCTCCGGCAGGCAGCGTTCGCCGCCGTTTCGGGCGATGATGCGCTCCAGGGCCGGAGTGACCTCGGCGGCCCGCGAGGCCGGATAGGCCAGGAGGGCACAGTAGACGGCCGGGATTTCCGGTCGTTCCTCTTCCACCGGCCGGCCATGCTCCAGTTTGGGCGGGAGACGGTTCTTCAGGCCGGCCATGGTCGGGTTGAAGAAGGAAGCCGACCAGAGCGGCACCTTCTCCTGGACGATTTCGCGCAGGGCGGCGGCCAGCCAGCGGGCCTCGCCGAAGCGTGCCCCCAGGACCACCGTCTCCTCCCACGGGCGCACCCGCAGGGTGACCTGGGTGATCAATCCGGTGATGCCCTCGGCGTCGGCTACCAGGGAGAGGTCCGGACCGGAGACTTCGCGCACCGTTCCGTCGGGCTGGACGAGACGGGCGGAGACGACGTTCTCCTTGAAGGCGCCGTACTCGAAGGAGCCGTAGCCAAAGCCGCCTTGGGCCAGCCACCCGCCGACGGTGGAAGAGGGGGCACTGGAGGGGTACAGGCGCAGGTCCAGGCCGAGCTTGTGCAGTTCCTTTTCCAGATCTTCCCAAACGATGCCCGGTTGAACGGTAACCGTCAGGGAGGAGGCATCTACGGAAAGGACGGAACGCATCCGCCAGAAGTCCACGATGATGCCTCCCCGTACCGGCAGCACCCCACCATAGCCCGAGGTGGCCTTGCCTCGGGGAACCAGGGGGATGCCTTCTTTCCGGGCCCAGCGCACCAGGCGGACGACCTCTTCCTCGTCTTTGGGCTGGACGACGGCGGCGGCCTGGGCCCGGCCGATCAGCGGACGAACGAACGGCGGCATGGTGCCGACATCGTGGCCATAGATGCGACACTCCAGCGGGTCGGTCGTTACACGGTTGTGAAAGATGGTGCGGAGCATTTCTTGCTGTGCGGCGTTCATCATTTTCCTCCTGTTCGGGTCTTACAGAGAGCGGACGATGCTGGCCCGGCGGGTGAGGATGTCGGCCAGCATCTGACGCATCAGGTCGAGGGCAACGATAATCCGGCGGTCGGCCAGGGAATAGTAGACGGACGTTCCTTCCTTGCGGGACAGGATGAGGCCGCGGTCACGAAGGATTTTGAGGTGGTGGGAGATAGTAGGCTGAGGGGTTTCCAGGGCCTCGGCCAGTTCGCCCACGTTGCGGGGACGGGCATCCAGGAGGTAGAGGATGAGGACCCGCTTGGGATCTCCCAAGCCTTCGCAGATGTGGCCGTGCAAAAGGGCGATTTCCTGTTCCAGTTGTTCGTCTGGGACTTCCATGATTGACCGGTTTTTTCAAATATTTGAATACATTATACACAAAAAGGCCGGACTTGTCAACAGACATCCATGCAGTTTTTGCCAGGAGAAGCACTCCGTGGTACAATGGAAGTAACCGTTCGGTCTTGCTGTCAACGAACGACAAAACGAATCAACGCATTGGCTGCGAGCGCAACAGAATTTGTTGATTCGTTGCGAATTCGTTGACAGAATTACCTGGCTGAATGGTTACCCATAGAGTAAACAAGGCGATGAGGAGGCAACGATGTCCCGCAGGTGGGAAATAGGAATTTTACTCCTCCTGGCCTTTCTGCCCTGGCCGGCCCTGGCCCAGGGAAACGTTCGGTTCGAGGCTATGGAGGTGCAGGGCAATTTTCCCCGAGAAATCCTCTTTACCGTCGTTGTCGAGGGCGAGACCGAGATCACCCATCTGGAACTGGCCTACCGGGTCAGCGGCGACCCCTTTACCCGCTCCCGCTATCCCGACGTGACTCCGGCCAGGCGATTGGAGATTACCTACCGTCTGGACACCCAGGTGGAGTTTTACCCGACGGGAAGCGAGTTCCATTATTACTGGATCGCCACCGATGCCTCCGGTCGGACGAGCGAAAGCCCGGAGCAGGTCTTTATCTATGAGGACAACCGCTTTACCTGGCAAAAAGTCGCCACCGACCGGGTGAGCGTTGACTGGTACGAAGGCGATGAAGCCTTTGGACGGGAAGTGCTGGATACCGCCGTCCAGGCCTTGGAACGCCTGGAGCGGGATGCCGGAGTGCGGGCCGAACGGCCGATTCGGATTTACCTCTACGCCAATGAGCGCGACTTTCGCGGTGCCCTGGGGCCCAACTCCCCGGAGTGGATCGGCGGGCAGGCCATGCCCCACCTGGGGCTGATCGTCGCCTATATCTCGCCGGGAGAGACCTATGAAATCGGGCGTATGATTCCCCACGAACTGAGCCACGTGGTCCTTTACCAGACTACCCATAACCCCTACGGCGACAATCCCACCTGGTTTGAGGAGGGGCTGGCCGTCCATAACCAGGAGGTGGCCGACCACAATTATCCCATCCTGGTCCAAGAAGCGGCCCGCCGTGGCCGGCTGATCCCGCTGCGCGCCCTTTCTGCCTCCTTCCCTAGCGATCCCGAACTGGCCGTCCTCTCCTACGCCGAAAGCGCCAGCATCATCGAGTTCATCCTGGAGGAGTACGGCCGTGAGGGCCTTTCGGCCCTGGTCAAGGTCTTTGCCGAAGGGGAGACGGCCGAGGAGGCCGTACGGCGGGCGCTAGGCCTTTCCCTGGAGGAACTGGAGGCCCGTTGGCGGGCCACGTTGCCGGCGGCTGAGCAGACTCCCGTCCCCGGGGAGACGCCTGTTCCGTTCGTCAGGCCGACGGCCGGGGGGCCAGACCCGGCCTTGATCTTGCCGCTTGTCCTCACAACCGTGGTTGCCCTGGGGGTGATCGTTGCCGCCGTGGTCCTTCTGGTGCGGCGGCAGCGACGCGCCGGGGCAGAAGGAGAGGAATCCTGGGAATGAAGCGCATCCTGATTATGATGACCGAGGCCGGCGGGGGACACCGGATCAGCGCCGAGGCCCTGCGCGAGGCTTTCCACGGACGTTTCGGGAGCGAATTCCAGGTCGAGGTCGTGGATATGTGGGCCAGGCACACGCGGGTGCTCCTGCGCCGACTTCCCCGTTCCTATCGTTTCTGGGCCTCCGAAGTGCCCTGGATGTACAAGTCGCTGTATCGGCTCTTTGAAAAAGAGGAGCAACTGACCTGGTTCTGGGACGGCATCTATTACTGGGTGAGGAAGCCGGTTTCCCAGGCTTTTCGGCTGTATGGTCCCGACGCCGTCATCTCCGTACACCCGCTGATGCAGGATATCCCGCTGCGCATCCTTTCCCACATGGGCTGGAAGGTCCCCTTCTTTACGGTGGTGACGGACCTGGCCTCCATTCATCCCACCTGGTTGCACGGGGGGGTAACGCTTTGTTTCCTTCCTACCGAAGAAGCCCGAAAGCAGGCTCTTGCGGCTGGTCTGAGGGAGGAGCAGTTGCGCTGCTACGGCCTTCCCATCCGGCCGACCTTTGCTCGGCCGGTGGCCTCCAGGGAAGGATTGCGTCGGGAATTGGGCCTGGTGGAGGATTTGCCGGCCGTGCTCCTTATGGGGGGCGGAGAAGGCATGGGGCCGGTGGGTCGGATCGCCCGGGCCATCGCCTCCCGCCTGGCCGAAGGTGGAGCAGGCCGGCCGGCAGGGCAGATGGTGGTGATCTGCGGACAAAATCGGAAGTTGCGGGAGAACCTCCTGGCCCATCCCTGGCCGATCCCAACCCGCGTTCTGGGCTTTGTCCGGAATATGCCGGAGTGGATGTTGGCCTGCGACTGCATCGTTACGAAAGCCGGCCCGGGCACCATCGCCGAGGCCATGGCCTGCGGCCTGCCCATCATCCTCAGCGGCTTTATCCCCGGTCAGGAGGAAGGGAACGTCTCCTACGTTCTGGAGCACGGGGTCGGTGTCTACAGCAAAGCCCCTCCGGAGATCGCCGAGACGGTTGCCCGCTGGTTTGGACCGGATCGGGCGGAACGGGAACGGATGGCGGAGCAGGCCCGTCGGCTGAGCCGTCCCCAGGCCGCCTTCCGGATTGTGGAGGAGATCGCCCGTGTGATGGCGACCTGTGAGGTTTTCAGGCCGACACAGACGCGGAAGCCTTGGGGCAGACGTCCGATTCGCCCTTTCGAGTTTTTTACCTCGGGGTGATGACCGAAAAGCCCCAGAAATGGGTGGTGGCTGCCTCGCCGGATGGGGAACGGAGAAGCGCAGATCCGACGCCGGCAGGCCCAAAGCGCAACATCTACCTGCTTACGGGCAACGACGGCGGCCGGCTCTTCCTGCCGCACACGTGTCTGCGCTGGCCGGACCGCTTCATCCTATCCGTCCCCGAATTCGAGCAACTGACGGCACGAAAGCCACACAACGCCTACCTCGCCCACCAGCCTTTCGGAATCTACGTGCTGGAACCGTGGAGCGGGCCGGGCAGCCCGGCGGGGAACCTCCCCCGCCGTGTCTTACTATATCTGGTAGCCAGATGATGCAAAGCGGCCACATGAGTGGCAAGGAGCCGTTTGGGCCGCGCACATTGTACAGCCGCATTCTCCCCAGCCTGTAACGCTCACAGTTGATGGAAGGACGGCGGCCCGATTTTGTGGGATAATAGCGGCAGAGCCATCGTCAGGATCGGCCCATGAACGCCCCTTGTCCATCTGCACATGCACACCGAATACAGCGTCCTCGACGGCTTTGCCTCTCCCATTTGGGCGATCATGGCCGTAGCCCATTGAAAGGAGCACCCATGCCCCACGACCATCGCCTGACGATCGCCCCTCAGGCCGTCGTTCTGGACGGCCGGTATCCCCGTGGCCGCCGCGGGCGTCTCCCCCATTGATCTGCCCAGGGAGGACAGGATGAACACCGTTTCACCGCTGCGCGTTCTGGTCGTGATCGGCCGGCCGCTGGCCAGCCTGGTGACGCTGGAGCGCGGAAGCCAGCAGTTCCAGGCCGTGAGCCCCGTTCCTCTGGAGCCGGTGGAGTTCGTGCGCGACCGACTCCGCCAGGTTTTCCTGGATGACCGGACCCCGGCCCACGTCCGTTACCTTTCCGGGCCCGCCTGCAGGACCTGTTCGCCGCGCTGGCCAAACCCTACGACGCGGTGCATTTCGTGGGATACGGGACGGAGGACGGCTCTCTCCTTCTGGAAGCGGACGACGGGCCTACCCGAAACATAAAACGCCCTCGTTTGCTCCGGCCGGCCCGATGGGGTGTAATGAGGGAGATGGACCGGACAAGAAGGAGGAATACAGATAACCGCAAGAAAAAGTGCCTGGACGGTTGGACTGGGGCTGCTGCTCCTGCCGGTCGCATGTGGCCCTTCGGCGACCCCGGGCACGGCGGAGAGAAAAGAGGAGGCCGCTGCCCCTGCCGCCGTTGTTGCTACACCTCCTCCTCGTGCTGCCACGGTGCCCCCGGCCGCGCCAGCCGGGGCCGGCGCCCCCGCCTACTACCCCTTTGCCGCCGAACGCAAGATCATCAAAAATGCCGAGATGACCATTCAGGTGGAGAATACCGACACCGCCATAGGCCAACTGACTTCCCTCGCCGCCCGGTACGGCGGCTATATCCTCAGCGTCCAAACCTGGTACAGCGGAGAGTGGAAAGAGGCCACCGTGGTCTTTGCCGTGCCCTCGGACATCTTTGAACAGGTCCTCCAACGCGTCCGCGAGATCGCCATCAAGATGGACCAGGAGTCAGCTTCGGGGCAGGACGTCACCGAGATCTACGTGGACCTCGAGTCCCAGGTGCGCAACTTGGAGGAAACCCAGAGCCGGCTGCGCTCCTTCCTGGAAAAGGCCGAGACGGTCGAGGAGGCGCTCAAGGTGAACGAGGAACTGCGCAAGATCGAGGCGGAGATCGAGGTCATCAAGGGCACGATGAACTTTATCGAGGGACGCTCGGCCTTTTCCACGATCTCCGTGGACATCCGACCCCTCCGCCCCGCTCCCACCCCGACCCCCACGCCTACGCCTACGCCCACGCCGGAAGTTTGGAATCCCGGCCAGACGGTCGAACAGGCCTTCAGAACGCTGGTCGGGGTCAGCCGCTTCACCGTGGAAGCGCTCATCTGGATTGTCCTCATCGTCGTTCCGATCCTGATCGTGCCGGCGGCCATCGTCGTGGGCGTCGTCTGGGCCTCGCGGCGGGCGCGGGAGCGGCCCGAGGGAAACGCCGGCCGGACGTTCGACAAA
>FWPU01003232.1_pt1 | contig 41778 bp, 45 predicted proteins | sample 2228361 | NCBI WGS metagenome assembly FWPU01 (sample SAMEA103939777, study PRJEB20133) | metagenome | reverse complement strand
TGGCGGTTTTGTTTCACTCCGAGGCAGGCGCCAAAACTACCACCGCTCAACTCGCTTCCCGTTTTTCATGAACCAAGGATACACTAACAAAAACACCATACTTAGGCCGAAAACAGAAACCGCAATGCAAAGCCCAACCAACCATCTTTGCCAGAACAAGAAACTCGACATTGCCTGTCTCCTTTGAGATACGGAAGCGTCACCCTGTTCCAACCAGCGATTGATGCCAACGTTGAGCGGGCTAACGTCCCGCGTCAGGCGCTGGCGCGGGTGAAGGAAGACTCGCGCGCTCCCCCGAACCTGCGCGACGCCCGAACGCCGGAACTCACGGCGCGGAGCGCCAGTCGGCTGCACGCGGTGTTGGCCCGCCCTTTGCTTTGGATTGCACCATAGTACATCTCGTGGGCCTATGGGTTCTTCATAATCAACGGCAAATATGCTTTACGCAGCAACGGAATCATAACCAAAGCTGTACCCAAGTAATTCGAGGACTCGTCCGCCCGAAATTTGCGGATGGCAATTTGGTATTGTCCGGCTTGCTGTGCCACAAACTCTACTATCTCATAGTTGTTGTCATAGCTTGTTGAACTGGCCGACGAGATATACTGCCCGCTCGGTCCCTTGATGCGCAAATCAAGGTCAGTATCCAAGCGGCTGAAACTGTAATTGTTGGCAGGAGTATCCGCATTGGCCCACCATGCAATCGCTACTCGAACGAGCGTAGTCGTGGTGGCGTTGAACGTGCGCGTTATTTCTGTACCTACCGGAAAACTTGAGTTAGGAATGGAGTCACCCCACCAGCAAGAAGCATTGCAGGCACTGGTAGAAATTCCACGCACTTGGGCGGCTTTATCTGCCAAGTCGGCGTTGATTGCCCCTGCACCATCCTTTAAGTCACCTTGTCCTCGTACAATGATAGATGTGCCTTCGATGTTATGGGTTGCAGAAGCCATCATAATTGCCCGCATTGCTTCCGGCCAACTGTTCAGTGCTGAATTTCGGCTGATGAGTAAGGCACCTAACCCCGCCACTTGCGGAGCGGCATGGCTAGTTCCATCTCTGGTTACGGGGACATTATTGACGCCCACTGCCGTGATACTTACACCCACAGCCACAACCTCCGGCTTTTCACGGTCATTACGGGCGCTGACGGGGTTGATGTAGGCTGAATCTATCCAAATCTGGTCATCAGACCAATTGGTATTATTGTTGTCACTGTATGCGCCTACAGTGAGCACATTCCAACCTTTGCCCGGACTTGTGAGACTGCCACCGGTGTTGCCCGCGGACTTGGTAAGGAGTCGAAAACGTTGTCGCGCCCAGTAATCAAAAGCCCGGTCAGACCAGTTGAGAAGGTTGTCGGCTTGATAGCCTTCACTGAGGTTTACTATTCTGGCTCCTTGATCCAATGCCCATTGGAGGCCTGCTACCAAATCAGCTTCTGTTCCGTTGTGTCCCGCGCTCAAAATGGTTGCACCTTTTGCAACCCCTGTGTATGTGTTATGGAAGCTCGCAGCGTCGCTTGCCACGCGGGTCGTATGGTCTTGCACACCGAGGTTGGATGCACGAGAGCTGGCCGCCAAATTGAGGAAGCTATTGTTGGGGTCTACATTGCCCTGCTCCAAAATGGCAATGGTCACTCCACTGCCAGTATAGCCTCGCCCCCATACGATTGGGGCTAATGTGTTTGGAACAGCCGAGTCCAATTCAGGCTGTGGGGTTTCTTCAATCAAGTAAATAGCACTTACGTCAGCCCGCTTACCCATTTCTAAGATGATGCTCTTGGGCAAGATGGCTGTGAGGGATGGCAATCCTTCGTGGACAGCTACAGCAAAGTTCCGCCGTCTCAGGTCCGTTACCAAAGGCTGAACGAGCGCCTTTATTTCGGATTTCAACAAAGCAATATATTCGGCTTCAATCCGGCGCGCTAGTTCAGGATCGTCTACGTCCATAGGTTTGCCTGAACGTGCCATCGCTGCTTGGGCTGCTGGATACTTGGTGGCTACGGCAGCTAAAGCAGCCTCTTGAAGGTCGGCCAAGGTTTTGCCAGGTGGCGATGCTATCCAAATCGCTACTGGCAAGGCGTCTTTATCCGTTAACATTCGCAGACGTTCATAGAGAGCAGGCTGGAGTTTGCCGTATTTTGCTTGATAGGCTTGTGCCTCCTCTGCGTCTAACGAGGTGGAACGGTCATCATCTATCCGGCCACTGGCCAAATCTACCAGTAATTTATACACCTGCCCCTCAGGACGAGTATCAAGCAGAGTGACGACTTGGAGTTTCCGCCTAAGAGATGGATACTCGATGAGGCGGTCATCTAGAATGGTCAATGCTTCAACAGGAATGCCATCACGCTTGACGATGTAATCCAAGGCTTTCTGAGCTGCTTGAGATGACTTTGGAGGAGGTAACGTGATAGGCGTCGGACTAACCGAAGGAGGGGGATACGCAGGAGGAGTTGATGTAGCCGGCGGTGGATAGGCCGAACTGGATGCAGACGAGGAGGCATTTTGAGCAGCAATAGAATTTATCGAGAGGGCGACGAGTAACACAATAGAGGTAATCCACAAGGCGTTGAGGGCGTTCTTCTTGTTCATAGTCGTTAAGCCTCCTATCTTTCGGATTTAAGGAATAGTGTGAAAAAGGGAGACGATCGATGTCTCGCCCCCGATTAGATTGAATGTAATAACTTGGCCCCAACTGCCGCTTTTTTGTACTTGCACCAGATGATAAGGCGATGTTACCTCATCAGCCTTCGCTTCATCCGGTGTGGGTTCATGCAACTGGGTATAGATGTTCACAGTATTTCCTAACCGACTAATACGGTTCACTTGAATACTATAGCCCGTACTCGGTTTCCAACCTTGAAACGCTACCAGAGCAAAATACTCATCATAGTCCAGTGCTTGAAGTTTTATCATGGCTTCGTCACTAATTAGTCCATTCAAGTTGTCCACTTCTTCCAGCCGTGAAACGATTATCAGTGTTGGTTCACGAGACTCATAGGGCTTATCTGTACCTGCCCATTCTTTTTGTTCGATGGTTTCAAAGGGCAGAGTCACCTCTGTAGGCTTAGGTTTACAAGCGCCCAGGCCAGATGCCATACCAAGTATCACACCGGTTAAAACGAAAATGCCTAAGAGCCAACGCCGCTTTTCTACACGGTTTTTTGACATCTTGCGACCTCCAACATGTGTGTGAGACCTCGACTAAAACGAGCGGGCCAACTATTAATTATGCGGAATAGTCCTTTTCCTTCCGAATTTCTTCTTAGACGGAATCTTTATATTTCTCCAAAAACATTCACTTTTGTGGAATTATCCCGTATAATATAACCCTCTATCCTGTTTTACCGAATTTGTTTTCTTTTCCTGCTAACATTGTAGCAATTTTCTTACCATTGTCAACATCATCAAATCGTATGGCAGCTCAAGCTTTGCCCCCACCCAAAAAACTCCTCGATCAGGTGCAGGAAACCCTGCGGCGGAAACATTATTCCCTGCGCACCGAGCGAGCATACGTGGATTGGATCAAGCGGTTTATCCTCTTCCATGACAAGCGACATCCTGCTGAAATGGGCAGCGCAGAGATTGCAGCCTTCCTCACCCATCTGGCGGTGGATGAACATGTGGCTGCCTCCACCCAGAATCAAGCCTACAGTGCGTTGTTGTTCCTCTATCGGGAAGTTTTGCAGAAAGAGTTCCCTTTTCCCCTCCAAGCCCTGCGGGCTAAAATGCCTAAACGCCTGCCGACTGTCTTGACCAGGGATGAGGTACGGCAGGTTTTTGCCCACCTATCCGGCTCATATCTGTTGATGGCGCGTCTGCTCTATGGCTCCGGCCTGCGCTTGATGGAGTGTCTCCGCCTGCGGGTGAAGGATGTTGACTTTCATTACCGCACGATCACCGTGCGGGATGCAAAAGGCGAACAAGATCGGATCACCATCCTCCCCGAAAGCCTTGTCGAGCCGCTTCAAGACCACTTACGGATCGTAAAACGGACCCATGAGGAAGACCTGGCGAAAGGCTATGGCGCAGTCTATCTGCCCTATGCCCTTGAGCGGAAGTATCCCAATGCCAGCACAGAATGGGGCTGGCAGTATGTCTTTCCAGCCAATCGCCTCTCGGTAGATCCGCGTAGTGGCATCGTCCGCCGTCATCATCTGGATGAAAGCGGTTTACAGAAAGCTATCCGCCAGGCAGCGCGCCTTGCCGGGATCTCAAAGCCGGTCAGCCCGCACACCTTGCGCCACTGTTTTGCTACCCATTTGCTTGAGGCGCATTACGACATCCGCACCGTGCAGGAGTTGCTGGGTCACAAAGACCTGAGGACCACCATGGTTTACACCCATGTCCTGCAACGGGGCGGCTTGGCCGTGCGCAGCCCGCTGGATGGGTAGTCTGCTCCTTGCCCCTGCTCTTCCCCGGCGTTATAATCGCTTTGCATATCGAAAGGTGATAGTTGGACCTCTTTACCCATGCGATGTACGACCGTATGAAAAGCGAAGCCCCGCTCGCCGCACGCATGCGTCCGCGCACGCTGGATGAATTTGTCGGTCAGGAGGCGATTCTGGGGCCGGGCAAATTGCTGCGCCGCGCTATCGAAACCGATCGTCTGTTCTCCTCCATCATCCTGTGGGGACCGCCGGGCAGCGGCAAGACCACCCTGGCGATGGTGATCGCCAATCAGACGCGCAGCCATTTCGCCACCCTGTCGGCTGTCCTGGCGGGAAAAGCCGAACTCAAAGAGGTCATTGATGCCGCCGTTGAGCGCCGCCGACTCTATGGTCAGCGCACGATCCTGTTTGTGGATGAAGTCCATCGCTGGAACAAAGCCCAACAGGACGCTTTGCTGCCCCATGTGGAAAATGGCACAGTCACTTTCATCGGCGCGACTACCGAAAACCCTTACTTCGAAGTAATCAGCGCCCTGGTATCGCGCTCGCGCATCTTCCAGCTCCGCCCGCTCGAAGATGCTGACGTACGTCGCATCCTGGAAAATGCTTTGCACGATGCCGAGCGCGGCTACGGCAGTCGTCGGGTGATGATCACCGAGGAAGCCATCGAACACCTGATCAACGTGGCTGGCGGCGACGCGCGCAACGCCCTCAACGCACTGGAGCTGGCTGTGGAGAGCACGCCGCCAGATGCGGATGGCGTCATCCAGATCACCCTGGACGTCGCCCAGGAGTCGATTCAACGCCGCGCCGTTTTATATGACAAGGATGGCGATGTCCATTACGATACCATCTCGGCGTTTATCAAGTCGGTGCGCGGCTCCGACCCCGATGCCGCGCTCTACTGGCTGGCGAAGATGCTCTACGCCGGCGAAGACCCGCGCTTCATCCTGCGCCGCCTGCTCATCCTGGCTGGCGAGGACATCGGCCTGGCAGATCCGCTGGGTCTGGTGGTTGCCAGCGCTGCCGCCCAGGCGTTTGATTATGTGGGCTTGCCAGAGGGCATCTATCCGATTGTTGAAGCCACCCTCTACCTGGCTACCGCCCCAAAATCCAATTCGGCAGGGGCGTATTTCAAAGCCTTCCAGCTCATCGAACAGCAAGGCATCGTTGCTGTGCCGCAGCACCTGCAAGACCCCAGTCGCGATGCCAAAGCTTTGGGCCATGGCCAGGGGTATCTCTATCCCCATGAATCGCCAGACCACTTCCTGCCGCAGCAATACCTGCCCGGCTCTCTCCTGGGCACATATTTCTACAATCCATCCAACCAGGGTTACGAAGCCCAGGTTCGGGAGCGACTGGCGCGCTGGCGCGCCGCTCAGCAACAGGCGCTGGGCATCACCCGGCAAGAAATGCTGGCAGACCTCTCCGAGAGCGAAATTCGCGAGATCAAGGGGAAACATAAACTTTCAGGATGACCCAACCCGCCCGAGGCGTTCCTCGGCGACCCGATTCGAATTACTCCCATTGTCATGCCCCTGTTTCTGCTGATCCGTCACGGCGAGAATGACTACATGAAGAAAGGTCGCCTGGCCGGGCGCATGCCTGGTGTGCACCTGAACCAAACGGGGCGATCTCAGGCAGCCGCGCTGGCTGAAAAGCTGGCCAAAACGCCCATAAAGGCTGTCTATAGCAGCCCGTTGGAGCGGGCTGTGGAAACCGCAGAACCGCTGGTAAAGGCGCTCGGCCTGGAAATCGTCGTGTCTTCAGCGCTGCTGGAAACCGATTATGGCGAGTGGCAAGGGAAGACCTTGAAGAGTCTGCGCCGCCTGAAACTCTGGCGCACCATCCAGCTTGCCCCTTCTCTGGCGCGCTTTCCGGGAGGCGAATCCTTCGCCGAATGCCAGCATCGCGTTTGCCAGGAATTGGAGCGCCTCACCGCCCAGTACGACGCTCAGGATGTCATCGCCTGTGTCTTCCACGCCGACCCGATCAAGCTCGCGGTGGCGTATTATATTGGCTTGCCGCTCGACCACTTCCAGCGCCTTTCCTCTGCCCCGGCTTCGATCACTTCGCTTCAGATCAGCGCCGAAGGCAGCCGATTGCTGGCGCTGAATTGCGATGTTTCCCTTCCATTGCCCAAGCCCTGATTCTGGTATACTTCATCCAGGATCAGCGAGGAGCGTGGTATGCCGCCCCAGGAAATTGACCTTCGCCCGGTTTCCCACATCACCACAGACGCGATCGGCCAGCCCGGAAAGCGTGTCTTTTACATTCAAGCCTGGCAAAACGAGCGCACTGTCACAGTCATCGTCGAGAAACTGCAAATCCAGTCTTTAGCCGTTGGGTTTGAACAATTTCTGGCCGAACTGAGCCAGCAATTTCCCCACCTGCCGGATGCCTCAGCCAGTTACAACGAAGAAAACATGCACATACACCCGCCAGTGGACCCAATCTTCCGCACCGGAGAGCTTGGCCTGGGGTATGACGCCGAGAATGACCTGGTGATCCTGGTCGCTCGTGAGCTGCTCCCCGAGGACCAGGATCCGAGTGAAGCCAGCGTGGTGCGGTTCTGGTGCACGCGCTCGCAGTTGCGCGCAATGTGCCAGTGGGGTATGGAAGTAGCCGCGCGCGGCCGGCCAATTTGCCCGCAGTGCGGCGAACCCATTGACCCGCAGGTGCATTTTTGTCCCAAGAAGAACGGACACCAGCGCTGATCGGCCTGTCAGGTCCGCCCTTTTGAGTCTCCTGCTATGCCGGCCAGCGACGAGCGCTGAGACGTTGTTTCGCTGATGTCCACCCTTTCATCCGAGACCGTCCTGACTGCTCTGCAACAGGGGCGAGTTGAGCTCCAGGGGGAGTTTTTGTGGGGTTCGAACTACACCTTTTTGTTGCACGTCGAGTATGCTGACTTGAGCTTGAAGGCGGTTTATAAACCCACGCGCGGCGTGCGCCCCTTGTGGGATTTTCCTGCCGCCAGCCTGGCGCGCCGCGAGGTGGCGGCGTATCTGCTCGGCCGGGCGCTCGGTTGGGATTTGGTGCCTCCCACCGTGCTGCGCAAAGATGCCCCTCTCGGTCCTGGTTCCATTCAATTATTTATTGAACATGATCCCGAGTACCATTACTTCAACTTTAGCGCCGCCGACCGCCAGCGGCTGCGCCCCGTAGTCGTCTTCGATATCCTGGCGAACAACGCCGACCGCAAAGGCAGCCACATCCTGCTGGATCCGGAACGACGCATCTGGTTGATTGACCATGGCATTTGCTTCCATGTGGATGAGAAACTGCGCACGGTCATCTGGGATTTTGCCGGCGAGCCGATTCCGCCCGACCTGTACCAGGATGTATCTCGCTTTCGCCAGGCGCTCGCGCCCGCTGCTGACGCTGCGCCGGAGGAACCCGTCACCGAGCTGGCGCTCTCGTTCAAAGCCTACTTGAGCGCGGCGGAGATTCGCGCCCTGATTCGGCGCGCCGATTTGCTCCTGGCTGCCGGATGCTTTCCCAACCCAGACCAGGGCCGCCGTCAGTATCCCTGGCCGCCAATTTAATCTTCGTAAGGGAGGGGTATGTCAACCTATAAGCTGGCATTGCTCGGATTTGGCAACGTTGGGCAGGCTTTTGCCCGCCTGTTATTGGACAAGCAAGCTGAGATGCGCCATCGGTATGGCATCGAGTTCACCGTCACCGGCATTGCTACGGCGCGTCATGGCATTGCCATCAACCACCAGGGGCTTGATCTGGAGCAGGCTCTCAGCCTTGCCCGCGCTGGCGCATCTCTGAATGCGCTATCGGTGTTGCCCCCCGTGAGCGATTCCCTGGAATTCATCCGCGCTTGTGGCGCAGACGTGTTCTTCGAGAACTCGCCGGTGGATTACGCCACCGGCCAGCCGGCAATTGACTATCTACGCACAGCGCTGCAGCATGGCATGCACGCCATCACCGCCAACAAAGGCCCGGTTGTGCATGCCTATCGGATGTTGAGCGATCTGGCGGCTGCTCAAGGGCGCAAATTCTATTTTGAATCCACCGTAATGGACGGCGCTCCGATCTTTTCTCTCTTCCGCGCAGCGCTGCCCGCCGCTCGCCTGATTGGCTTTCGCGGCATCCTGAATTCCACAACCAACCTGATCCTGACCCGCATGGAGGCTGGCGAGAGCTTTGAGCAGGCTGTCTCCTACGCCCAGACTATCGGCATCGCTGAGACTGATCCCAGCGGCGACATAGATGGCTGGGACGCTGCCATCAAGGTCTGCGCACTGACGACGGTTCTGATGGATTTTCCCCTCAAACCCAATCAGGTCGAGAGAACTGGCATCCGCCACATCACGCCAGCCGATATCGCTCGCGCCCGCGCCGCCGGCAAGCGCTGGAAGCTGATCTGCTCGGCTCAGCGGCGCGGCGATCAAGTTCTGGCTTCCGTAGCCCCTGAGCTGGTAGCGCCCGACTCCCCTCTTTACACTGTGGAGGGCACGACGAGCATCGTTCAGTTCGAGAGCGACGTACTCGGCTTGTTATCGGTGATTGAAACTGATCCCGGACCGCACACCACAGCTTATGGCTTGTTGGCCGATTTCATCAATGCTGTCAGAAGCTAGCTACATGCACTGGAGGCAAACGCCATGAACGTTCTCCAATCGGGTGTTGGCCCACTCATCCAACCGCTGGACATTGAAGCCTTCCGCGAGTGGAACCGACAAAAGCCCAAAGGCTTGATAGACAAACGCATGACCGAAGCGGAAGCGGTCAGCACATTCATCCATGAAGGCGATTACATCGGCACCGAACTCTACGGAACCGTTCGTTGTCCGATGTCGCTGGTCTATGAGATCATCCGTCAAAGGAAAGCCAATCTGCGCCTGGTGGGTCAGGGGGTGTTGGAGCTCGACCTCTTGCTGGCTGCAGGGCTGGTTAAAACCCTGGATGTGACCTATATCGGCCTGGAGGTGTACGGCGTTTCCAATTGCCTGCGTCGCGAAATCGAGAGTGGTCGGGTGGAGGCGGTTGTCGAGTGGAGCAATGCCGCTCTTGCCTGGCGCTTCAAAGCTGCTGCCATGGGCGTGCCTTTTCTGCCGACGCGCTCGATGTTGGGCACAGACACCTTCAAGTACAGCGCAGCCAAGGTTGTTGAAGACCCATTCACTGGCAAACCCATCGGCCTGCTGCCGGCTTTAATCCTGGATGTGGGTCTGATCCACGTTCACCGAGCCGATAAGTTCGGCAACGCCCAGATCGATGGGGTGAGCGGTTTTGCCGCTGAGATGGCGCGGGCCTCGAAGACGTTGATCATCAGCGCTGAAGAGATCGTCGACACAGAGGTGATCCGTTCCCGGCCAGACCGCACGATCATCCCATACTTCCTGGTCGACGCGGTGATCGAAGCGCCGTTTGGGTCGCATCCGGGCGAGATGTGCTATCTCTATCAACGGGACGAACCGATGATCAAGGAATGGGTAAAGGCGTCTGAAACCGCGGAAACGGCGCAGGCATTTCTGGAGCGGTATGTTTACTCCGTCCACAACCACCAGGAATACCTGAACCTCATCGGCTGGGAGCGCTTGAACAACCTGAGGGAGGGTTAGGGGCATGTCTGGTTCAGAGAAGCCTCAATACAATTCGACCGAGTTGCTGATCTGCACTGCGGCGCGCTTGATGCCCGATAACACGACGGCGTTGATTGGCACCGGCATTCCCATGCTGGTTGCCTCCCTGGCGAAGAAGATGTTCGCTCCTGGCTTGATCCCGATCTTCGAATTTGGCGGTATGGGTGCTGTTCTGGAAGAATTGCCCAAGGCGGTGGGAGAGGCGCGCACGTTTCACCGGGGATTCGCCGCCGCAGGACTGTGTGAGGCGATTGAGACCGCCCAGCGGGGGTTCATCGAGTTCGGTTTTCTCGGCGGAGCGCAGATTGATCCCTATGGCAACCTGAACAGCACGGTGATAGGGGATTACTATCATCCCAAAGTGCGCCTGCCAGGCAGCGGCGGAGGCAACGATGCCGGATCGCACTGCTGGCGCACGATCGCCATCATGCGCCACGACCGACGCCGTTTTGTCGAGCGGGTTGACTTCATCACCACGCCGGGATACCTCAGCGGTCCCGGGGCGCGTGAGGCGGCTGGGCTGCCTCCTGGCAGCGGGCCTTATCGCGTGGTGACCAATCTGGCTGTGATGGGTTATCACCCGGATAGCAAGCGCATGATGTTGCTGGCCACCCAACCCGGCGTCAGCGTGCAAGAGGTATTGGACAACACCGGTTTTGAACTGCTCATCGCCGATCGGGTGGAGGAAAATCCACCTCCTACGGCAGAGGAACTGCGGGTGTTGCGCGAGGAAGTGGATCGCGAGCGTCTGTATATTTAGCTTCTCGCCGATTAATTCGCTGTGCTTTCCGCCAGGCGTGGCGGGAGACAGCAAGCCACAGGACCTGGCAGAGCAGCCCTGTCAGAGTCACACCTGCTCAGATGACGCGCTCTGGCGCAAATTTCCTTGCGCCAGAGCGCCGGTTAATCGAGATACTCGACAATTGTGGCTTCGCCCTGGCCCACGCCGACGCACAACGTTGCCAGGCCATAGTATGGGCGCTTCTCTTCACCTGCTCTGCGGTGCATTTCGTGCAGCAGCGTGGTCAGAATGCGCGCCCCGGAACAGCCCAGCGGATGCCCCAGGGCAACCGCCCCGCCGTTGACATTGGTAATCTCGTGCCGTAGCCCAAGCTCTTCCATAACCGCCAGGGCTTGCACGGCAAAAGCCTCGTTTAACTCGATCAGACGGATATCCTCGATCTGCAAGCCAGCGCGTTGCAAGGCTTTGCGCGTGGCTGGCACCGGTCCCAACCCCATCACCCGCGGCGGCACCCCGGCTGCCGCCGAGGCGACGATACGCGCCAGCGGTTTGAGACCCAGCGCCTGAGCCTTCTCTGCGCTCATCAAGAGAAGCGCGGCGGCTCCATCGTTCAATCCTGACGAGTTTCCTGCGGTTACTGTGCCGTTCTTGCGGAAGGCGGGCTTCAGGCGCGCCAGAGATTCCATGGAAGTATCGCGGCGGGGGCGTTCGTCGACGCTCACCAGGATAGGATCGCCTTTCCGTTGCGGCACCGGCACCGGGGTGATTTCCGCGGCAAATTTCCCGCTATCTATCGCAGTAATTGCCCGACGGTGGCTTTCCAGGGCAAACGCATCCTGAAGCTCACGCGTCAAATGGGGCTTCATTTCGTAGATGTTCTCAGCCGTTTCCCCCATCGCTTCGGTGCCATAGAGCTCTTGCATGCGTGGATTGGGATATCGCCAACCCAGGGCGGTGTCCCAGGCGGTCAGGTTGCCAAAGGCGAACGGCTGCTCAGCCTTCGGCAGGGAATATGGCGCGCGTGACATACTCTCCACACCACCGGCAATATATACATCTCCTTCGCCGCAGCGGATAGCCCGCGCTGCCAGGTTGACCGCCGCCAATCCCGAGGCGCACAGGCGGTTCATCGTCACGGCAGCCACTTCCACGGGAAAACCCGCCAGCAAGGCAGCCATCCGGGCTACGTTACGGTTGTCCTCGCCAGCCTGGTTGGCGCAACCCAGATAGACCTCTTCGACCAGCGCCGGATCGATGCCGGTTCGCTCAACCAGGGCTTTCAGAACGTGCGCAGCCAGGTCGTCTGGACGCACTGGCGCCAGGCAGCCTCCCAGGGCGCCCACGGGCGTGCGCACTGCGTCAATGATCACGGCTTCAGGCATGCCATCTCTCCTCGTTTGGGTATCTCAGACAGGCTGATCCAGGCTGTGTGATCCTGGGATCCGCCGCAGGTGTACTCCGGGGAGATTCTACCACTGGCTCAGCGGCGGGTGTTGACGACCACAATGCTGCCCACAATCAGAGCGCCGCCCAATGCCAGGTGCCAATCCAGGGCTTCGTGCAAAAAGAACACACCCAGGACCACGCCAACCAGCGGAAACACGTAGGTCACCAGCGTGGTGCGAGTGGGTCCAACCGAATGTAACAGGTAAAAGTAGAGCAGGAATGCCACGCAGGTGCCCAGCAACCCCAGCCAGATAACTGCCAGCCAGGTGATTGCCAGTGCTGGCGGGCGAAACGGCGCTTCGACGATCGGTGCCACCGCCCACAATGCCAGGTCGGCGCCGATCAGTGGGATCAAAGCCAGCGGCACCTGAGGGATGCCTCGCGTGGTGCGGCGGGCGAAAACCGAGGTGCCGGCGTACAGCATGGAGGCCAGTAATACCGCCAGTTGACCGAACAGGTTCAGGCGGACGCCGCTGGTCAGGTCTCGGCTGACCAGCAGGACGACGCCGGCAAACCCGGTTAAGATACCCGTCAGGCGCGACCAGGTCAGACGGTCGTCGCGCAGGAAGAAATGGGCAACCACCATGGCGAAGAGCGGGGTTGTGCTGTTCAGGATGGAGGCAACCGCCGAGTCGATGTACAGCTCGCCCCATGAGATCATCACATAAGGCAGGGCGTTATTGGTGAAACCAATCAAGGTCAAAATCAGCCAGACGCGCATCTCGCGCGGGAAGCGAGCGCGGGTGTAGACCGCCACTGTCAACAAACCCAGGATGCCGAACAAAAGCCGGAAGGCTACCAGGGTGAAGGGACCGATTTCTTGAACTGCAATCTTGATCCAGAGAAAGGATGACCCCCAGATCAAGCCAAGCCCCAGAAACGCCAGCCAATCTTTACCCTTCACGGCGGTTTAGTTTGTCAATAGTTGGTGACCACGTCAATCAGACCGCGTTCCCGCGCCAGGTGATCGCACCATCTGAAAGTGAACCTGGAGATCAGGCCAAACGCGACGGTCAAGCCAAGCAGGATCGCCAGAATCTCGGCGTTGCTCAGATTTACCAGGGTGGGAAAAGCGCCGGCTATCTGGCCGACTAGCGAGCGGCGCAACAACTCCAGCCAATATGTGATCGGCATCATGTATCCGATCACGCGCAAGGCTGGCGGCAACACCTCTAGCGGGAAGATCGCCCCGCTGAACAGATAGAGCGCGCCGGCGACGGCTTCGCCCAGTCCCCACATGTGATGCGCCAGCAAGAGCAAAACGCTCGCCAGGATCAAGCCCATCATCGCCAGCATGATCACGCCGACGATCAATGCCAGGACGAATAACGGCCAGTTAACCGCCATCCAGTCGATCTGGACGTTCAGGAAGATGAACCCAACCAGCAGGGTTGCGGCTACCGAGACGGTTGCGATCAAAAAGCGCGCCACACCCCGCCCGATCAGATAGGTAGGAAAGTGGATTGGGGCAACGTAGATGTACTTCAGGGTCTTGTAGTGCTCCCGATCGTCAATCACCGCCCAGGAGATGCCATTCATGACCTGCCCGACATAGATGTAAAACGCATTTCCCAGGAAGATATAGGTAAAAATCGGCGAGGTGTAGTCGCCCTTGGTGATGACGCTGTACATCACCACCAGGATCGCCACCGCTGCCAGCGGCTTGACCAGGGAGTAGATGGCGAACAGGAAAGGATCGGCCCAGTTGGACTCGATCTGCCACCCGAGCCAGGCAGAAAGGCGAAAGGAGCGCCAGAATGAGCGCAAATTGAGCTTAACCGAGGGGGAGGCGGGGATGTTCATCGTCGGCTTTCCGTCAGACGGCCTTCACGGATAGCCAGACGCTCAATGTGTGCCAATAACCAACGAGCGCTGACCAAAAATACCAGGCTCAAGAGAATTAAGATGCTGATCTCGACTTCCACCGAGAGGAAGCCTAGCGCTGCTCCCGAGGGGAAGATCAATTGCCGTAGGGCATCCAACCCCACCGTGAGCGGGATAACCGAGGCAAGCATAGGCACCCAAAACCCAAGATTCTTGATCGGGAAATAGAAGCCGGAGAGCAGGTATACCGGCTCCTGAGCCAGATTGGAGATGTGCCAGGCTTCCCGGCTGAGCAACAGATACACTGAGGCTGACATCATTCCCATGCCGTACAGCGCCACCATCGTAAGGAAGAAGACTACCGCCAGTTGCCAGGCGTTGTTGACTGTATAACTTACCCCAAATAACCAGCTTCCCAGCCCCATGATGACGACAGCGCGCAGCAGGGTGGCGAACAAGCCTCCCACTGCCATCCCGAGCAGGATGGCCATCATCGAGTTCGGCGCCATGATGTATAAAGCCAGGTTGCCTTGCTCTTTCTCCCAATAGAGCTGGCTGGACATGCTCCAGAGAATATTCAGCCAGAATGCCGTCATGGCGCCGCCAACCACCACGAAGCCGATGTACTCTTCGGGCGCCTGGATGGCGCGGTAAACGTACACGTAAGCTGCAACAGAGAGCAGCGGCAAGAAGATGTCGAAGAACATCCATGATTTCTCGCGCTGCGCCCCGATCACCCGTGGATAGGCGCGCGCCACCACAGTTTGAAGGAACAGCCGCCAGCCTGTATTTTTATGCACGCGCCGGCTCATGGCGGCTTTGACTGCCAGCTGGCTCATGTCTCGTCTTCTCCACTCAGGCTTTGCTCGACTTCTTCCATGCTCCGACCCACCAGGTCAACGAACACGTCTTCGAGGGTGGGCTCCCGCTTTTGCAAGTTCAGGATGTGGATGTTGCTGGCGGTCATGGTGTTCACCACTTGCCCAAGTGCGTCGTCCTGCGCCAGGATGAACTCGAGCACCGACGAACCATTTTGGGCGCGATGCACCACTTTGCGCACCCCGGGCAACGTCTCGAACATTTCGGCGCCACGTCCGTTGAGTGGACTGGTCTCGATGCGATAGATGGCATCTTGCTGCAAACGGCGCTTCAACGCGGCGGGCGAATCGCAGGCCAATACGCGTCCCTGATTGATGATCGCCACTCGATCGCAGAGTTCATCCGCCTCGACCATGTAATGCGTGGTTAGAAGCAACGTGCGCGAGGGGTCTTCGTCAACCCACTTTCGCACGAATCGCCGCACCTCGCGCGAAGCACCCACATCTAACCCGAGCGTGGGTTCATCTAAAAATAGCACATCCGGATCGGTCAAAAAGCCGCGGACGATGTTCATCTTCTGGCGCAGGCCGGTTGAGAGGTCCGACGACTTGGTATTCAAGCGGTCGCTGAGCCCCACCACTTCCAGCAACTCGCGGATGCGGCGGTTTGCCTCTGCGGAGCTAAGACCATAGAATTGGGCGAACATCCACAGGTTCTCCCGCACAGTAAGCAAGCCATAACCGGAGGATTCTCCGCCGGAAACCATGTTGATCCGCGGGCGCACTTTATCTGGGTGCTTGACCACATCATAACCAGCCACCCAAGCACGGCCGGAAGTGGGGGCGAGCAGGGTGGTCAGAATCTTGATCAGGGTGGTTTTACCTGCTCCGTTCGGACCAAGCAAGCCGAACAGTTCGCCATACTTCACTTCCAGGTCCACTTCCTGGAGGGCGATCAGGCTTTTTGGTTCGGTCTTTTTCCCGCCGCGAATTTTGTAGATGCGGCTCAGTTTCTCGGTGCGAATTGCAAAATCCATAGTATTCCTGTTAATTCTGGCAAAATTGTTGGGATTGCGTAGGGTAATCGTAGGGTAATCGTCAAGCAGGCTCTCGCCGCCTTTGGTAAACTCATCATCGAAGGGCGATTTCTCTTCTTCTCCTCCTTAGAGAGAGCCGGGGGCGGCGTACCCGGCTCTCGGTGATTCTATCACAGTCATCGTCACTCTCTCTTTGAGGACAAATTGTGGACGGTAACCCCGTCCACTTCAATACTACTTCGAGTTGCCTGGCGTTCAATATAGCTCAAAGTTGGCTGTAACGAAAGCAATCAATCGTGTGGTCATTCACCATCCCCACTGCTTGCATGTGCGCATAACAGATCGTCGAGCCGACGAATTTAAAGCCACGCTGACGCAGGTCTTTGCTTAGCGCGTCGGATTCGGGCGACCGGCTGGGAATCTCGGCAATCGTCCGCCAGGCGTTGCGGAGCGGCTTCCCGCCGACGAAGCGCCAGATATAGGCATCGAAGCTCCCAAATTCCTGCTGAACTGCCAGGAACGCCCGGGCGTTCTGGATAGAGGCGACGATTTTCAGCCGGTTGCGCACGATCCCTGGGTTTGCCAGCAATTCGGACACCTTTTGCTCGCTGTAGTTCGCCACGATTGCCGGGTCGAATTGATCGTAGGCGGCGCGGTAGTTTTCCCTCTTCCTCAGTATCGTCGCCCAGCTCAGACCAGCCTGTGCGCCTTCCAGGATGAGGAACTCAAACATCAGGCGGTCGTCGTGCACTGGCACGCCCCATTCCTGGTCGTGGTAGGCAATGTAAAGCGGGTCGTTCCCAACCCAGGCGCAGCGGTTCATCTAAATATCCCTTCCTCGATCCAATAGCGCATGATCGGTCGTTTTGGCGCGCGGCGCAATACCTCGACAAAGCCGGCTTTTCGAAAGGCGCTGACCAGACCGGTGTATACGAACGGGTCCGGCGATCGGTTATCCCCTTGATCGTTGGGATAGCCCTCGACAATTGTCGCCCCGCTTTGCGCAGCGTAAGCCACCGCAGCCTGTAAGAGGGGCGCGCTCAAGCCCTGGCCTCGGTAGGCTTTGGCGATGAAAAAGCACACCACCGACCAGACCGGTTGATCATCAACCGGTTGAAGGATGCGTGAGCGCGCTAGGGTGGGAAAGTTCTGGCGGGGGCCAATGCTCACCCAACCCACCGGCAAGGTGCCGTCGTACGCCAGTATTCCGGGGACGTTTCCCGCAGCAACGATGGCATGCATTGCCTGGCGATTGCTTTCCCCTTTCATCTGCTCGAACTTGGGTCGCGGCAACCGCCAGTACATGCACCAGCATCCGCTGCATGCGCCGCGGGGGCCGAAGAGTTGCTCGAAATCCATCCAGCGTTCTGGGGTCAGAGTGTGGTAGGAGATGCCCGCCCTCACGGATACTCCTCTTCATCCGCATCGAATTCATCCCCTTCGAGCGGCGCATAGGTAAGCTCGCCATTGCCCCTGCCAGCATTAGCGCGGCGAGGTTCATTGCCCTGTGATGAAAACCGGCTCGAAACCCGGGAGACGGCGCGCCAGATCGCGCTGGGAGTTGCTTGAGGCGACTCTTCCTCGGGCGATTTGTCGGCTTCATTGTCTTTGGTTATTGTCGGCTCAATGCGAGATCGTTGCGGGTTGAAGCTGGCATCCAAGTCTGCTGGTGGGTCGTTGCCAATCGCCGCATCTGCCTCGCTCAATCCCGAAGCCTCGTTTTCCATCTCATCGGTGCATAGCTCGCCGAATAGATCAATGGCGATGCCGTGTGGCGTCCGAAACGAGGCGACACAGGCGCTTGAGCCTTCCTGAACGGGCGTAGGCGGTTGGTCGAAGGTCACGCCGCGCAGTTCCAGTTCCGTCACCACCTCCGACAGGTCGAGCACATTAAATTGTAACCGCAGCGCATCGTCTGGCGTGCTTTGCTCGCCCGGTTGGGCTGCGGCAACGCTGAAGGTAAACTCTCCGCTCGGGCTGGTGAATTGAGCGTAGCTCGGCGAGAACGCCCACACAGGAAACCCAAGCAGGTCAATGAAAAAACCGATCTCGGCGGCGAAATCATCCACTTTGTAAACGATGTTGAACTTCCAATCGGGGCTGTGGGAGAAGGGATATGGCTTGGATGGTTCTTTCCAAAGCGCGCGCCACTCCGCCTCATCGCGCGCCCGACGGGTGATATCAATACGAGCCTTGCCGTAAGCTCGTATCTTTGGGCTGATATGCGGTGTAGGACTCATCATGCGCACTCCTTGGAACCATGGTTCGATTTTCGAGGGCGAAAAGTATCAATCGGGTGTCTTTGGCCCTTCCCAGGCGTACCGGCGCAAGTCGACGCGCTCACCGTGGGTGAATTCGATGCCCTCGGCTGCGAGCAACTCGCGCTGGTGCTGCCCCCCGCTGCCTGGTTTCAGGCTGATCTTACCTTGGGAATTGATCACCCGATGCCAGGGAACATCATCCGGACAGGCCGCCATGGCGCTGCCCACCCAACGCGCCCCCCAGGCGCGGTAGTCGGCGGCATCTACGCCGCTGGGCGGGGGGATTAAGCTGGCAATGAAGCCATACGTTGTCACCCTGCCAGGTGGAACCTGTCGGACGATCTCCCAGACAAGTTGTTGGAAATCGCCTCGATTTGGCGGTGAGAGAAAACGTACCATAGTTCTTTCTTCTGCACATACTATACACGAACAATTGTTCTATGTCAAGACGCTGAAAAAAAAACGCCCCCTGAGCCGCTTGCCGATAAAAAGCGATCTGGTGACCGACGACGCAGGCTCTTTTTTCTCGGCAAAAACTGACTTATTGTATCAGATTTTTACGGTATTACCTGCAGCGATGGTTGCTGATCTTATCTCGGATATAATTTGTCTCAGTGACATTTGACGCTGCTCCTGCCAATCGCCAGATCGCCCGCGCCGCCGGCACGGTGATGGTGGCTTTCATCCTGAGCAGCCTGAGCGGGCTGCTGCGCCAGGTGCTGGTTGCCCAGGCGTTCGGCACCCAGGCGGATATGGAGGCTTTCAATGCTGCCAACCGCGTCTCCGAGACATTGTTTAACCTGGTTGCTGGTGGGGCGCTGGCTTCAGCTTTTCTGCCCACCTTCACTGGCCTGCTCACGCAAGGGGAAAGTCGCAGCGCCTGGCGGCTCGCCTCGGCAATTTTCAACCTGATCCTTTTGGTTGTCTGCCTGGCAGCGTTGCTGGCGGCTGTGTCTGCCCCCTGGATCGTGCGTTATGTACTGGCGCCTGGATTCAGCGCTACGCCCGTCAAGGAAATCGCCACCATAGCCCTGCTGCGCTTAATGCTGCCATCGGCTGCTATCTTTGCGGTTAGCGGCCTGGTCATGGCGATTCTGAACGCGCATCAAATCTTCTTCATCCCCGCTTTGGCGCCTTCGATGTACCAGTTTGGTTTGATCTTCGGCGTCCTGGCGCTGGCGCCGCGATTGGGAATCTATGGTCTCGCCTGGGGCGTATTACTGGGGGCTGCGTTTCACCTGCTGTTACAGGTGCCAGCCTTGTTGCGGGTGAAAGGGCAATACATACCAGTACTCGGGTTGGATGATCCTCATGTGCGTGAAGTTGGCCGGTTGATGTTGCCGCGACTGTTGGGCGTGGCTGCGGTACAGCTCAACTTTTGGGTGAACACCCGCCTGGCTTCGCTGCATCCCGAAGGAAGCGTGACCGCGCTTGTCCTTGCTTTTGCCCTCATGCTGATGCCGCAGGCTGCCATTGCCCAATCTATTGCCATTGCAGCTATGCCGACCTTTTCTGCGCAATATGCCCTGGGTAAGTTGACCGAGATGCGCGGCTCGTTAGCTGCCAGCTTGCGAGGCGTGCTCCTGCTGGCCATTCCCGCCTCATTGGGATTGATCTTGTTGCGCCAGCCCTTGGTCGCCCTGCTCTACCAGCGAGGCGAGTTTGACGCCCACTCCACCGAGTTGGTCGCCTGGGCGTTGTTGTGGTATGCTGCCGGTCTGGTGGGGCATTCGGTGGTGGAGATCTGCGCCCGCGCCTTCTATGCCCTGCATGATACCCGGACGCCTGTCCTGGTGGGAGTGATTGCCATGGGGTTGAACGTGATGTTCAGCCTGGCTTTTGCGGAGCTATTCAAACAAATCGGCTGGGTGCCGCATGGCGGGCTGGCGCTGGCTAACTCGCTGGCGACAGCGCTTGAAATGGCGGCTTTGTTGCTGCTGTTGCGCCGCCGATTGCAAGGGATTGAAGCCCGCAGCATCTTTACAGTTGGATTGCAAGGCCTGGCTGGTGGAGCGCTGATGTCCCTGGCTTTGTGGGCTTGGCTGGCGTTGACGCTTGCACAGCCCGTCTGGCAGAGGGCGCTTGGCGGGCTGCTCGTTGGCGCTGGCATCTATGCGATTTTCCTGTTTGGGATCGGGGTAAAAGAAGCTCGGAGCCTGATTGGCTTTGTGGCCCGGCGCTTGCTGGCAAGGTGATTATGAAGGCGAGGTAGTTGCACCCTGGAGAAGCGCTTCAACGCGACAACGCCCAAACCGTCTGGGCGGTTGCCAGTCCGAGCAGGACGCCGCCCAGAGCTTCCAGCGGCGTATGTCCCAGAACTTCACGCAATTGCTCGCCTTTGAGCGGATGGCCGCTGGCCAGGTCGCGAATCATGGCGTTGATCAACGTCGCCTGCAATCCTGCCTGGCGGCGGATGCCGGTGGCGTCGTAGATTACCACGATCGCCACTACCACCGCCAGCCCAAAAAGTGGCTGGTCGAAGCCGATGGACAGCCCGATGCTGTGTGCTGCGGCGGTGACCAAGGCTGTGTGAGAGCTGGGCATCCCGCCGGGGCTTAATAGCAGCGCCCAGTTCCAGCGCCCCTTGCGCCAGTAGTCGATCGGCACCTTGATGATTTGCGCCAGCAGCCAGGCTGCCAGGGCGGCAATCAGCACCTGATTAAAAAGCACAGTTTGCAACCCCATCGTTCACTATGTGGGTGGAAGGAATTCGTCCAGTTGTGCGCCGGCGAGGGTTTGGAGCTTCAGCTCGGCTTGGTCTAGCAGGCTGGCGCAGCGCCGGGCTAATTCCTGGCCGCGCTCGTAGAGCTGTACGGCTTCGTCCAAAGTGTGTTGACCGGATTCAAGCGCTTCTACGATCGAGTTGAGTTCTGTAAAGGCTTGCTCGAAAGAGAGCTGCTCTACGGGCGCCTCCGGGGTGAACTTGGGTATGGAAGATTCATCGTTCATGAGAACCACCTGCAATGCGAGTGTCCCTACCAGCAGGCAGGGTGTCGGGAGAGGGGGTTAGAAACACCTGTAATGGCGCTTCTTCGGGAAGCAAATCGGACACCAGCGTATCGAACTCCTGGCGTGACATGCTTTGGCTCTCCAGGTAGCGGAGAATTTCAGGTTCGACGGCGCGGCGATAGGTGCGCTTGAGCGTATTCGCCCGTGCAATCGAAGACAACAGTGCAGCTACCCCCACCAAGAACAGGACCGCCATGACCGCTACGAGTATCGCCAGAATCATGTTGAGCGCTTGTATTACATATAGAAAGACCGTCACGCCGACCACCGGGATCAAGCCAATGCCGCAACCGATCCCGAAAGCACGCTCGGCGCTGCTGGAGGCCTCATTGCGCAGCTTTTCGTTCAGACTCTCGGCCAGGGCGGTCAGTTCCTCATCCCTGGGGCGGGATTCCCTGTCGTTTTCCATTAATCCGGTTCTCCGATGTTCTGGTCCTCCACCCGCGCGGCAAAACGGCCATCGGAGACGCGCACGTGAATTGCATCTCCGACGCTCACCTGGGTTTTGCTGCTTACCAGGGCGCCGTCAGCCCGCGTGATCACAGCATAGCCGCGTGCTAATACTTTCATTGGATCGAGGTTCATCAGCCGTTGTTCTAATCCGGCAAGGTGGGCGCGCGCCAGGGCTTGGCGATGTTCGATGGCTATGGCAGTTCTCCGCGTCAGCTCATCCAGGCGCTGGCGGTTTTCGCCGATCAGGCGCCGCGGCGAGTGCAACTCCAGGCGGGATTGCAGGCTGGCAAATGAACCGCGCCGGGCGTTCAGTTCTACCAGCAAGGCGCGCCCCAGGCGTTGCTGCAGGTCTTCTACCACTGGCGATAGCTTGGCCCGATCAGGCGTCGCCAACTCTGCTGCCGCAGTGGGGGTGGGGGCGCGCAAGTCGGCAGCGAAATCCACCAGGGTGAAATCCGTCTCGTGACCAACTCCGGTGATTACCGGCACCGCTGAAGCAGCAACGGCGCGGACAACGCGTTCATCGTTGAAAGCCCACAGGTCTTCCATCGAACCACCGCCGCGCCCGAGCAGAATCACATCCACCTGCGCCTGACGATTGAGCGCCTCCAGCGCCGCGACAATCCCCTGCGGGGCTTCCTCGCCCTGAACGGCGGTTGGCGCCAGGATGACTTCTACCAGGGGATAGCGCCGCTGAATGGTGTTCAGCATGTCGCGCAACGCTGCTCCACTTGGCGAGGTGACGATGCCGATTCGTTTTGGCCATTGCGGGATGGGGCGTTTGCGCGTTGGATCGAATAACCCTTCTGCCTCGAGTTGCGCTTTCAAACGCAAGAACTCGCGAAAGAGAGCTCCTTCGCCGCCAGGTCGAATCAGGTCGGCATAGAGCTGATATTGCCCGCCTGCCTCGTAAATCTCGATCGCCCCGTGCGCTTCGATAGCGTCTCCTTCGCGTGGCAGGAACGATTGGCGGGCGACGGTCTGTCGCCACATCACACAGCGCAGCGTGGCGCCAGCATCCTTTAGCGTAAAGTACAAATGCCCCGAGGCTGGTTGGGATACGTTCGAGACCTCGCCGAAGACCCAAAGGTCTTGCAATGTCGGGTCGCTGCCCAAAAGCTCGTGCAGATAGCGCGTGATTTCAGACACGCTCCAGGCGGGTGATTCGAAGAGAGGCAACTGGCTCATGAGGAACTCAAGTGTGGAGGGAAGGATACTCTTCTTCAAGCCGACTGTCAACTATTCCAAGCCTTCCGATTCTTTGCTAAAATACAGGCAGGTCTAAGCACAGCAGACAGGATTCTCGGACAGCTTATTATTCCGGGTTAGCATATTCATTCGAAGTCCTCCAACTCAAACCATTCTCAATGCATTACATCTGGTCACCCTGGCGCATGGTTTACATCCAAAGTCATCAAGAAGAGCCGGGCTGTGTTTTCTGCAAAGAGCTGGAGCGCGCCGATAGCGCAGACAGCCTGGTTGTCTATCGCGGCCGACTGGCGTACGTCATTCTAAATCGCTATCCGTACACCAGTGGACATCTCATGATCGTCCCCTACGCCCACGTGGCTACGCTGGAAGAGCTCGATGCCGCAACCCGAGCCGAGATCATGGAGCTGATCGTCACTTCCATCCAGGTTCTGCAGAAAGTCTATCAACCGGAGGGGTTCAACGCCGGAATCAACCTGGGTGAAGCTGCCGGAGCGGGAATCACCGGGCACGTCCACTTTCACGTTGTGCCGCGCTGGACAGGAGACACCAGTTTTATGTCATCCCTGGCGCATACGCGCGTCCTTCCCGAAGCTCTGGAGGAGACCCGCCGCAGGGTTAGTCAGGCGTGGCCTGGGGAGGGAAAGAGCGTATCGCCAGGGGAATGATTGGCATCGCAAAGGAGATTCCTCATGTCTGCCAACCCCTTGGATGCAGTAATCCTGAGCGCTGTGCGCACCCCCAGCGGGCGGTTTCAGGGCAGTCTGAGCAGCTTCCCAGCCCCGAAACTGGGGGCTATCGTTGTCAAAGCTGCGGTGGAGCGCGCTGCCTTGCCCGATCCGGCAGAAATCGATGAAGTGCTCATGGGCAATGTCGTCTCTGCCGGGGAGGGGCAGGCGCCTGCCCGCCAGGCGGCTATCTACGCTGGATTGCCCGCCTCGGTAGGCGCAACCACCATCAACAAAGTGTGCGGCTCGGGCTTGAAGGCGGTCATGCTGGCTGCCCAGGCGATTAAGGCTGGCGATGGGCACTTGTTTGTGACCGGCGGCATGGAGAGCATGAGCCGCGCCCCCTATCTGGTAGATGGACGCACCGGCGCTTTGCGCTTCGGTCACGCCCAGCTTACTGACGCCCTGCTCCACGATGGTTTATGGGACCCGTTCGAGAACTGGGGTATGGGCAACGCCGCCGAATTCATCGCCGATGAATATGAAGTCACCCGCCAGGCAATGGACGAATTCGCCCTCTCCAGTCATCAGAAAGCCATCGCAGCAATAGACGCCGGTAAATTCAAAGCCGAGATTGTCCCAATCGAGTTGCCCGGCAAGAAAGGCGAGGTGACCATCTTCGACACCGACGAGACGCCCCGCCGTGACACCTCGCTTGAAGTGCTGGCGAAGCTCAAGCCTGCTTTCACCAAGGATGGCAAGGTCACCGCGGGGAATTCTCCCGGATTGAACGACGGCGCTGCGGCGGTTGTGGTTGCCAGCCGCCAGAAAGCCCGCCAGCTCGGTTGCCAGCCGCTGGCGCGCATTGTCGGCTATGCTCAGGCGGCAGTGGAGCCCAAATATCTTTTCATCGCGCCGGCGAAGGCGATCCCGCGCCTGCTGGAGAAAGTTGGTTGGCGCCTGGACGAGGTGGATTTGATTGAACTCAACGAAGCGTTTGCCGCCCAGGTGCTTGCCGATGGATATGCCCTGGCCGACCTGGGTTGGGACTGGGATAAAGTCAACGTGAACGGCGGCGCGATTGCGTTGGGGCACCCCATTGGCGCCAGTGGCGCACGCATCCTGACCACCCTGATCTACGCCTTGAAAGACCGTGGTCTACAGCGCGGCATCGCCGCCCTTTGCCTGGGGGGAGCAGAAGCGGTGGCGATGGCGATTGAGATCGAATAAACTGCCTTTTTCCTGTCAATCTGGAGGGACGCATGGAGGTCCAGAGTATTTTTGTCATCGGCGCCGGCACGATGGGCAACGGCATCGCGCAGGTGGCTGCCACTTCTGGCTATCGGGTTGCCCAGATGGATATTGTTCCGGAGCAGTTGGAACGCGCCCGCAAAGCCATCGCCAAATCGGTCGACAAGCTGGCGGGAAAGGGCCTGCTCAGCCAGGAACAGGCTTCTGCCGCGCTGGCAATACCCACCTATACCGATTTGGAGATGGTTTATCAGGCAGACCTGGTGATCGAGGCTGTCAGTGAAGACCTCGAACTGAAGCTCAAAATTTTCCGCGATGTTGACCAGCGCGCCAGGCCGCAAGCTATCCTGGCTTCGAACACCTCCTCGATCAGCATCACGAAACTTGCTGCCGCCACCACGCGCCCGGAGCAGGTGATCGGCATGCATTTCATGAATCCTGTGCCCCTGATGCGCCTGGTTGAAGTTATCCGCGGCATGAGAACTGCGGATGAGACCGTTGATGCAACACTGCAGGTCTGTCGAACCATGGGCAAAGAGCCTGTGCAAGCCAAAGACTCGCCCGGTTTTATTTCCAACCGTATCCTGTGTCCAATGGTCAACGAAGCCATCTTCGCTTTGCAGGAAGGTTTGGGCACGGCGGAGGAGATTGACGCAGTCATGCGCCTGGGCATGAACCACCCCATTGGCCCGCTTGCCCTGGCAGATCTGGTCGGTCTGGATGTGGTGCTTTCAATCATGGAAGTGCTCCAGCGCGACCTCGGCGACGACAAGTACAGACCGGCATACCTGCTGCGCAAAATGGTTGACGCCGGGTATCTGGGGCGGAAGACTGGCAGAGGTTTCTATACCTATTGACCAAAGCGAAGTGGCAGGCAGGCGATGAGCGAAATTCAGGGTACCGACACCTTCGATTACGTGATCATCGGCTCCGGCTTTGGCGGCAGCGTGGCCGCCATGCGCCTGGCTGAAAAGGGATATTCCGTCTTGGTGCTGGAACGTGGCAAGCGCTATGAAGACCACGATTTTGCCAAAACGAACTGGAATGTGCGCAAATATCTGTGGGCGCCAGCCTTGCGCTGTTTTGGCATCCTGCAGATCAGCCCGTTTCGCGACGTTTGGGTATTGCATGGCAGCGGTGTGGGGGGCGGCTCGCTGGGGTACGCCAATGTCCTGATGGAACCGGACGATCGCCTGTTTGCCAACCCCGCCTGGCGGCACCTGGCAGACTGGAAGACTGTGTTGCGGCCGCATTACGACACCGCCCGGCGCATGTTGGGCGTGGTTCCCAATCCAAAGCTCTGGCCAGCGGATGAGATTCTCAGGGAGATTGCCGGCATCCTGGGCACACAAGAGACCTTCCGCCCGACCGAGGTGGGCGTTTTATTTGCACGCCAGGGCGAGGCGCAAGGCATCAGTGTGCCCGATCCGTATTTTGACGGCCAAGGACCGTCACGGAAGACCTGCACGCACTGCGGGGCGTGCATGGTTGGCTGCCGTGAGAACGCCAAGAACACCTTGATGAAGAATTACCTCTACTTCGCCGAGAAGTTCGGCGCGCGGATTCGCGCTGAAGCTGAGGCGCACGAAATCGTGCCGCTGCCTGCGAACCAAGCGGATGGAGCGCGATACGAGGTGGCTTATCACCGCACGACAGCCTGGCTCATCCGACCCACGCATCGCGTGCGGGCGCGGAACGTCGTCCTTGCCGCTGGTACGATCGGCACGCTCAAACTGCTCCTGCACTGCCGGGATGTCTCACGCACGCTGCCAGAGCTGTCGCCTCGCCTGGGTGACCTGGTGCGCACGAACAGTGAGACGTTGCTCGGAGCTACCAGTCGGAACCCAGAGCCCGATTTCTCGAAGGGAATCGCCATCACCTCCTTCTTTATGGCAGACGCAGTCACCGCGATCGAACCGGTGCGCTACCCCGACGGCTCCTCCTTGATGCGCTACCTCTCTGGACCGCTGTTTGAGACAAGGGGGAGTGTTTTTCGCCACCTGATGATCGGCCTGGCGATAATTCTACGTCACCCGGTTGATTTTCTGCGCACTCACCTGTTGCCTGGCTGGGCGCGACGAACGACTATCCTGCTGGTAATGCAAACGGAAGACAATTTTCTGAAAATGCGCCTGGGGCGTAGCCTGCTTACCCTGTTTCGCCGCCGCCTTGTCACCTCGGCGAGCGCGGAGAGCACCGTGCCGCCTTCGATAGAGATCGGCCATTGGGTAACGCGCGCCTTCGCCAGCAAGATCAATGGCATCCCGGCCGGGTCGTTCAACGAGAGCATGTTGAACACGCCGATCACCGCCCATATCCTTGGCGGCTGCCCGTTTGGCCTGGACGCGGAAACCGGGGTGGTTGGGTTGGATTGCCAGGTGCACAATTATCCAGGCTTATATGTGGTAGACGGCTCCATCATGCCAGCCAATCCCGGGGTAAACCCGAGCCTGACAATAACCGCCCTGGCTGAATATGCTATGAGCCTGGTGCCGCCCAAGTCCGGCGCGCCGCTTCGCCAGCCGATCGGCGTTGCTCCGCAGACCGCCTCCAGTCAGGAGAGGGAAACGGCGGCCGCTTAGGTCTCCTGACGCCTGCCGTCGCGATATTCGCTTGCTGGTATCCTGGCTCTTGTATCTAGGCTGTTCGGGAAAGCGCTCATAGTAGCCGGAGTGGTCGGTCTTGCCCGCCGTGCCTGACGAGAGAGGTTGTCGCTTCGAGAGGGGCTGCTAAATCGCCTGCTACGCTCGATCTGTCAATCGGTTCTGGAGCCGGGCGTCCATGAGTTCGCGCAAGGCGTCGGCAGCGTTCCAGCGCGCCGCCCGCGATTCTAGCTGTGCCATCGCCCTTGCCGTTTGGATGGCTTTTTCATTCAGGGCATGATTGCGCTTGCCAATTTGACGCAAAGCCCAGTTAACGGCCTTTTTCACGTAATTCCGCTCATCGGTGGCTTCGCGGAGGATGATGGGTAAGAAATCTTCGAAAAGCTCATCGCCAGCCTTTTTGTCGTGCCAGGCCAGACAGGCCATCAGGGCGAAACCCGCTCGCTTGACGAATTCTGCCTCGCTGCTGCTCCATTCAATTGCTTTCTGGGCGGCGTTTGGGGTGCGGTCAAACAGGTTGGCGCAAACCTGGTCGCACACATCCCAGGAATCAAAGTCATCAGCCCAGCGATCCATTTGTGCAGGCGTTACCTGGGCAGGGTCGTCAATAAAACCTGCCAGGATGCGCGCCTCGTGAATGCCGGAGTCCCACAGCTCCTGCGCCATTTGGTGATCCCGCCCGATGTCTTTGGCCAGGCTGCGCAGGGCAGGGATGGATATTCCCAGCGTATGCTCTGGATAGATGCCGTAGCGCGCCATGCCGGCTACGTTTTCAGGTTTTGCCAGCGCATGCAGGGCAGCGATTACCTCCGTGCTGCTGCTAAAGCGACTCCGCTTTCCCATGCGATCACCTCCGGTTGCAGTTGTCTGGTCAGTATAACCTGCTTGGGAAGCCTGTCAAGCTCCGATGGCTTGAAAGGCGCTGGTAGTCAAGCCGCCGCGCGTCCAACACGCCAGACAGGGCATGCTATAATGCAAACGAGTAAACTACTCTGCGCTGGAGGATTCAATGACTGGCAATTACCTGTTCGCCCTCACTCCGGAACACGAAATGATCCGCCAGACCGCCCGCGACTTCGCCCAAAAGGAGATTGCCCCGATCGCCGCTGAGTATGATGAAAGCGGCGAATTTCCCTATCAGACCATCCGTAAAATGGGCGAAATGGGCTTCATGGGTATTGAGGTACCCGAGGAATATGGCGGCGCCGGGCTGGACACATTGGCTTATGTGCTGGCGCTCGAGGAGATTTGTAAGGTTGACGCAGCGCATGGCACGATCATGTCGGTGAACAATTCCCTGTTCTGCTATGGCATCCTCAAGTTCGGCACAGAGGCACAAAAGCAGAAATATCTGCGTGCGGTGGCTTCCGGCAAGGCGATTGGGGCGTACTCGCTGACCGAGCCCATGTCTGGATCGGACGCCGGCAACATGCGCAGCCGCGCCGTCCGCGATGGAGATTATTACATCCTGAATGGGCGCAAATCCTGGGTCACCAGCGCTCCGGTTGCTGATTACATTGTGGTATTCACCATGACCGATCCGGAAAAGAGGCAGCGCGGCATCACTGCATTTATCATTGAGACGGATCAGCCGGGCTTTGCGCGCGGCAAGAAAGAGCCCAAGTTGGGCATTCGCGCTTCGGCAACCAGCGAGATCGTCTTCGAAGACTATCGCGTGCCGGTCGAAAACCGCCTGGGGGCAGAAGGGGAGGGCTTCAAGATTGCCATGAACGTGCTGGACGCTGGACGCATCGGCATTGCCTCCCAGGCACTGGGAATTGCCGAGGCGGCGTATGAAAGCAGCCGGCAATATGCCTGCGAGCGAGAAGCCTTCGGGCAAAAGATCGGCGAGTTCCAGGGAATTTCCTTCAAGCTGGCGGATATGAAAACGCGCATCGAGGCTGCGCGGCTGCTGGTGTATAACGCTGCCATGGCAAAGGAGCGTTCCAAGCAGACTGGCGAGCGCTTCACCCTGGAAGCCTCCATGGCCAAGTTGTTTGCCTCAGAAACGGCCATGTTCGTCACGCATGCTGCTGTTCAGATTCATGGCGGCATGGGCTACAGCAAAGAATTGCCCATTGAGCGCTATTTCCGCGACGCCAAGATCACCGAAATCTATGAAGGCACCAGCGAGATCCAGCGCCTGGTGATTGCGAGGCTGGAAACCGGTTTGCGATAAATCCGATGGCGGGGTACAAGGTTCCCCTGCTGGTGCTGATTGCTCTGTTGTTGGCAATCGCTTTGGATCTGTGGCTGCTGAGGGAGGGTATGCGCCCGTTGCGCGCTTTGCGACGCTGGCTATCCCTGGATAGAGCACTGGCGATTGCTGGCGTAGCGATTTACGCATTCACTCGATTTTACGCCCTGGAAGAGTTTCCAATATACTTTTTTGGCGACGAAGCAACGCAGGCGCTTTTTGCTGAGAACCTGCTCGCCAACCGCTTTCACGGCGCTGATGGCAGTATCCTGCCACTCTACGTCGAGGCAGCGGGGATGCGTTGGACGCCCCTGATTTCGATGTACTTTCATGCGGTCACCGTGGCGCTGTTTGGTAAGTCCATTGTCGTCGCTCGCGCCACCTCGGCGGCTGTCAGCCTGCTTGCGGCGGTTTCCGTAGCATTGATCCTCAAAGTGGTATTTCGGACGCGCTTTTGGTGGGGCGGTATCTTGCTGGTCGGTCTTATCCCGGCCTGGTTCCTGCATTCGCGCACGGCTTTCGAAACCGTGATGACAACCGCCTTTTACGGTTGTTTCTTGCTCTTCTACCTGCTGTATCGAAGCAAGTCGCCGCGGTATCTCTACGCCGCCATCATCTTTGCCGCGTTGACCTTTTATACTTATTCCAACGCCCAGCTTATCGTCGGCGCGGCGGCGTTGATGTTATTCCTGTCAGATTTGCGTTACCATCTCCAGCAGCGAGCATTCCTGGCGCGTGGCGTTCTGCTGGCGCTCCTATTGGCCATGCCGCTGATCCAGTTTCGTCTGCATCAGCCGCAGGCTATCGCCAACCACTTGCGGATGATCAACAGTTACTGGTTGCAACCCTTGCCTCTAGCGCAAAAGATCGTCGTATATGTGCAAGAATACACCTATGGTCTCAGCCCGCAATATTGGTTCTGGCCCAATCAGCATGATCTGCCGCGCCATCGCATGGCGGGCATCGCCCATATCCCAACGGTGTTGTTTCCCTTCTTCCTGGCAGGGCTGGGGCTGTGCCTGGCTCGACTGCGCTCCGCCCAACATCGCGCCATCTTGATTGCCTCCCTGGCCACGCCGGTTGGGGCTGCTCTGGTTGACATCGGCATTGCCCGCGTGCTGGCATTTATCATCCCGGCAGCTCTGCTTATTGGGCTGGGTTTGGATGCTGTGCTGGGTTGGCTGATGAAAATTGCTGCCGGGCGCATTTCCTATCGGCTGTTTGCACTTGCGGTGTTTGCCATTCTTGGCTGGGCAAATCTATCCCTGTTGCGCACAGCATTGCGGGAAGGGCCGTATTGGTTCAAGGATTACGGCTTATATGGGATGCAATACGGCGCCAAACAGTTATTTGCCCAGGTCATCCCTGATTATCTGGCAAGGGAACCGACGACGAAGATTCTGGTGTCTTCCACCTGGGCGAACGGCGCCGATAATTTCATTCGCTTCTTTCTGAAGCCCGAGCAGCAGCAACGGGTGCGCATGGATGGCATTGAAAGCTATCTTTTCCGGAGATTGCCGCTGAATGCAGATACGCTCTTCATTATGACAGCCTCCGAATATCAAAAGGCGATTTCCAGCCCGAAGTTCTCTCAGGTTGCGGTCGAGAAGATCGTCTACTATCCGGATGGCACGCCGGGTTTCTACCTGGCGCGCCTGGCTTATTCCCCAGACGCCGAGGCAATCTTCGCCGCGGAGAAGGCGGCCCGTCGGCAGCTGGTTGAGGCGCAGGTCGTCTATGAAGGGCAGCCATTGCGGGTTCGCCACTCTCAGATCGACATGGGCGCGCCGCAGTTAGCCTTTGACGGCGACGAGTTTACCCTGATGCGCGGCCTGGAGGCCAACCCCTTTGTTTTGGAGTGCTATTTCTCACAGCCCCGTCTGCTCACCGGTTTGCGAGCAGTCTTTGGCTCGGTGAATTACGATGTCACTGCCAGTCTGCATCCAGATGGGGCAAGCGAGGCAATCGTATACCGTGGTCAGTATCGCAAGAGCGCTGGCGCGCCTGCATTGGAGCTTCAATTTAATGGCGACCTTCCCCCCATATCCTGGCTGCGGCTTGAATTCTTCAATCCGGAGGCTGGCGAGAGCGCAAACATCCACATTCGGGAATTAAAGTTTCTCCCATGAGGCCCTTTCTGACCATTTTTATTCCAGCGTACAACGAGCAGGCGAACCTGGAGCACAGTGTAAATGTATTGCGCGACCAGATGAGCGTCTTTCGGGTTGCCTACGAAATCCTGATCGTGGATGACGGCAGCCAGGATGAGACGGCTGTCCTGGCTGACAGCCTGGCTGCCCAATACGCCGAGGTACGCGCCCTGCACCATCGGCGCAACATGGGAATGGGAGGCGCTTTTTTGACCGCTATCGCCGAAGCGCGAGGGGAATGGCTGATCTTGATTCCGGCCGATCTGGCGCTCGAACCGGGCGAGTTGGTGCGCTATCTCGAAGCCGCCCCTCAAGCTGATATTGTTGTCGGCTTGCGGTCGAACCTCAGCGATTACTCTTGGTTTCGCAAGCTGGTTTCCTGGAGCAACATCCGCCTGATTCAGTTCTTGTTTGGCATGCGATTGCGCCAGTTCCAATACATCAGTATGTATCGCCTGGATTTCTTGCGCCAGGTGCGTCTTGAATGCTGGCGCAGCGCCTTCTTTCTGCCGGAGATTCTGATCAAGGCTCGCGATCGTGGCCTGCGCCTGGTCGAGGTGGAGGTTCATTATGTGCCACGCCTGGGCGGTCAGTCAACCGGCGCCCGATTCGGTCTTATCCTGCACACGGTTGTTGATCTCTTTTGCTTCTGGCTTCGCTGGGTGTCTGCGAAGGCGCAGCGATATTCCTCACGGAGGTTCACTTGAACGCAGTACTGTTCTACAAGCACGGTGGTCCGGAGGTGCTGGACTACACAGAGTATCCGACGCCGCATCCGGGTCTGGGTGAGGTGTTGGTGCGGTTGAAAGCTGCCGCTTTGAACCGCCTGGATTTGTGGGTGCGCAACGGCTGGCCAGGCATCAGGCTGGATTATCCGCATATTTGTGGTGCGGACGGTGCCGGCGAGATTACTGCGGTCGGCGCAGGCGTTGACACTGCCCGCATCGGCGAGCGGGTGGTGATCAATTCGAACTTGAGCTGCGGTAAATGCGCTTATTGCCTGGCGGGACAGGATAACCGTTGCGACCACTGGGAGCTTCTTGGTGAAACCCGCAAGGGCACTTATGCTGAATACGTGGTCATCCCTGCAGTGAACGCCTATCCCCTGCCGCCAGGATTCGACGAACACGCCGCGGCGGCGGCTGCGTTGGTTTTTCACACTGCCTGGCACTCCCTGATTACCCGCGCCAACCTGCGCCCCGGGGAGAGCGTGCTGGTGGTTGGCGCCTCGGGGGGTGTGAATACTGCTGCCATCCAAATTGCCAAGCTCACCGGTGCTACCGTGTATGTGGTCGGCTCTTCTCCGCAGAAGCTCCGTCTGGCGGAATCTCTAGGCGCTGATTATTTGATTGACCGCAGCCAGGAAGAAAACTGGTATCGAGCGGTCTATCGATTGAGCGGCGGGCGCGGCGTGGATGTGGTTGTTGACAACGTTGGCACGACTTTCCCGCAGAGTTTTCGCGCCGCACGAAGGGGAGGGCGGATTCTCACCGTCGGTAACACAGGCGGCGCAAAATTCGAGATCGACAACCGCTTTATCTTTGGCAAACACCTGTCGGTCTTGGGCTCTACCATGGGCACGCACGCTGACTTCGCCGCGGTGATGGAACTGGTCTTCAAGGGCGCTCTCAAGCCGGTGATTGACCGCACATATCCCCTGGCGCAAGCGCGCCTGGCGCAAGAACGCCTGGAAGCCGGCGAGCAGATGGGCAAGATCACCCTGCAAATAGACTAAAGCCGCTTTCCGATCCACTTTTGTCGCTGGAGAGGGTAGAATTAGGCCAGTTGTCAGACTTTCCCCCCCGTGGATACCTTGATGAGTTCAGCCGCCTCGCCGCGTCCCAAAACCGTAACCCTGCTGGTGCTTGGCGTGTTAACCATTGCAGGGTTCAACCTGGCGCGATTTGCCCAGGCTGTGGCGCTATGGCGTTTTCTCAGGGAGTTTTCCGCGGTGTCTCCACTCTACCTCGCCGGAAGCGGACTGGTTTGGGGCGCAGCAGGCCTGATGATTGCCTGGGGACTGTGGCGAGGCAGCCGATGGGCGCCGCGTTTCATCCTGTTTTTCACCCTCGCCTACAGCCTGTACTATTGGATCGACCGTTTATGGCTGAGTGAAAGGGGCAGTTGGTCAAACGCCGCCTTCGCCCTTGGCGTCAACGGATTCCTGGTTTTGATCACCGTGTGGATCAGTTCTCGTCCATCTGTGAGAGCCTATTTTGGAGTGAATCATGAGCGATCAGAGTAAAATCCAGCAATTACGTCAATTGAGGGCGCAGGGACGCCTGGGAGGCGGCCAGGAACGCATTGATGCCCAGCATGCCCGCGGCCGTTTGACCGCCAGAGAACGGATTGACCTGGTGCTGGATAAAGGCTCCTTTCGGGAAATTGATGCGTTTGTTGTCCATCGCACTACCGACTTCGGTCTGGATAAGCAGAAATATCTGGGGGATAGCGTCGTTACTGGCTGGGGGACGGTAGATGGAAGACTGGTATATATCTTCTCCCAGGATTTCACTGTCTTTGGCGGCAGCCTGGGCGAAGCTCATGCCGAGAAAATCTGCAAGATCATGGATATGGCGATGAAAAACGGCGCGCCGATCATTGGCTTGAACGACTCCGGCGGGGCGCGCATCCAGGAAGGCGTGGTCTCCCTGGGCGGCTACGCCGATATCTTTCTGCGCAATACCCTGGCTTCTGGGGTAATTCCTCAGATCAGCGTCATCATGGGGCCATGCGCAGGCGGCGCGGTGTACTCGCCCGCGCTGACGGACTTCATCATCATGGTGCGGAATTCCTCCTATATGTTTGTCACCGGGCCGGAGGTGGTCAAAACGGTCACCCATGAAGAAGTAACTTTTGAGGAGTTGGGCGGCGCTAATGTCCATTCAGAGGTGTCCGGGGTCTGTCACCTGGCTGCCGATACCGAGGGCGACGCGCTGTACCTGATTCGCAAGCTGTTGAGTTACCTGCCACAGAACAACATGGACGATCCGCCTTTTGTGCCCACCCAGGATGATCCCTTGCGTATGGAAGAAGCTCTGGACCAGATCATCCCCGATGATCCGGTCAAGCCCTATAACATCAAAGACGTGATCCGTTACATTGTTGACGACGGCCAGTTCTTTGAGATTCATGAGGCGTATGCTCAGAACATTGTCGTTGGTTTCGCCCGCCTGGGTGGACACTCCATCGGCATCGTCGCCAACCAGCCCGCCGTGCTGGCAGGAGTGCTGGATATCAATTCGTCCGAAAAAGCCGCTCGCTTTGTCCGCTTTTGCGACGCGTTCAATATCCCGCTGCTCACCTTTGTTGATGTCCCCGGCTTCCTGCCCGGCACTGCTCAAGAGCACGGCGGGATCATCCGCTCCGGCGCCAAACTGCTCTATGCCTACTGCGAGGCGACCGTGCCCAAGCTGACGGTGGTCACACGCAAAGCATACGGCGGCGCCTATGACGTGATGAGCAGCAAGCACATTCGCGGCGATGTCAATCTTGCCTGGCCAACCGCCGAGATCGCCGTCATGGGACCAGATGGGGCGGTCAATATCATCTTCCGTAAAGAGCTCAGCCAGGCCGAAGACCCGGCGCGGCGAAAAAGCGAGCTGGTGGCGGAATATCGGGAGAAGTTCGCCAATCCCCTGGTAGCGGCTTCGCGCGGTTATATTGACGACATCATCGAGCCGCGCGAGACGCGGCCGCGCCTGATCAACGCCCTGGAAATGCTCAGCAACAAGCGCGATACCAACCCCCCGAAGAAACATGGCTGCATCCCGCTGTGAGTGGCGCGCTTGCCTGCATCGAAACCAACCCCCGTACTTTTATTGGCGCTGATTTTCAGGTGATCGGAGTATGCTGATCAATGGCCATCATTTGCACGTGGAATGCCATGGTCCGCAAGACGGCCCGCCGGTGATCCTGTTGCATCACGGGCTGGGCTCGGTGCGCGCCTGGAAGTCCAATATCCCCGACCTGGCCGCTGCTGGTTTCCGTGTGATTGCTTACGATCGTTGGGGATACGGCAAATCCGATCCGCGCCAACAACTTGGACAACCCTGTTTTGCCGACGATCTGGCTGATCTCTGCGCGCTGATGCAGACAATTGGTGTGAGCCGGGCGGCGCTGGTCGGGCACAGCGATGGCGGCACGATTGCCCTCTATTTTGCCGCGGCAAACCCACGGCAGGTTTCCCATCTGATTGTCGTCGCCGCTCATATCTATGTTGAGCCGAAAATGCTACCCGGCCTGCAGGCAATTCGTTATATGTACGAAAATGACCCCGATTTTCGGCGGAAATTTATCCGCCAACATGGAGAGAAAGCCGAATCTGTATTCAAGAACTGGCACGATGGCTGGTACAGAGTCGAACACCTCGCCTGGGATATGCGCCCTATCCTGGGTAAAATCGCCTGCCGAACCCTGGTCATCCAGGGCGAAGAGGATGAACATGCCTCGCCGCAACATGCCCGTGATCTCGCCGCCGCCATCCCAGGGGCAAGCCTGTGGCTGCTCTCCGGAGCGGGGCATATGCTGCCGCAAGATTGTTCGCAGGCGTTCAACCGAAAGGTGATTGATTTTTTGCGTTAGGGGTATACTTGGACAAAGGATAACTGCATGTTCAGCAAAGTGCTGATTGCCAACCGTGGTGAGATTGCTGTGCGCATTCTGCGCGCCTGTCGAGAGCTGGGGTTACAGACCGTGGCGGTTTTCTCCGAGGCTGACCGTCGGTCGCTGCATGTGCGCTACGCCGACGAAGCCTACTACCTTGGCCCGGCGCCCTCCAGGGAATCGTATCTGCGCGGCGATAAGATCATCGAAATTGCCCTGAAATCCGGCGCAACCGCCGTTCACCCGGGTTACGGCTTTCTCGCCGAACGGGCAGATTTTGCCCAGGCTTGCCTGGATGCCGGTTTGGCGTTTATCGGACCTAAGCCATCAGCGATTGCCGCCATGGGGGACAAGGCCATTGCTCGCGCCACCGTGGCGCGGGCAGGTGTGCCCGTAGTGCCGGGCACTGAGGGCGAGGGCTCGCTCAGCGATGAAGAACTGCTCAACCTGGCGCCCCAGATTGGCTTTCCTCTGCTGATCAAAGCCACCGCCGGTGGTGGCGGCAAGGGCATGCGCGAAGTGCGCGCAATCGAAGAGATGCCCGCTCTGCTGCAAGCCGCCCGACGCGAGGCAGAAGCCTCCTTTGGCGACGGCAATGTTTACCTGGAGAAGCTGCTCGAAGGCGCGCGCCACATCGAGTTTCAGATCCTGGCGGATTCTCATGGTAATGTGATTCACCTGGGAGAACGCGAATGTTCTCTGCAGCGCCGCCACCAAAAATTGCTCGAGGAGAGCCCATCGCCTCTCATCGCCGACGACGAGGAACTGCGTCAGCGCATGGGAAGTGTGGCGGTGCGTTCCGCTCAGGCGGTGGGTTATGTCAATGCAGGCACGATCGAGTTTCTGGTGGATAAGGACAAAAATTTTTACTTCCTGGAGATGAACACTCGCCTGCAGGTGGAACATCCTATCACCGAGATGGTTACCGGTGTTGACATTGTCAAAGAACAGATTCGCATTGCCCGCGGCAGGCAGCTGCGTTACTCCCAAGACGATATTTCTTTGAAGGGCTGGGCGATTGAGTGCCGCATTAACGCCGAGGACCCCTATCATAATTTCATGCCATCCACCGGGCAAATTACCCATCTTCTGCCGCCCACCGGGCCAGGGGTGCGCGTGGATACCGGCGTCTATCCGGGCTTCGAGATCTCCCCTTACTACGACTCGCTCATCTCCAAGCTGATCGTCTGGGGTGAAACGCGCGCTGAGGCTGTCCTGCGCATGCGGCGGGCTTTGGAAGAGTATAAGATCGTGGGCGTTCGGACGAACATTCCCTTCCACCAAAGCCTGATGGACTCGCACCGTTTCATGGCCGGTCAGTACGATACGCGCTTCGTCGAAGAACGGTTTTCGATGGACCTGGCCGAAGAGAGCCGGCAAACTTACCCTGAAATTGCTGCCATCCTGGCAACGCTGGTCGCTCACCAGCAGACGCAGCGCGCCGCCCATATCATTCAGCGCGGTGAACGCGACACCAGCAACTGGAAATGGCTCGGCCGTTGGGAGCGGCTGCAACGATAGCGCACCTGGAGAACGTACCCAATGCGATACGTTACTACGGTTGGCGAACGGGAATACCTGATTGAGATCATTGATGAGCAGCATGTGCTGGTTGACGGCGTGCTGTACCGGGTGGATTTCGAATCTATTCACCAGCAGCCGGTTTATTCGCTGCTCGTGGACGGCAAATCTTTTGAGTCCTATGTATTCCCGGGTGAAGATTCCTGGCAGGTGTTGTTGCGCGGGGTGCTGTACCCGGTCATTGTTGAGGATGAACGTGAGCGGCGATTGCGCAGCGCCGCCCGCGGCGGCGTTGCCGAGCACGCTGAGTTCCACCTGCGCGCCCCGATGCCGGGTTTGGTCGTCTCGGTGCCTGTTACCGAGGGCCAGGCTGTTAACAAAGGGGATGTGCTGGTGATACTGGAATCGATGAAGATGCAAAACGAGCTGAAGTCGCCGCGCGCGGGAACTGTTACCCGCCTGAGAGTGAAACCAGGCGATAGCGTTGAGCTCAAGCAAACGTTGCTGAGCGTGGTCTGAGATGGGGCAGAATTACCAGGAGATTGAGGTTAAATTCTACATCGCCGACCTGCCAGGCGTAGCCGCGCGGCTGAGCGCTTTGCCGGCGCGCTTGCTCCAGCCGCGCACACATGAGATCAACCTGCGCTTTGACACCCCCACTGGTGAGTTGCTGCGAGAAATGCGCGTCCTGCGCCTGCGGCAGGATACTCAAGCGCATCTAACGTATAAAGGCCCGGGGCAAATTGTCGAGGGGACACGTCTGCGGCAGGAGATTGAGCTGGTAGTGAGTGATTTTGCCGCTGCTCGCGCCTTGTTGGAGGCCCTTGGCTATCAGGTTGTCATGATGTATGAGAAATATCGCGCGGCTTACGCCTACCAGGAGGCTGAGATTTCCCTGGATGAGATGCCTTATGGCAACTTCGTGGAAATCGAGGCGGCTGACCCGGCGCACATTCGCTCCGTCGCCAACAGGCTCGGTTTGACCTGGGAGGCGCGCATACTGGACAGCTATACCGCGCTTTTCGAGAGACTGCGCCGACGCCGGGGTTACACCTTTCGCGATTTGAGTTTTGAGAATTTTGCCGGGCTTGTCGTGACCGCCGCCGACCTGGAAATTCGCCCGGCTGATGCAGCCTGACAGGCAGGTGAGATTCAGCATGGATAACAAGCCGTTCAATCTAATCCGCCGCAAGGAATACGCCTGTGACGATGACTGGATTCGTCAATTCCTGCAGCAAGCACTGGTCGGACGCCTTGCCACGCGCTGGGAAGAGCAGCCGTTCATCACGCCGTTGTTGTTCTGGTACGATGCAGATCGGCATTGCCTGTACTTTCATGGCCCTACATCTGGCAGGTTGCACACAAACACCCAGCGCAACCCCCAGGCATGCTTTGAAACCAGCCGTCATGGAGAACTGTTGCCGTCGAACATCGCTCTGGAATTCACCATTCAATATGAGAGCGTGATTGCATTTGGCAAACTCCATCTGGTAGAGGGGGAGGCAGAGCAGCAGCGTGCTCTTTATGCCCTGATCGAAAAATACTTTCCCGGACTAGCTCCGGGGAAGGATTATCGCCCTATTACGCCAGGCGAACTCAAGCGCACTGCAGTCTATGTTTTTGAGATAGAGAGCTGGAGCGGCAAGCGCAACTGGCCTGAGCAAGCCAAGCAGAGCGCGGAATGGGAGCCATCCTGAATCGCTCGCTCTTCAAAGAGTTGCCCTCAGTATAGGATATACAATAAGCGCTTTGCTGAACCCCCTGGTGTCGCAAATTTATTCTGGCGTTTCTCCGAGCTGATCCTGTTTCCACCAAACGCGCTGCACGCGCCCGCTCTCCCCAACCAGGCGCGGCAACAGTTGCTCCAGCGCCTGGGCATCGCCTGAGGTGTAGTAGCGCACAGATCCGCGCTGCTGACTCCCAGACAACAATCCTCTGCCGGCAAGCAGGCGTTGCACCTGACGCGCCACTGCCGGGGCAGGGTCAATCACCCGCACGCCATCCCCAACGATTTCTTCGATTACAGGAATCACAAACGGATAATGCGTGCAACCTAACACCACTGTATCAATCCCCTGCGCCAACATCGGCAGTAAGGCTTCTTCGAGGATGCGCCGCGTCTGTGGGGTGTCGAGATCGCCATGTTCGATTTGCGCCACCAATCCGGGGCAGGTGTGCTGCAAGACCGTCACACCCTGGGCAAAGCGTTCGATCACCGAGGCGTACAGCGCTCCCTGGAATGTAGCAGGGGTTGCCAGCACTCCCACCACGCCGCTGCGTGAGGTCCCCGCAGCCGGTTTGACGGCCGGCTCCATGCCCACGAACGGCACCTGCGGGAAGGATTGCCTTAAGGCATGCAGCGCTGCGGCGGAGGCGGCGTTGCAGGCAACCACCACCAGCTTGGCTCCTCGGGAGAGTAAGAAGCGGGTGATCCCTTGGGCAAAGGCGCGCACTTGCTCCATTGGACGCGGGCCATAGGGCACGTGCGCCTGATCGGCAAAATAGAGCAGGTCTTCAGCGGGGAGGAGTTGGCGGATGGCGCGTAGAACAGAGAGGCCGCCCACGCCGGAATCGAAAACCCCAAGCGGTCCTTCGCCCGGCTCACGCTCCATGACGCGCCTCCGCATTTTTCACAAAAGCAACGAACAGAGCGCGCATGGCTGGCTGCTGTTGCAGCCATTCGGGATGCCACTGAACCGCCAGTCCAAAGGGATGCTTCCTCAGCTCAACCGCCTCGATCACCCCGTCTGGCGCCCAGGCGCTGGCGACTAGGTCGCTGGCGAGATCTCTGATCCCCTGGTGATGGATGCTGTTCACCAGCGTATGCGTCAAACCCAGCGCTTGCGCCAGACGCGTGTTTGGCTGCACCTCCACAGCGTGCGCCAGGTAATCGCGCGGATAACCGGATTTGTAATCATGCTTGAGTGATCCGTGACGTTGCCCGCGCAGGTCTTCATACAGGCTGCCTCCGAGCGCCACGTTAATCACCTGTAAGCCGCGGCAGATGCCCAGGAAAGGGATGCCCCGCTGAATAGCAAGCCGAATCAGCTCAATTTCCACCCGGTCGCGGTCCTCGTCGATGCCATCCAGGGTATGATGCGGCTGTGAGTTGTAGCGCGAGGGATGGATATCGCCTCCGCCGGCAAACAGGATGCCATCCAGGCGTTGCGCCAGGTCATCTAGCCTGTCCTCGGGCAAACCCAGAGGGATCAGCATTGGGCAGGCGCCGTTGTCGGATAGCGCCTCAACGTACGCCTGCAGTGCTCCTTGAACCACCAGGCCGGCTGAATTTTTACGACGATGGGTGGTGACGCCAATCAGCGGTGAGCTCATGGTCACTGGCGCGGTGATGGTACAACAGAACAAAAGGGCGCAGCATCTGAGAAGGCTACGCCCCAAACCCGGTAATGTGGTTGCATTTCGGCCGCGTTAGGCGGTGAACTTTTGCTTGAGGCGGGAGCTCTTGCCGGTCTTGCCGCGCAAGAAATATAACTGCGCCCGGCGCACATGCGAGTGCCGTTCAACAACCACTTTTTCCAGGCGCGGCGAGTTCACCAGAAAGGTGCGCTCAACGCCGATGCCGTTGCTGGCGATGCGGCGCACGGTGAAGTTGGCATTATTGCCGCTGTTGCGGGCGCGGATAACCATTCCCTTAAACTCCTGGGTGCGCTCGCTGTTGCCTTCTTTGATGCGAATAAACACTTTGACCATATCGCCGGGGTTGAGCGGCGGGACGTTTTCGTTTGCAGGGGCTTCAACTGCACGGACTAACTCGCTCATGACAAACCATCCTCTATCGTGTTCTTGCTTTGTGAGCGCACGGGAGACGATACCACCGCCCGGCGCAGCGCGGCGACGGATTATATCATGCCCGCCGCGATTTGGGAAGTCGGTTTTTCACCTTGCCCATGGCTTTCTCAAAGTTGCGAATAACCCGAGAAAAGGAGGGCGAAAGCCTGGTCAAGGTGCCCATCAAACCATCTTCGAG
>FWPU01003231.1_pt1 | contig 41784 bp, 39 predicted proteins | sample 2228361 | NCBI WGS metagenome assembly FWPU01 (sample SAMEA103939777, study PRJEB20133) | metagenome | reverse complement strand
CACCCAGATGGCGGTGCGGCTGGCCCGCACCTCGAGCCTGATCTCTTCGGTCGCTGCCATCCCAGCAGCCGTCAGAAGCAGTAGTCACAAGACCAGCCTTATCACTTTCTCCCCTTTCTCGCCAACAGGAATCCCATGATCGTTCTCAGGTAAGGCTGACCGGTCCTGACGAAAACGTGGTCTACGTTCAAGCTATAGAGGGCGCGCTGCAGCTCAACCTTTCGTTCGCGCGCCAGGCTGCTGTAAAGCCTCCGCCTTTTAGGCGAAAGCGTCAGCACCAGCTCCTCCCCCTGCTCGACGTCTCGCAGCCGAAGGTAGCCACTCGCTTCTGGCATCTCCTCTTCCCAGAGATCTTCGACGATGATGGGAATGAAATCGTGCCTGTGGACCACGGTTTTCAGGTAAGGCGACTCCAGGACGTTTTCGACCGATATAAAGTCGGAGACGCAGAAGATCAGGCTGGTGCGCTTCAAGCGCGCGCTGACCAATTCGAGCGCCGGGTCGAACTTCGTTTTGTATCCCGAAGGCTTAAGCAGCCAGAGCGCTTCCAGCAATCGCCAGGCCTGCTTGACTCCCTTTTTCGGCGGCAGATATGCCTCGACCTTATCGGTAAAGGCGAGCAGGCCCACCCCCATGTTATCGGCGGCGGCTGAAAAGGTCAGGACTGCAGCTATCTCCAGCAGCACTTCCCTTTTAGTGACCGGGGCGGTTGTGAAGTCCATCGAGCGGGAGAGGTCGACCAGGGCCAGGGCGCTCAGCTCCTTCTCCTCGAACTCGCGCTTGACGTAGGGGTACTGCATGCGCGCCGTGACGTTCCAGTCGATCTGGCGGTAGTCGTCGCCGTGCTGGTATTTCTTGTGCTGGTCGAACTCGAAGCCACGGCCACGCAGCGGGCTGCGGTAATCTCCGATGCGATGCTGGCGCACGGCGCGCCTGGTATAGATCTCGATATAGCGCAGTTTTTCGATCAACTCTTCGGGCAGCATTGCTCCCCCTCAAGGGATCGGCACGCGGCGCAAAATCTCGCTCACGATCTCATCGCTCGAGATCCCCTCGGCCTCAGCCCGCACCGTTCTTATAATCCGATGGCGCAGGGCATCCAGGGCCACCGCTTTGACATCGGACGGAATGACATAGTCGCGCCCGCTCAAGAAAGCAGCGGTTCGCGCCAGGGCCAGCAGGTGCTGGGCGGCGCGCGGCGAAGCGCCGTGCAGCACCATCTCTTTGACTACCGGTATCGCCGCGCCGTCGGCGGCACGGGTGGCGCGCACTATTCTGATCACGTATTCACGTATTTTCTCGTCGACGAACATCCGCCCGGTGAGGTCGCGTATGCGCAGCACATCTTGCGGCGACACCACCCGCCGGACCGAGATCTCGCCCAGCCTGAGGCGGAGCATCTCGAGTTCGTCGCGGTGCGACGGGTAATCGACGTTGATCTTCATGGCGAAGCGGTCCACCTGCGCTTCGGGCAGGGCGTAAACCCCCTCTTGCTCGATCGGGTTCTGGGTGGCCAGCACCCAGAATGGCTCCTCAAGCTCATAGCTGATCTCGCCGATGGTCACCTGGCGCTCCTGCATCGCCTCGAGCAGCGCCGACTGCGTCTTCTGTGTAGCGCGGTTTATCTCGTCGGCCAGTATAATGTTGGCGAAGATCGGCCCCTTCTCGGTCCTGAAGCTGCCGGTCGAGCTGTCGAAGATCTTGGTGCCGATGATATCGGCCGGCAGAAGGTCGGGCGTGAACTGAATTCTCTGGAACTGCGCGTCGATCGTGCTGGCCAATGTCATGATGGTCAGGGTCTTGGCAAGTCCCGGAACCCCCTCGAGCAGGATGTGTCCGTATCCTGACCTCTCCCGCTCGCCCCGCCTGAAGCTATATGGTATTTTAGCGAACAGGCCGATGAGCAGGCGCCTGACCAGCCATTGTTGTCCGACTATGACCTTATTGATCTCGCGCTCGATCTCGGCGACGATTGTGAAGGCCTCATGTTGGCCTAACGCCTCTTTCTCCAGCATAATCGATTCCCCCCGGCAGCAGAGTTTAAGCGCCTCCGACAAACCTGGCTGTCAGCCTCGAGCAAAATCCTCTTCACCCTCCTTAGCTGACCACTAAAGCTGATGGCTTTTCGCGCGCATATCAAATCAAAATCCTCAGCACAAAAAAGCCAAAGGCCGCGAGCAGCATATAGTGGTACAGCTCTAGCGGCTGGCTGACCCGTTTAAATCCCTGAACATCGCGCTCCTTCAGAAATATCTCGGCGAAGATACGCTCCAGCTCTTCGCCGGTAAAGGCCCGGTAGTAGCGGCCTCCGGATTCGGAGGCGATGCGCCGCAGCGTTGCTTCCTCGAAGGTGCTGGTGATGGGTTTACCGTCATCGTCCTCCAGGTATTTAATGCGCCCGCGCTCCTCGGCAATCGGTATCAGGGCTCCTTCGCGCGAGCCGACTCCGATGGCGTAGGTCCTGATTCCCGCCTTCACCACGGCGCGCAGGGCCGTCTCGAGCTCCTCGCCGTGGTCCTCGCCATCGGAGATCAAGATAAAAACCTTCTTGTTCTTGCTCCCGTCGGGCTCCAGCTCCATGTGGCGCGCTATGACCGTGAGGGCGCTCTTCAGCGCCCCGCCGATATTGGTGCCGAGCACGACCTCCTTGGCCTCGCGCAGGTAGTCCAGATAGAAGATGATATTGTTGGGGTCGGAGGTGAGATACGAAAGGATCACGCTGCTTTCGGAAAAAGAGACCAGCCCGAAGCGGTCTTCGGGGAGTTTCTTCTCTATGAACTCGGAGATAACGCGCATAGCGCGCAGCAGGCGCGAGGGCGGGATATCCTGGGCGCGCATGGAGGGGGAGACGTCGAGCAGGAAGACCACGTCCATTTTGCGCAGCTCGGCCGTTCTCTTCTCCACCATGATTTGCGGCCGCGCCAGGGCCAGGGCCAGACAGGCCATCACAGAGAAGCTCGCGGCCAGCTTCAAAAACTCGGTGAAGCGCCCCGAGGGATGTGAGACCAGGCCGAGCTTTTCTCCACCCAGTCGTCGCCTCGCCCTGAACCTGGAGCGCAGACGGTAGAGCGAGGGCGGAAGGAGGATGAGAAGCAGAAGAAGTAGCTTCAGGTACTCGGGTTGCAAAAAGGTCATAGTTGAACTGCGGCCTAGCCTCGCTTTTCAGGCGGGAGTTCGCGCCTGCGCTGCTGCATGTCGGTGCGTATCTGTTCGAGCAAAACCTTGATTTGCTCTTTTTTCTGTTTGTCTTTCTCGTTTCTGGTCAGAATATATCTCACCAGTTCGTAGTTGTATTTAGCATCCCAGCTTTCCGGGTCCGCCGCCAGGGCACGGCGGTAGATCTCGGAGACCAGCTTCATCTCCTCGAGCGCCTCGTTGTTGTTCTTTTTAGCCAGGGCGCGGCGGAACATAATGTTGCCGGTCAGGAAATGATATTCGGGGTCTTCGTTAAGGAACGGGGCGCGGCGCGCCTCCTCCTCGAGCACAGCCAGAAGCTCATCGTGGAGTTCCTGCGCGTACATGGCGCGGGCGCGGTCAAAGACCAGCCGGCGGTAGTGGGATTTCAGGAGGCGGCGCAGCGGCGCGTACTTTTGAAGAGGCTCGGCCGCCTGTCGATAAATCGAGGCGGCGGCCGCATAATCGCGTTCGAGCAGCGCGCGGTTCCCCTGCTCTATTCGATAAAGCCAGCGGCTGTAGGCGATGAGCGCCAGACAAGCCAGCACGATCAGAATTAGGGCCAGAGCGCCCAAAAATTTCTTCGATGCTTTTAGCTTCATTTGCCTCTCCGGCGCAGCCGCGTTTGAAGTTGCAGCCGCGCAGCCGCACGGCGGAGCGCGGGCCTAAAGGACTGACCTCAAAAGGTTATACTACAGGAGGCTCGCGCTGTCAAAACAATTTAGTCCTCCCTCCCCGATCCTTAATCCGCAGTCAAGGACTTCGGGCGCCGGCGTACGGCCTCCCCGTCAGCTGTATTCTCTCCGTGGTCCCGCCAACCACCTCCATCCAGAGATTAAGCGAAATATACCATTGTAACCCGACGAATTCAAAGCCAAATTTTCGGGCGGCGGCACGGCAAGCCCTGCATTCTTATAGCCCATGCGGCTTGGGTTTTTGGTACACTGTAAGTAAAGACACTCTTTCGGCCGCCGCACCCCAGCATGAAACCTCAGGGGAGGGCGAAGATGCTCCGCACGTTTCTGGCAATAGCCGTTTTGTCTCTCACAGCTTATGCTCTGGAGGAGCAGCCGACTTTCAAGGTCGATGCGGAAATGGTAGTGGTGAGGGCCAGCGTTACCGACAACATGAACCGTTACGTAACCGGGCTCGGCAAGGAAAACTTCCACCTCTTCGAGGACAAGGTGGAACAGCAGATCGTGCATTTCTCACAGGAGGATGCGCCGGTCAGCGTCGGCTTTGTCCTCGATGTCAGCGACAGCATGAAGCCGCACATCGAGGGGGCAAAGCAGGCGATAGTCACCTTTCTCTCCAACGGCAGGCCGCAGGACGAGTATTTCCTCATCACCTTCAACCATCTGGTCAACGTCTCGCTCGACTGGACGCAAAGCGCCAACGACCTCCTGGGGGTTGCCGCGCTGAAGCAGCCGAGCGGCAGCACGGCCATATACGACGCGGTGTACCTCGGCCTGCTCAAGGTCCGCGAGGGACGCAACGACAAGAAGGTCCTTATCGTCATCACCGATGGCGAGGACAATTCCAGCCATCACAGTTACGGGGAGTTGAGGGAAGTGGCGCGCGAGACCGACGCCCTGATCTACGTCATCGGCAAGCGCGGCAACCTCCCTTACGGCCAGTACATCATCGAGGCCCTGTCGGACCTCAGCGGAGGGCGGGCCTTCTTTCCCGATAATTTGAACGAGCTGGAATACTACTGCCAGCTGATTCATGAAGAGCTGCGCAGCCAGTACGTCCTCGGCTATTATCCCATGAACCTCAAGCGGGACGGCAAATGGCGCAAGATCAAAGTCAAGATCACTCCTCCGGAGGGACTTCCCAAACTGCGCGTGCGCGCCCGCGAGGGCTACTACGCCCCGCGCGAGGAGCCCTAGTGGAGGACAGCGTAATTTGCGCGACAGATTTTTGTTCGCCACAAAGATGGCAGAGCAGAGCTATCAGCCATCAGCTATCAGCAGCCAGCTATATAGGTGCGCACGTTAAAAGAACAGTTGCCGTTTGGGCCAGCCAAACCCGGCCCGTCCCGTAAGGGATGGGGTGAAACCAGCCCAGCAATGAATTGCTGGCGCCTCTGTTCTTTTATCCTGTGTAACTATATAGAAGCTGATAGCTGATGGCTCTGTTCTACATCCCCTGCGGCGAATAATTTGTTTGATAAATTTTGCTATCGCCCACTGGCTCCTGACCACTTAAATTACGATTCAGGCGATGTCTTACTGGCAGATGCTCCGGCTGTTATTCCTGGCTTTCGGGCTCTATCTGCTGCTGCTCGTTCTTAGACAAACCGTGAGCATGCTGCTTCTGGCTTACGTTGCGATAATACTGGCGCTGTTCTTCGACTACTTCATCGGCCTGGTCTCGCGCGAGCTTCGGCTCGGGCGCCGGAGCGCGGCACTGATTGTATTTTCCCTGTTCTTTGCAGCGATAGGCGTGGCCATGATCGCCGTGGCGCCAACTCTGGAGGAGCAGGCGCGCGATGCGGCCAAAGAACTGCCCGAATTATACGAGGAGATAAAGAGCAAACTTTCCTATATCGGCAGGAATTATCCGCGGCTGGCGCGCATCGGCCGGGCCGTCGAGGAGAGAGAGTTCGGCCTGGGGAGCCTGGTTCAAAGCATCGCCGAGTATTTGAGGCTGACGCTTTCGACCCTGGTTATGCTCTTCGTGTTGCTCATCGCGGTGATTTTTCTTTCGCTCAATCCTGCGCTTTACAGCGAGGGGGTCCTGCGGCTTCTTCCCGAGAACAGCCGCGGGCGCGCGCGCTCCGTCGCCGAGCGCATGGCCGAGACGTTGCGCTACTGGATGGTGGGGCGCGCGCTGCTCATGGTGCTGGTAGCGGCCATTACCGTTCCGGGGCTTCTCCTGATCGGGATAAAATATGCCCTTCTGCTCGGGGTCATAGCCGGCCTCACCGACATCATACCTTATTTCGGGCCGATCCTTGGGCTGATTCCCGCCCTGCTGGTGGCGGCAACTATCTCCTGGTCCAAATTCCTCTGGGTGCTGGTGCTCTACGCAGTGGTGCAGTCCGTGGAGAGCTACATAGCGGAACCGCTGATCATGCGCCGCCAGGTGCGCGTGCCGCCTGCGCTCAGCATCTTCGGCATCGTTTTATTCGGCAAGCTGATGGGAGTGCTGGGAGCGGTGCTCGCCGTGCCCACGCTGGCGATAATTATCGTGCTGATCGAAGAGCTTTACCTCAAGCCGCAGCGGTAGGGCGCATTCGTGGTTCTTTCCTTTTGCCACGAATTTTACCAATTAACAGAACAGGGCGGGGCGGCGATCCGCGAAAAACCTGTGATATTATACCCGGCGTGTGATCCGATCTATCCGGACAGGGAGGGCATGAGAAATGGCAAAAAGGTTAACTTTGCGGTGCTGGGCTTTCGCCATCGGCTTGGTCTCTCTATTGCTCGTGACATCTCAGCTCGGCGCGCCCATCTACGCCGCGGACGCCGGGGCTCAGGAAAGGGAACGGCCGCCTTTCACCCTCGAGATGGTCATGAGCGCTCCGTTTCCCTCAAATTTGATCTCCGCCCAGAAAGCCGACCGCCTGGCCTGGGTATTCAATTCGCAGGGGAAGAGAAACATCTGGGTAGCCGATGGACCTTCGTACAAGGCCAGGCAGCTTACCGGTTATGATCAGGATGATGGACAGGAGATCAGCCAGCTCAGGTTCAGCCCCGACGCCTCGATCATCGTTTATGTGCGCGGCGGAGCGCCCAACTCTCAAGGTGAAATCCCCAATCCCACCAGCGACCCGGAAGGGGCCAAGCAGATGGTCATGGCGGTCAGAGTGGACGATGGTAAGACCTGGGAGATAGGCGAGGGGAGCAGCCCGCAGATTTCTCCTAAGGGCGACATGGTGGTTTTCGTGAAGCAGGGTAAGATGATGGCCGCGCCCCTTCTGGGAGGAGAAAAGCCGAAGCCGCTTTTCGAAGCCAGAGGGAGAAACAGCTCTCCGGTCTGGTCGCCGGATGGGAGCAAGCTGGCCTTCGTGAGCGCGCGGGGCGGCCACAGCTTCATAGGCGTTTTCGATATGGAAGAAAATAGAATAACCTGGATGGCCCCTTCGGTCGACCGGGATAATTATCCCGCCTGGTCTCCAGACGGTAAAAAGATCGCCTTCATTCGCCTTCCGGGACAAGGCACAGAGCCGCCGCGCGCGCGTGAGCCCGAGATGCCCTTTTCTCTGTATGTTGCCGAGGCAGCGAGCGGCGAGGCTCGAAAGGTCTGGACGTCGCCTAACCCCACGGCGGGCTTCGCTCAATTTTATCCGGCCGAACCCTTGCGGTGGGCCGATGGTGACCGGCTGGTCTTCTATTCCGAACATGAAGGGTGGATGCATCTTTACTCGGTGCCCGCCGCCGGGGGAAAGGAGACCTCGCTTGCTCCCGGCGAGTTCGAGGTGGAGGACTCGTTCCTCTCCCCCGACCGTAAGACCATAGTCTTCAATTCGAATCAGGGGGACATAGATCGCCGGCACCTCTGGCAGGTTGGAGTTGATGGGAGCGGGCTGAAGCAGCTCACGTCGGGCAGCGGCATCGAATGGGCTCCGACTATGACCGGCGCACAGAGGCGAATTGCATTCCTCTCATCCACAGCGCGCCAGCCGGCTGCTCCCGCCATCCTGGAAAACGGAAAGATAAAATTGATCAGCCCCGAGGCTATACCGGCCGATTTTCCGCAAGACCAACTGGTCGAGCCGCAGCAGGTGATAATCAAATCTCCCGACGGCCTGAACATTCACTGCCAGCTCTTCCTGCCTGCGCGGGCGAAGGCCGGAGACAAATGGCCTGCTGTGATATTCATGCACGGCGGGCCGATTCGCCAGATGCTGCTCGGCTGGCACCCGCGCGATTATTACCACAACGCCTATGCCCTTAATCAGTACCTGGCGAGCAAGGGCTACGTTGTCCTCTCGGTGAACTTCCGCTCCGGCATCGGTTACGGCCGAGATTTTCGGCGCGCGCCGAACCAGGGGCCGCGGGGCGCGTCTGAATATCAGGATATCGTGGCCGCCGGCAAGTACCTGCAGCTCAGGCCGGAGGTCGATCCGACCAGAATCGGCCTCTGGGGCGGCTCGTACGGAGGATATCTAACCGCGCTCGGGCTGGCCAGGAACTCCGAACTCTTCGCCGCCGGCGTTGACCTGCACGGGGTGCACGACTGGTCGTTGCGCGCCCGCCTCCGCGGAGCATCGGACTGGGGGGTGCACGGCGACGAGCTGATGCGGCTTGCCTGGCAGTCGTCGCCGGTATCCTCTCTGCGAACCTGGTACTCGCCCGTGCTCTTGATCCACGGCGACGACGACCGCAACGTCGATTTCGTTGAGACCAGGGATCTGGTGCAGCGGTTGAGGGCTGAAGGGAAGGCGCATGTGGAGCAGCTGATTTTTCCCGACGAGGTGCATGGCTTCCTGCTGCACAGAAGCTGGGTCCGCGCCTACAGGGCGGCCGCCGACTTCTTCGACCGCTTCCTGATGAACAAACACTGAAAGCTGCGAGTCGCCGATCAGCCTTTAAAGCCTATCTCGAGATACAGCTAAACTTTTGAGGGACAGACGATAATTAGGGATGGGCGCTTGATACCGCTATAAGGTTCGAGGACCAGCGATCCGGACTAAGAGCGCCTAACAAAACTGGGTTGTAAGGCTGCCTGCGAGCCATCAGCCGTCAGCTTTCAGTTTTCAGGCCTTCGGCTGACGGCTGAAAGCTGAGGGCTGATGGCTTGCCCCATTACTTATGGTTTTGTTAGGCATTCTAAAAAGCCCGCCCGCCTATAACGCCCCTGCCTGGACTGGATGTGGATTGTTCCATAGCCCGATTGTATGCTATAAAGTTTCTATACCCCTTTTCTAAAGACCAAACCCTTAGGTTCAGATAAATCTCGAACTCGAGGACAGGGCATAATGTCCCAAATTTTCCATCCGAGCACCAACATCATCTCCAAGCTGAGCATCTTAGGTGCGCTTTTGGTTCTAGCCGTTGTGATTTTAGTCTTAGCTGAGATCTTCCGTTCGCCGTATGCCACGGGAGCGCATATGGCGATCGAGCAGCCGCTGCAATTCAGCCACGAACACCATGTCGGCGACGATGGCATCGATTGCCGATACTGTCACACATCGGTCGAGGCCTCAAGTTTCGCCGGCATCCCCAGCACCGAGATCTGCATGAACTGCCATTCGCAGATCTTCGCCGATGCTCCGTATCTGGAACCGGTGCGCGAGAGCTGGCGAACCGGCAAGCCCCTCAGATGGCGAAGGGTTCATGACCTTCCCGATTTCGTTTATTTCGATCACAGCATTCATGTACAAAAGGGCATTGGATGTGTTATCTGCCACGGGCGCGTCGATAAGATGCCGCTGATCTGGCAGGTGAGGTCGCTTCACATGGACTGGTGCCTCGAGTGCCATCGCCGCCCGGAAAAATACCTCATGCCGCGGGATAAGGTCTTCAGCATGGACTGGCAGCCGCCGCCGGATCAGATCGAAATGGGGTTGAAGCTGGTGAAAGAATACAACATCCCCGGCCCCGAACTCCTCACCAGCTGTTCCATATGCCACCGATGAATCCCAGCGCCAAGCGATGGAGAGCGAGCGATGAGCGAAAGGGAAGGTTTTAAACAAACAGGTTCTTGGGAAAAACCGCGCCGGGCATCGATGCGATCTTCCCCTCTCGATCTCGCCTCGATCCGCGCGCGACTGGCCGAAAAGCGCGGGAGGGAGTACTGGCGGAGCCTCGAAGAGCTGGCCGAATCCGAGGAGTTTCAGGAATTCCTGCAGCGCGAATTCCCCGATGGAGCTTCCGGGTGGCACGATCCGATCAGCCGCCGCACCTTTCTGAAATTAATGGGGGCCTCTCTGGCGCTGGCGGGCCTGAGCGCTCGAGCTATGACCTGGTGCGCGAGTACTGGATGGGCCGCTACTCAGGCCCTGACTTCGAGCGCTTCTGGCGCCAGGCGCTGCACCTGGGGCTTATTCCCGACAGCGCGTTTCCGCCAAAGCGCGTTTCGTTGCGGCCGGAATTGACCTCAGCCCTCAGCCGTCGCCCGCCAGCCGGAGAGGAAAGCGGGGCCGGCGCCGCGCCTCAAACTTCAACCTCAGGCTCTCAACTTGAGATCGTATTCCGGCCCGACCCCACAATTTACGACGGACGCTTCGCCAACAATGCTTGGCTTCAGGAATTGCCTAAGCCGCTGACCAAACTCACCTGGGATAACGCGGCTCTGATCAGCCCCAACACCGCCGAGCGTCTCGGCCTCTCATATGCGCTCGGCCTGCGCGGCGGCGATGTGATGGCAGATGTTATCGAACTCCGCTTTCGTACGTGTACCGGCTGCACGGCGGCTGGAGATGGATCGCAGTCTCGCTCCTGATTTTGCATTTTTTCCTTCCGTTTCTTCTGCTGCTCTCGCGCTTTGTCAAGCGCAGCGCCGCTCTGCTCCTCGGCGTGGCTGTGGGGGTGATTGCGATGCGTTTTGTCGATCTGTTCTGGCTGATAGTGCCGGCCTTTCATGGAGAAGCTTTTCATTTCCACTGGCTGGACTTGGCGGCGCTGATCGGTCTGGGCGGCATATGGCTGGCATTTTTCGCATGGCAGCTCGAGAGAGAGCCGCTGGTCCCGCTGCACGGGTTTCCGGCTGAGGAGGCGACCGGACGTGGCGGAGAATGATCGCCCCGCTGGCGAGGAGAAGACGCCCGGGGTTGCCTACGAGCGGAAAGACCTTAACCTTCGCGGCGTGGTGAAGTTCGGTTTCTGGCTGCTGGTCGCCGCTGTGGTAATACACCTGGCGTTGTGGTGGCTGCTCAAATACTTTGCCGCGCAAGAATCGGAAGCGGGGATGCGCACGCCGATCGGCCGACCGCGCGAAACTCTGCCGCCGACCCCGGTGCGCCGGGAAGCTGCCTTGCCGCAAGAATTGAAACAGATGCGCGAGTCTGCGCAAGCCAGGCTTGGCAGCTACGGCTGGATCGATCGCGAAGCCGGCATCGTGCACATCCCGATCGACCGCGCCATGGAATTGCTAGCGAAACGAGGGCTACCATCCAGCCCCCGGCAGGGGGATCCCCAGCATAGACATGGTGCCGAGCGATCCGGCACTCGTGGGAAAGGCGGTTCCAAGCGAGCTGAATCGAGAGGAGGGCGCTGATGGCCAGAGTTTTCTTGCCGAAGAATATAGGACACAGGGGGCGATCTCCTCGCGCGATCGCTCGGCTCTGCAGGAAATCAGCGCTGATCCTTTGCCTGGCCATAGTTGCAGTCCAGGTCGCAAGCACATCGGCACAGAACGCCATGCCCGCGCCGCTGCGCGACGTCGGGATCGACCAGCGCCTGAACGAGCAGGTTCCCCTCGACCTGGTCTTTCGCGATGAGGCCGGGCGCGAGGTGCGGCTGAGCGAATACTTCGCCGATAAGCCGGTGATCCTGACGCTGGTCTATTACGAATGTCCGATGCTCTGCAACGAGGTCCTGAATGGGCTCCTCAGGAGCCTCCGGGCCCTCTCCTTCGACATCGGCGACCAGTTCGCGGTAATCACAGTGAGCTTTAATCCACGAGAGACCCCCGCGCTGGCTGCGGCGAAGAGGGCGACTTATATAGAGCGGTATAGGCGTCCTCGTGCCGCGCAGGGCTGGCACTTTCTCACCGGCCAGGAGGAATCGATCGAAGCGTTGGCGCGCGCCGTCGGCTTCCGCTACGCCTATGATGCCGAGACCGGCCAATACGCTCACGCCAGTGGCATCATGGTCCTGACCCCGGAGGGGAAGGTGTCGCGTTATTTTTACGGAATCGAGTACGCGGCGCGCGACCTGCGCCTGGGCCTGGTCGAGGCCTCCCGAAATAAGATCGGCACCGCGATCGACCAATTGCTTCTCTTTTGCTATCAGTACGACCCGCGGATCGGCAAATATAGCGCGCTGGTTATGAACATGCTGCGGCTGGCCGGTTTGCTCACCGCGCTGGGCCTTGCGACTTTAATTCTCGTGCTGCGGCGCCGAGAGAGGGATGAGAAATGAAGCCGCTCCCGCTCGCCATCGGCCCATTTATGCCCGAACAGGCGTCCACTTTTGCCGGACGGGTGGATGCTTTGTATTATTTTCTCGTCGCGGTATTCGTCGCACTGCTCGTTCTCACCTATCTGACCTATAGCATCAGCCAGGTCGACCTCGGAGCGTTCAATATCACTGCGGCCCTGTCGATAGCCGTGATCAAGGCGCTCCTGGTCGCCCTGTATTTCATGCACCTGCGCTTCAGCCCATGGCTGGAATGGGTTGTTTTCGGCGGAGGCCTCTACTGGCTGGGGATTTTGATCGCGCTGACCATGAGCGATTACCTGACCAGAGGCTGGCCGAGATAGCTCGCATGGGCTGAAAGGGCAAGCCGTCAGCTTTCAACACTCAGTTACGAGGGATAAACGAACAGTCGTATCCTGTGCAGCTGAAAGCTGATGGCTCAAAACACCTAACGAAACCGCAGGTGCTAGGACAAGCTATCAGCCATCAGCCGTCAGGTAAAGCTGGAAGCTGGCGGCTGATTGCTGACGGCTCGACCAAGTCCCCGGCGCAAAATTATTTGTACCCTAGAGTCTAGCATGCTATAATCAGCCCGGCCTAATTGGGGTTGGGTTATGCGCTACCTGATAACCGGCGGGGCGGGCTTTATCGGATCACACCTCTGCGAGGCCCTGCTGCAACAGGGGGAAGAGGTCTTCGTCATCGACGATCTCTCGACCGGCAGCATCAGGAACATCGAGCACTTGAAATTCAGCAGAAATTTTCACTATGTGATCGACAGCGTCACCAACCTGCCGGTCCTAGCCGAACTGGTCGATTCGTGCGATATCATCTACCATCTGGCGGCTACGGTCGGGGTGAGGAACATCATAGAAAGCCCGGTCAGGACGATCGAGAACAACATCCGCGGCACCGAGGCGGTGCTGAGCGCAGCCGCCAAGAAGCGGCGGCTGACCATCGTGGCCTCTACCTCCGAGGTGTACGGCAAGGGGGATGGCATCCCCTTCTCCGAGGATGGCGACCTTGTGCTCGGGCCGACGACCAAAGGGCGCTGGAGCTATGCCTGCAGCAAGGCGATCGACGAATTTCTGGCCCTGGCATACTGGAAGGAGCGCAAGGTCCCGACCATCGTGGCCCGCCTCTTCAATACCATCGGCCCGCGCCAGACGGGACAGTACGGCATGGTCGTGCCGACCTTTATCAAGCAGGCGCTCTCGGGAGAGCCGGTCACGGTGTTCGGCGACGGCAGCCAGAGCCGCTGTTTTACATATGTCAGCGATGTCGTGGAGTGGCTGATCAGGTTGTCCAATAATGGGCCGGCAGTAGGAGAAGTCTTCAACCTCGGAAGCACCGAGGAGATAACCATACTGGAACTGGCCAAAAAGGTCATTGAGCTGACCAGCTCGAACTCAGAGATCAAATTCGTCCCATACGGCCAGGCCTACGAAGAGGGCTTCGAAGATATGCCGCGGCGCGTCCCCGACATCTCGAAGGTGGTGAGGTTCACCGGCTACCTGCCGAAAATTTCGCTCGAGGAGGCGCTGCGCCGCATAATCAATCACTTCATCTCCACCGGCGAGCGATCGTACAATTTGACCGGCCTGAAGAAGCATAGCAGGTCGTAAGACCGGTAGCGGCGGCCTAGAGGCCGCCAGGCATACGACGCTGCTGACCTGTACCACATAGGGCAGCTGATTTCAAATTTTAGTTACGGCTTTTCAACCGGCTTCTTTTCCTTGCTTTCGCCCGGCCGCAGCTCGCTGATCTTATTGCGAAAGAGGGTCAGCGCGATCCGGCCGCGGTTCGGCTCGCCGCGCGCCAGCGACTCGGCAAACTTGAGCGCCTGGTCGAGATCAACCTTGGGGGGCATGGGCGGTTCAAATGGATCGACCAGCGCCTCGACCAGCACCGGCCCGCTTGCAGCCAGCGCTCGCTCGAGCGCCGGCCTGACCTCCTCGGGCCGCTCGACATGAATGCCGGTCGCGCCGCAGGCCTCGGCGAACTTCACGAAATCTATCGGATGAAGCTCGCAGCCGTACTCCGGGTTGCCGAGGAAGACCATCTGCTCCCATTTGATCTGGCCGAGCGTGTTGTTCTTGATCACGATCACTTTAATCGGCAGGTTGTATTTGACGGCGGTGGCCATCTCGGCCATGAGCATGGAGAAACCGCCGTCGCCGATGAAAGCGATCGACTGGCGGTCGGGGTAGGCCACCTGCGCGGCGATGGCGTAAGGGAGGCCGCAGGCCATGGTGGCCAGGTTGCCCGAGAGCGAGAACATCTGTCCGCGCTTCATGACGAAGTGCCTGGCGATCCAGGTAGTTATCGTCCCGCTGTCGGTCGAGATGATCGCGTTCGGCGCGGCCAGTTCGGAAAGCGCCTTGGCCACCACCTGCGGCTTGAGCGGAAGATCATCGCGCGCGGCGCGGACATCCATCAGCCGCCACCACTCCTGCATGCCGCGCTGCGCCTGCTCTAAAAACGAGCGGTCGGCCCTGCGTTGGACCATGGGGATGAGCAGGCGGAGCGTCTCGCATGCCTCGCCCACCAGCCCGACTTCGACCGGGTAGCGAATCCCGATTTTAGTTGGGCTAATGTCTATCTGGACCGCGCGGACCTCGCCCGGCTCGGGCAGGTACTGCATATATGGGAAAGAGGTCCCGACCATTAATAGGGTATCGCATTGTTCTATGGCTTCCTGTGCCGGCCTGGTGCCGAGCAGGCCGAGGGTGCCCAGGTTATAAGGGCTGTCATCCGGCACGACCGCCTTGCCGAGCAGCGCCTTGATGATCGGGGCGCCGAGCTTCTCGGCCAGCTCCTCCAGCTCTGCGCCGGCGTCGAGCGCTCCGCGCCCGGCCAGTATCACGATCCTCTCGCCCGCATTGAGCAGATCGGCAGCGCGCGCCAGGTCGCGCTCTGTTGGAATAACTATCGGGCAGGCGAAGACATCGGATGTATGCCCGAGCACCTTTCTTTTGGAGATGACCTTCCCCTTGTACTCCTGTTCCTGCAGGTCCACCGGGAAGGAGATGTGCGCTACGGCGCGGCGCGCCAGCGCGGTCCTGCAGGCTATGTCGGCGAGCATGGCGACGTGCGTCGGCCCCATCACCCGCTGGTTGTATACGGCGACATCGGAGAATAGCTGTTCCAGGCCGACCTCCTGCTGGTAGCTCGAGCCGAGCAGATCATGATAGGTCTGTCCGGTCAATGCCAGCACGGGAGCGCCATCCAGCTTCGCGTCGTAGAGGCCGTTCAGCAGGTGGATGGCGCCGGGGCCTGAGGTCCCGAGGCAAACGCCCAGCTTGCCCGTGTACTTCGCGTAGGCGGTGGCCATGAAGGCTGCCGATTCCTCGTGGCGCACCTGAACGAAACGGATCTCATCCTGACGCTTGCGCAGAGCCTCCATTATCCCGTTGATCCCATCTCCCGGCAGCCCGAAGACCACCCCAACTCCCCAATCGAGCAGCGATTCGATCAAAATATCTGCCGCGGTGGGCATAGCATTCCCTCCAAGCCAAAATAGGTGCCTTTAATTTCAGTTTATCACGCAGCGCGGCCTGACAAAAATCCCTTGCCCTCGGCAGGCAATGCTGTTATCAATAATAGCTACGAGATTCGCCGGTGGGGTCGGCCATATGAGACTGACCTGTAATATCGACCGCAGGGGGAGCAGAGAGCGAGAGGGAGAGCGAGAGCAAGAGGGATCCTCTCGCTCTTGCTCATTGCTCTCGCTCAATGCCTGGCTTCCCTTTGAATTGCCGGCTATTTCTTCTCGATATCGACCTCGAGGGCACGGGAGAAACGGTCGAGCATGGTGAAGAAGCCGATGATGGCCGTCATCTCGATCACCTGCTGCTGGGTATAGTGGTTCTTCAAGAACTTAAAGAAATCCCCGCTCACCTCCAGCGGATTGTGCGTGACCATATCGGCGTAGGACATGGCCAGCTTTTCGTCGTAGCTGAAGAGGTCGCTTTTTTCGTGATCATCCAGGGCCTTGACCTCTTCCTCGGTGATGCCCGAGCGCAGGGCAAACGGCGCGTAGAGGTTGACGAGGTAGTCGGACTTATTGGCTTTAGCCACTTTGAGCACAACCAGGTTGCGGGTGCGCTCCCTCATCTGAAGCGGCCCCATGATCAGGCGGTGCAGATTGTAAATGGCCTCGAGGAACGCGGCGCTCGAAGCCAGCGTTTTGAACAGGTTCGGGACGAAGCCGAAATCCTTTTCGATCTCAGCGTAGACCGCTCGTGCGGCGTCGGTTGCAGCATCCTTCTGCACGGGTAAGAACCTGGCCATAACGTCCTCCGTTTTCGAGCCTGAAATGATAACAAAATTTCACCACATAAAACACAGAGGCCGCGCGGGCTGGTTGTCTTGTCTCGGCGTTCCTGGCGGGCTCTGCGCCGAATCATCTAATATTGCTGAGGCTCGAGCTCGCGCCCGGTCAACAAACGGTAGGCTTCCAGATATTTCCTGCTGGTGACAGCAACCACGCTTTCCGGCAACTCGGGGGCCGGCGGCTGCTTGTTCCAGCTTACAGATTCCAGGTAGTCACGGACGAACTGCTTATCGAAGGAGGGCTGCGCTCCGCCCGGACGATATTCCGCCTTCGGCCAGAAGCGCGAGGAGTCCGGCGTCAGCGCCTCGTCTATCCAGATCACCCGTCCGTCAAGCAGGCCGAATTCGAACTTGGTATCGGAGATGATTATCCCCTTCTCCTCAGCGTATTCGGCGGCGCGCCGGTAGATCTCCAGGCTGAGCCCCTTCAGCTTCTCGGCCAACTCTTTCCCGACCATTGAGGCCATCTGCTCGAAGCTGATGTTGAGATCGTGCCCGCTTTCGGCCTTGGTAGCCGGCGTGAAGATCGGCTCGGGCAGGCGCTCCGATTCCCTCAGTCCTTGCGGCAGGCGGATGCCGCAGACCTCGCCCCGCTCCCGATATTCCTTCCAGGCCGACCCGCTCAGATATCCGCGCACCACGCACTCTATGGGTATGACCTCGGTCTTCTTGACCAGCATAGAGCGTCCGGCCAGCGCCCAGGCTTGTTCTCCAAGCTCCGCCGGCAAGCCGCTTATTTCCACCGAGAGCATGTGGTTTTCGACCACCGCCGCCAGCTTCTCGAACCAGAACCTGGAAAGCTGGGTCAGGACGATGCCCTTGTAAGGGATGCCGTTGGGCAGCACGACGTCGAAGGCCGATATCCTATCGGTGGCAACGATCAACAGACGCCCGTCCAGCTCGTAGATATCGCGCACCTTGCCGCTCTTGAATTTCTTGAGCCCGGGCAAGTTTATGCTCAGATAAACCTTATCCATTTGACCTCCGATCTAAAGGAGCTAGAAGCCAGGAGTTAGGAGCTAGAATAAATACATGTGCTGTAGGTCGAGAAACGTAAAGGGGAAGAGGACCGCTATGCTTCCTTCATTTCACCTATTGCCACACCACCACCTCTGTAGCCTCATCGAGATTAATCTCCCAGCTCCCAACTCCTAGCTTCTAGCTCCTAACTTCTAGCTCCTTATTCTTACGGAGACGATCTTCGAGACGCCCGGCTCCTCCATCGTAACCCCATAGAGCGACTGTGCCATTTCCATGGTCTTTTTATTATGAGTAATCAAGATGAACTGGGTGTGGTAGCTCATCTCGCGCAGCAGGCGGGTGAAGCGCTCGATGTTGGCATCGTCGAGCGGAGCATCGACCTCATCGAGCACGCAGAATGGGCTCGGCCGATATTTGAAGATCGCCAGGAGCAGGGCCAGGGCAACCAGCGCCTTCTCGCCGCCTGAGAGCAGCAACATGTTCTGGAGCCTTTTGCCCGGAGGCTGGGCGATGATCTCTATGCCGCTCTCCAGCAGGTCGCTTTCATCGAGCAGGCGCATCTCGCAGTGCCCGCCGCCGAACAGCACCTGAAAGAGCCGCTTGAAATTCTCGTTGATCGCGGCGAAGGCCTGGCTGAACTGTTCTATGGAGCGCTGGTTTATTTCGGCAATAGCCTGTTGGGTCGAGGCGATGGAGGCCTCGACGTCCTGGCGTTGAGTTAAAAGAAAGCCGTGCCTCTGCTCCAGCTCCTTGTATTCATCGAGAGCGCGCATATTGATCGGGCCGAAGTGTTCCAGCCGCTCCTTTAGCTTTTGATAGTTCTCCGCCGCCTGGTCGGCTGGGAATGCCAGTTGTTCCTCGCTCAGCCTGGAGATGAACTCTTCCAGGCCGAGATTAAACTGCTCCTGGATGCGCAGCCTGAGGTGGGAGAAATCGTTCTCGAAGCGCGCCGCCTCGACCTCGCACCCGCTCTTTTCTTCGAGGGCGCGCTGCCGCTCGGCGCGCAGCGCCTCCAGCTCGGCCTCCATCGTGGCGATATCCTGGCGTGTCTTCTCGACTCTCCCGGTCAGAGAGGTCAGTTCGCGCTCGGCCGTTCCCTTCTCCGCCAGCGCCCTTTCGATTTTCAGGGCAAGCTCGCCCTCAGCCTTCTCGAGTTCGGCCAGACGCCTGCCCACCGCTTCCGCTTCCGAGCGGGCGGCGGTCAATCGTTCTTCCTCCTCGCGGCAGTAGCGGTCGAGCCGCTCGATTTCCGCCAGAAACGCACGCTTTCGCTCCTGCGCCGCGGCATCTTCGATCCTCAGCTTAGACAGCTCGTTCTTCGCCTTTTCAGCGGCGGCGCCGAACTCGGCCAATCTCTTTTGGGCGGCCTCGAGTTCCGCTTCGCGCGAGCGTCCCTCGCAGCTCATGGCCGAGATAGCGGCATCGATACCATCGGCTTTGGTCACGAGGGCCTGGAGCTGAGCGGCGAGCGAACCTTTCTCTGAAGCCAGAAAATCGGCGGCCTGTTTTTTCTCGACCAGTTCAGCCGAATGTTTTTCGCAGAGGGCGCGCAGTCTTTCCGTCTCCAGCTCCATCTGTCTCAGGTCGGAAACGAGCTGTTCGCAGCGCGCCGCCGATTCCTCGCGCTGCCGGGCCAGCTCTTCGATCGCCATGCGCGCGGCCGCAACCAAATCTCGCTGGCGCGCGACTTTGGCCTCCAGCTCTCGCTTCGCTTTTTTCAGGCCGAGCGGCCCGGTCCCGGCCAGGTGTTCCGATTGCAACTCAGCCGCGTGCCGGTTCTGAGAGGGGGCCGCCAGCAGGCCGCGCGGCGCGAAAAACTCGCCCTTCAGAGTCAGAAAGCGGTGGTCGTTTTCCGCGGCGAGGGGCGCTGCCGCTACCAGATCGACCACTATCACCACCTGTGCCAGTTCGGGCATTGCTCGAAACAGCGCCTCCTTGGCCTGGATTTCACCCGAATCGTTTATGAGATCGTAAAGATAGCCGATAAACCCTTCGCTCCCGTGCAGAGCCTCGTGCTTTTTCGCCGGCTGTTTATCGTGGTGGCGACCGCACGGGCGCAGCGCCAGGAACGAGAATCCTCTGATCGCTTCGGCCAGCGAGGGGTCGGCCATGGCCGTTTGAATCAGATGATCTAAATCATCCACTAAAAGGTAGTTTAACTGGTGAGCAAGGAACTGATCAATCGCCGGGATCAGCTCATGGAAGCGCGGGTCGAGCTCGAGGAAGTCGGCCAGCGTGCCGCGCACTCCAAGTTTCTCCGCGGCAGTCGGGTCGAGCGAGCCGGCCGAGGTAGAGCGGAGCTGCGCAGCGAGCTGGACCACTGCAGCCAGGCGGCTTTCCAGCTCGAACAGTTCCCCCTCGCGCGCGCGCAGCTCGGCCTGCTGCTGACCCTCGCCGCGCGCGAGCGCCTGGCGGCGTAGCTCCTCGTGCCTGTACTCAGACGCCGCCTTTTCCCTCGCCTCCTGGTGCCGCGCCAGGGCCTGCGCAGATTGTTCGGAGCGGCCGATTGCCTCTTCGACTTCCAGCAGCAGTCTCGACCTCTGCTCTTCGAGCTGGGAGACGCGCCGCGCGCCCTGGTCGATTACCGCATCGAGCGCCAGGCGTTCGCTGCGCAGCGCCGCCAGCTTTTCGACCTCGTCAAGCCCGGCGCGCCGCAGGGATTCACACTGGGCCTGCAGGCGGTTGAACTGCTCAGAGAGCCGCGCCTCCTCCGCTTCCCATAATTTGATCCGTTCAGAGCGGCGGTCAATTTCAAGCTCGTGCTGCCTGAGCAGCTTTTGCGCCTCCTGGAGGTCGTATTTCGACCACTCGCATTTCTCCTCGAGCTGTTCTTCCAGTCGCCGCAGCCCTTCGAGCCGGCCGCCCAGGTCGCGCGCCTCGGCGCTTTGGAAGGTACGCAGGGCGAGGGCGTTATCCAGCTCTTTCGTGAGGGAGGCCAGGCCGGCGCGCGCCGCCTCGGTCTCCCGCTCCAGTTGAGTCAGGGCGGCCAGCGAGCGCCGACGCTCCTCTTCCAGCGAAGCGAGGCTCGACGCCAGCGAACGGTCGCGCTCGGCGGCGCGCTCGAGCGCGCGGCGGCAACGCTCCAGCTCATAAGTGAGCCTGCGGTAGTCGTTGAGCATTTTGACCTCGAGGAAGAAGCGCAACTCGTCCTGAAGCCGATAGTAACGGCGGGCGCGCGCCGCCTGGCGGCGGAGCGCGGCGAGCTGGCGTTCGACCTCGAAGATGATATCGTTGACGCGGGCCAGGTTCTGGCGCGCCGCTTCGAGCTTGAGTTCGGCAGCCTTTCGCTTCCCTTTAAAGCTGGTGATACGGGCGGCCTCTTCGATGAGGGCCCGCCGCTCCTGCGGTTTTGCCGCAATGAGCTGTTCCACTCTTCCCTGCTCTATGATGGCATATGAGACGGTGCCGAGGCCGGTCCCCTCGAAGGCCTCGCGGATATCGCGCAGCCGACAGCGCTCGCCGTTGATGAAGTACTCGCTCTCGCCCGAACGATAGAGGCGCCGCGAGATGACCACCTCTTCGGCCCCTTCCGGCGGCTCCAGCTTGATTCCGTTCCGGCCCACGCCGCTCAGGCGCAGGGTCACCTCGGCCAGGCCGATGGGACGCCGCTTTTCGCTGCCGCTGAAGATGACGTCTTCCATACGCTCAGCACGCAGCGAGCGCGCGCTCTGTTCGCCCATGACCCAGCCGATGGCGTCGGCGATATTAGATTTGCCGCAGCCGTTGGGTCCAACGATTGCCGTGATATCGCCGTTGAACAGAATATTTGTCGTCTCGCAAAAAGATTTGAACCCTAAAATCTCCAGGCTTTCGATTCGCGCCATAGGTCGTTAATCGCAAGTCGTTAGTCGCAAGTGGAATCCCTCTCGATTCATGCCTTGCGCCTAACGCCTCACCGGTTCTCCTCACCTTGCAGGCAAGCTCTTTTTGAAAAAAGCCGTCACCTGTTCGTCGTAAGCCCTGGTTTCGACTGCAAACAGATACTGGTCTCGCGACTTAGCCAGCTGAAGTATATCCTTTCGTCCCGGCAATTCGGAAAAAAGCCTGCGGGTCATCGCGCCGAGTTGCGGGCTGTCGAGCCCGGTTATATAGAGCACGTCGATATCCGCGAGGCCGGCGGGCGGTATCGGCTCATCGAGCTTTCCCGGCGGCACCAGATTGTACATGGCGAAAAGGAGCTTTATCAACCAGACTGCAAGCAGGTTATCAGTTCCGAGGAGGTCGCGTGCTTTCAATCTGAGGAAGGCGCTGACCGTCGGATAAACCGAGTCGACCACCACCGCTTTCGCCTTGCCGGTTGCCCCGGCGGCGTAGAGCCCCGCATAGCCCCCCACCGAGACCCCCCATATCCCCACTTCGCGCGACTGGCTCGAGACCACAAAATTGATGGTATCGATCAGGTCCTCGCGCTCGTACAGGCCGAGCGAAGTTCTGGTGAACGAGCTGTGGCCATGGCCGCGCAGGTTTAAGACGAGCAGATTGTAACCCTCGCCGTGCAGCCGGCTGGCCAGGCTGAGCACTTCGGTCTTGTTCGAGCCGTAGCCGTGGCAGAGGATTATGGTCGGAGCTTCTTTAACGCCCGGCACAAACCAGCCGCTCAGCCGACTGCCGTCGCGCGCCGCCCATTCCAGCTGTGAGAATGGGAGAAGATAGTAGCCCGGATTGACCGCTTCGGCCAGGACGTTCGGATGGGTCACCTCGTAGAGGATATAGGCAAAAAAAGATAGAAGGAGAAACAGGGCGACTCCGAGGCCCGGCAGCAGCACGAACAGGAGCTTGCGGCGTCTCTTTCTTATTAACTCCCCCCTCAATTGGCTTCCTCGAGCGCCCGGCGGCGGGTAGGGCCCCGCTGCTCGAGAGAGGACATTATACCACAATGAGAAAATTGGTGAGGAAAATGAAAAATGCATTCGGTGCGGCAACTGGAATTGGCCGGCAAAGCGGATGTCTTAAGACGACCGCTTCCGGGCAGGCTTGTCGCGGGCGGCGCCGGACGGGTAAAATGGAAGCATGGGGTACGGTGCTACCGCCATCATTCTCGCGGGCGGCAAGAGCCGACGGATGGGGCGGAACAAGGCGCTGCTCGAATACTCGGGCAAGATGCTGATCGAGCTAGTGCTCGCGGCAGCGCGCCGCGCCTGCAACCAAGTTATGATAATCGCCAACGACGGCCAACCTTTCAGCCGCCTTGGGGTCGAGGTTTATCCCGATATCTACGATGACTGCGGCCCGCTCGGCGGGATTCATTCCGGGCTGTCGCGCTCTCATACCGAATTTAACCTTCTGCTTTCGTGCGACCTGCCTCTGATCGAGGCGGAGCTTCTCCTCTGGCTGCTCGAACAAGCAGGCGGCTACGACCTCGTGCTGCCGCGCACATCCGACGGCCAATACCACCCCTTGTGCGCGGTCTATGCGCGGCGCTGCCTGCCGGCCATCGAGCAGCGGCTGGTCGGGCGCGCGCTCAAGCTGGCCGATTTTTATCTATCGCCCGAGCTGCGGGTCAAGGTGGTGACCGAGGCGGAGCTGCCGGCCATTTCCCGCGCCCTCGCCAACATCAATACGCCGGAAGAATACTCGCGGCTGTTGGCCGAGAACGGGCCGCACTGAAGCCGGCGCGCGCTGCGGTTTGCTATAATTTAACTTTATGTTCAGCAAGGTCTTAATAGCCAATCGCGGGGAGATCGCAGTGCGCATCATTCGCGCCTGCCGCGAAATGGGCGCGCGCGCGGTCGCCGTCTATTCCGAAGCCGATCGGGCGGCGCTGCATGTCAGGATGGCCGATGAGGCTTATCCGATCGGGCCGGCGCCGGCGCGGGAGAGTTATCTTTCGATCGAGAAGATCATAGAGACGGCGAAAAGGTGCGGCGCCGGGGCGATTCATCCCGGCTACGGTTTTCTGGCCGAGAACCCCCGGTTTGCCGAGGCCTGCGAGGCGGCGGGGATAACGTTTATCGGCCCGCCGGCAGAGGCGATTAAACTGATGGGCGACAAGACGACGGCGCGGCGCGCTATGGTCGAAGCGGGCGTGCCGGTGGTGCCGGGCGAATTCAAGCCGCTTACCTTACACGAAGCCAGGGAGGCGGCGCGGCGGCTCGGCTATCCGGTGCTGCTCAAGGCGGCGGCCGGCGGCGGCGGCAAGGGGATGAGGTTGGTCGGCGCTGAGTCGGAGCTGGCGGCAGCATACCGCGACGCGGCTTCCGAGGCGGAAGCGGCCTTCGGCGATCCCGCCTTATATCTAGAGAAATATCTGACTTCGCCCCGGCACATCGAGATCCAAGTGCTCGCCGATAACTACGGAAACATCGTGCACCTGGGCGAGCGAGAATGTTCGCTCCAGCGCCGGCACCAGAAAGTGCTCGAGGAGGCCCCCTCGCCCCTCGTGGACGAAAAGATGCGCGCGGCGATGGGAGCGGCGGCGGTGCGGGCCGCAGCGGCGGCCGGATACCGCAACGCCGGCACGGTCGAGTTCATAGTCGATGCGGAGCGCAACTTCTACTTCCTCGAGATGAACACCAGGCTCCAGGTCGAACACCCTATTACCGAAATGATCACAGGTATCGATATCGTCAAGGAGCAATTCAAAATCGCCGCGGGCGAGAGGCTCAACCTGCGCCAGGATGATATCAAGCTCAGCGGCGCGGCTATAGAATGCCGGATCTACGCCGAGGACCCGGAGAATAATTTTTATCCCAGCCCGGGCAAAATCACGTTCCTGGTCGAGCCGCACGGCCCGGGCATCCGGTGCGATTCCGGCGTTTACCAGGGCTGCGAGATCCCCCTCTTTTACGATCCGCTCATCGCCAAGCTCATCGCCCACGGCTCGAGCCGCGCCGAGGCTATAGAGCGGATGCGCCGTGCCCTTTCCGAATATCGGGTCGGCGGGATCAAGAGCAATATCCCTTTCTTTCAGGAGCTGCTCGAGCAGGCGGGCTTCCTGGCCGGCAGCTATCATACCGGGACGATCGGCGAGCTGCTCGAGCGGAAGATGCAGAGGCGGGCAAGCGGCGGGGATGCGGCCGTTTTGCGGCAGATCGCAGCTATCGGCGCGGCGATCGCCTTTTGCGAGAACGGAAAGCGCGCGGCTTATGCCGGCGCCCGCGCCGTGGCGGAGAGCAGCAGCCGCTGGAAAGAATTCGGGCGGCTGCGAGCGCTCCGGACCAAATAGCGAGCCATGAAATTAGCAGCGAGATCGGGCGACCAGGAGTTCGTAATCGAGGTCGAACGGGAACCGGCCGGCTACCGGGTCAAGCTTAACGGAGTGGAATATCTCGTCGATGCCGCGCGCCCGGCCCCGGATCTCTACTCCCTGATTGTGAACGGCAAGGTGTACGAGCTTTTGATCAGCGAAAACGGGCGTGGCTGGCGCGTCGAACTGGGCGGGCGCGTCTTCGAGCTGGAGCTGGATGATTTCTATCGCCGCAAACGCAGGACGATCGAGCCCGATGCGCAGGGAAAGCGCGCGGTCGTAGCGCAGATGCCGGGCAAGATCGTGCGCACCCTGGTGGCCGCCGGCGATGAGGTGGATATCAACCAGGGCCTGCTGGTGATCGAAGCGATGAAGATGCAAAACGAGATCCGCGCCCCGCGCTCGGGCCGCGTGGTCGAACTGCCGGTGCGCGCCGGCCAGACGGTCAACGCGGGCGACCTGCTCGCGGTCATAGCATAGCTCGCCTCGCGATCTCTCCTGCCACGAACTTCACCGACTAACCAAAACCAGGCGGTCTGTGTCTAATTAAGCAGCATTGGCTCGGGCTATGCCTTATGGTATAAAGGGGGCCAAGCTGGGTGTCGCTATGGGCAAAACTGAAGCTTCGCTAGTCGAAACCTTGCCGCCCCAGGCCCTGAGGTCGGGCAGCCATGTTCTCTGGGCCATCGCCCGGCGCGAGCTTGCCGACCACGTGATCAGCGCTCGTTTCCTGGTTATTGCCCTTCTGGCAATTGGTCTCACGCCGCTGGCCGTATACGTAGGGAGCCGGGACTATTCGGCCCGGCTGGGCGATTACAACCGGCTGTATAGAGAGCGGCAGGAGCTGGCGGCGGGCCCGGCAGGCGGGGGAATAGAGAGGGCGGCAAGCCCGTTTTCCAGACGCTTTACAGTCGATGGCACCGGGGATAGCCTCAAAGTGTTGCGGGCGCTGCGGCCTCCCGAACCGCTGAGCGTGCTGACGCGCGGGCTGGATGGAGCCATGCCCGAGTACTGGGACTTCTCCCCTGCCGGCATCGAGGTGGGGCCGATTGCCTCGCGGCCGCAGCGCTTGGCCGATCTATTGGGCCAGCTCGATTTGGAATTTCTGGTGCGCGTGGTCCTGGGGCTGCTCGCGATCCTACTCGCCTTCGATGCCGTGAGCGGCGAAAAGGAACTGGGCACGCTGCGCGCCGTTCTCAGCCAGCCGGTCTCGCGACCGGCGTTTCTCGGGGGCAAGCTGGCCGGCGGCGCGACCACGCTCCTGGTGCCGCTCGTGGCAGCTTTCCTGATGGCGCTGCTCAGCGCCCAGTTTTTCGGCGTGCATCTGCTCTCTGCCGATAATCTTGCCAAGATAGCGCTGGTCGCCGCCGCCTCCGCTTTATATCTGGTCTGCTTTTATGCGCTCGGCTTGCTGATCTCATCCCTCACAGCGAGCCAAAAGACCTCGCTGGTCCTGCTTCTGGTCATCTGGGTGCTAGCGGTCCTTGCTGTTCCCCCTCTGGCCACATTGGTAGCGCAGGCAGCCTCGCCCGTGCCGCCGGCCCATGCCTTCGAAGCGCAGAAGCGGGCCCTGGACGGCAACCTGCGCCGCGAATCGTCGCAGGCCATGGGGGCTATCTATCGGGAAGTCCGGTGCGCCAACTGGAACTTGGTAAAGATTCGGGTTGGCCTGCCAATGGTCTTGCCCCGAAGGGGCAGTGGAAATTGGCCGGCGGGTTCACCGCCGGCTAATTTCCGTTGCCTCTCCGGAGCGAAAAGGCGCAATGGCTTCGTAGCCTACCAAGTTCCAGTTGGCGCACCGCGGGAAGTCACCGGGCTTCCTGAAGGTAGGGCAGATACAAGAAAATACAATGAACACAAAGAAGAGATCAACCGCCGGATCGCTCCGATCCTGATCGGCTATTTAAACAAGCGGCGGCAGCTTCTCGGCGAGATCGACCGTGACGTCGAGCGGCGGACGGTTAGGCAAAATGTATTTGCGCGCGCTCTAAGCGCGATAAGCCCGGCAGCAGTATTCGCCAACGCAGCCACCGACCTGGCCGGCACCGGGGATGCCCATCAGGCGGCCTGGCTCGATGCCGTGCGGCGCTATCAGGAGCAGCTTAACGCAAGCCTGTTCGAAGATCCGCCGACGGTCTGGATCGTGAACAAGGGGGCTGCTTTCACGGCCCAGAGGCGCAAGCCGCCCACCATCGCCGATCTTCCGAGCTTTACCCCGCCGCGGCGCGATGCCCGCGCCGTGCTGGCGCGCTCCCTTCCGGCGCTGGGATTGCTCCTGCTCTATACCGGCCTGTTTGTAACCGCCGGCTTCTTCGCCTTTTCGCGCTACGACGTGAGATGACGGGTGGCGGCTATCTAAGGAGCGCCTCGCCCACCACTTCGATCGCGCCGCGCGGGATGGTTATTTTGATGATGCGGTTATCGGGGGAAGCGAGGATGTCGGCGCTGTAGATCCCAGCAAAATCGAGGCTGAAGGCGCGCGCTTTGAGCGCCGCGCCCTTGGCTGCTATCGGTACTTCTCCCATGAAGCTGACGCTCACCGGCATCTCCTCGCCCAAGAGCGGCAGATAACCGTAGAAGCTTTGCTCCCCACCCTTTTTTAGATCGTACCTGTGCAGCAGGAGCATGAAATGCGAGTAGATATTGTAGTCGAGCAGCAGGGGTTGATGTTCGAGCTGCGAGGTCTTGATATCGAGCCGGCCGCCGCGCAGCAGCCTCCGCGTGGCGCGCCCGGGCTCGAAGTCTACCTGATAGCTATCGCGCCCTTCGCCCTTGAAACGATAGATATAGCTCTTTGCCGCCAGCGTCTCTGGATCGAGCAAAAGCTTCGACTCGAAAGAGAGACGGCTCGGCGCGCCCGACTCGGAAATGATCATATTACTCTCGGTCGAAAGCTCGAGGCCGCCGTCGCCCGTCCTGAACTGAAAATTCTCGTAACCCGACTCCCTTCCCTCGATGTAGATCAGGAGGCGTCCTTGTTGGGGTAGCTTGAGCGGGCTTGAAGGAGGGACGATTAGCCAGAGAACGAGCAGCGCAAGCGCGGCCTTTGCATACATCATTTCTCCTCCAGAGGTTTGACCCTGACAACCTTCGTTGGCGGCACCCTGATCAGCGCGTTTTTAAAGCGCATTTCAAGTTCCTCCCCCTTGAAGTGGGCCTTGAGGAAAGCGAGCAGTTCTTCGATCTGCCTGTGCATCTGTTCCATCTTCTCGCGCATATTGAGGATAACCTCGACGCCGGCCAGGTTGACTCCGAGTTCCCGCGTCAGGTTAAGGATCAGCTCGAGCCTCTCCAGATCATCGTCGGTATAGAGGCGCGTATTCCCCCGCGAGCGCGAAGGTTTGAGCAGTCCTTCGCGCTCGTAGAGTCGAAGGGTCTGCGGGTGAATTTTGTAAAGCTCGGCGACCGCGCTGATCAGGTAGCCGGCCCGCTTCTTGCCACGCATTGGAGCAATTCGCCTCAAAAGCCCAGCCCCGCACGGGGGTTCTCGGGATGGAGCCGCGCCAGCTCGCGCAGCAGCTCGCGCGTGCGATCGTCGATGGCGCGGGGCATGACCACCTTGACCTCGACGATCTGGTCGCCGCGCCCCCGTTCTTTCAGCGAAGGAGCGCCCTTGCCGCGGAGCCGGAATTTTTGGCCGCTCTGTGTGCCCGGCGGGATGCGCAGCTTGGCTTTCCCGTCGATGGTTGGAACCTCGATTTCGGCCCCGAGTCCGGCCTCGGCCACAGTGATCGGCACCACGCAGTGGATATCGTCGCCCTGGCGCGAAAAGAAGGGGTGCGGCTCGACGTTGATCACCAGATAGAGATCGCCGGCCGCCGCGCCGCCGCTGCCGGAATTCCCCTTGCCCGGCACTCGAACCCGAGAGCCGTTGTTGACTCCTGCCGGAATCCGCACTGTGATCGGCTCGACTTTCCGGATATAACCCTGGCCGCCGCAGCGCGGACAGTTGCGCCCCCGCTGCCGCCCGGTGCCGCCGCAGCTCGAACAGGTCCCACTGAAGCGCATGAAGCCGCGAGAGCGCTCGATCCTTCCCGTCCCCTTGCACTCCGGGCAGACCGATTCACGGCCGCCCGACGAGCCGGAGCCGCCGCAGTCGGGACAGCTATCGGCACGCGTTATATTTATGCGCACCTCAGTCCCCTTGATCGCGTCAACGAACGGGACCGTGATGTAGTGCTCGAGATCGCCGCCCCGCTGCGCCTGGCTGGCGCGGGCCCGCTCGCCGAAAAAGTCGAAGCCCATGCCCCGCCCGAACAAATCGGAGAAGATATCGCTGAAGCTGGACCCTCCGGAGGTGGAAAAGTCGAAGCCGGAAAAGTCGAACCCGCCGAAGCCGCCGGGCTCGCCCCGCCCATCAGCGAAGCCGTAGCGGTCATACAGCTCGCGCTTTTTAGGATCGCTCAAGACCTCGTAGGCCTCCTGGACCCGCTTGAACTTCTCCTCGGCCGAGCGGTCGCCCGGGTTAAGGTCGGGATGGTACTTGCGCGCCAGCCTGCGGTAGGCCTTCTTGATCTCCTTCTCAGATGCCCCGCGGGGCACGCCGAGCACCTCGTAATAGTCTAGCCTCTTAGTAGCCATCTCTCAGTCCTGGCCTGAAAGGTCACAGTCGAAGGGAGCCTTATTTCTTGTTCTCATCGACATCGACGTACTCAGCGTCAATGACCTCCTCCTCCTTCTTCTCCTTAGGTTCCTCACCACTCCTGGCCTCGGACTGTGCGGCTGAGCTGCGCTGGTACATGACCTCCGCCAGCCTGTGGGAGGCGCGCGTCAGGTTCTCGATCGCGCTGTTGATCCTCTCCAGACCCCCCTGTTCCATGGCCCTCTTGCACTCTTCGATCGCCGCTTCGACGGTGCGTGCATCCGACTCGCCGATCTTGTCGCGGTTCTCGCGCAGTATCTTCTCGGCCTGGTAAATGAGGTTATCGGCACGGTTGCGCGCCTCGGCCTCCTCGCGCCGCCTGCGGTCCTCGGCGGCATGGGCTTCGGCCTCCTTGACCATGCGCTCGATCTCTTCCTTAGCCAGACCGCTCGACGCGGTGATCGTGATCTTCTGCTCCTTGCCCGTTCCCAGATCGCGCGCCGAGACGTTCAGGATGCCGTTAGCGTCGATGTCGAAGGTCACCTCGATCTGCGGCACGCCGCGCGGCGCGGGCGGGATTCCCACCAGATGGAACTTGCCCAGCGTCCGGTTGTCGCGCGCCATGGGCCGCTCCCCTTGGAGGACGTGGATCTCAACTGAAGTCTGATTATCGGCCGCGGTCGAAAAGATCTCGCTCTTGCGCACGGGTATCGTGGTGTTGCGCTGGATCAGCGTGGTAAAGACGCCGCCCAAAGTCTCGATGCCCAGGCTGAGCGGTGTCACATCGAGCAGCAGCACGTCCTTGACCTCGCCGGCCAGGATACCCGCCTGTACCGCCGCGCCGATTGCCACCACCTCATCGGGATTGACCCCCTTGTGCGGCTCCTTGCCGAAGAGGTTGCGCACCAGCTCCTGGACTCTCGGGATACGGGTCGAGCCGCCGACCAGCACCACTTCGTCGATGTCCTCAGGCTTCAACCCGGCATCCTGGAGCGCCTGCCGGCAGGGACCCATGGTCTTCTGAATGATCTCCTCCATCAACTGCTCCAGCTTGGCCCGCGTCAGGCGCATGTTCAGGTGTTTGGGCCCGCTGGCGTCCGCGGTAATAAAGGGAAGATTAATCTCGGTCTCGAGCAGTTGCGAGAGCTCGCACTTGGCCTTCTCGGCAGCTTCTTTCAGGCGCTGCAGCGCCATCTTGTCCCTGGAAAGATCAATCCCCTGGTCCCGCTTGAACTCGGCGATGATCCAGTCCATGATCCGCTTGTCGATATCGTCGCCGCCGAGATGCGTGTCGCCGGCCGTGGACTTGACCTCGACCACACCTTCGCCCACCTCCAGGATCGAAATATCGAAGGTGCCGCCGCCGAAGTCATAGACGGCGATGGTCTCATCCCTCTTTTTATCCAGGCCGTAGGCGAGGGCGGCCGCGGTCGGCTCGTTGACGATCCGTACTACCTCCAGCCCGGCAATCGTCCCGGCATCTTTCGTCGCCTGGCGCTGGCTGTCATTAAAGTACGCCGGCACGGTAATGACCGCCCTGGTCACTTTCTCGCCCAGATACTGCTCGGCCGCATCCTTAAGCCTCTGAAGAACCTTTGCGGAAATCTCCGGCGGGGAATAGGCTCGCCCCTGAATCTCGACGTGGGCATCGCCGTTCGAGGCGCGAGTCACTTTATAGGGAACCCGCTTTATCTCCTCCTGCACCTCGTCGTAGCGCATCCCCATGAAACGCTTGATCGAAAAGACTGTGTTCTCAGGGTTGGTAATCGCCTGTCTTTTAGCCACCTGGCCGACCAGCCACTCGCCGTTTTTGGTCAGGGCCACAACTGAAGGGGTAAGGCGGCTCCCCTCCTGGTTCGGAATGACGATCGGCTCACTCCCTTCCATAACAGCGACCACGGAATTTGTAGTCCCCAAATCGATGCCGATGATCTTGCCCATCTCCTGCTCCTCCTTAGATTAGAGTAAACATTAGCACTAGTTTAGTATAATAGTTGAGTGAATTATTGTCAATCTTGGCGGGGTGGTTTTGGAGGATGCTGAGAGTCGCGATCGTCGGGAGGACCAATGTTGGGAAGTCCTCTCTTTTCAACAGGTTAACCAGGACGAGGAGGGCCCTGGTCGCAGACGAGCCCGGCCTGACGCGGGACCGCCTTTATGGCCGTGCCGATTGGCAGGGCCGCAGCTTTGAGCTTATCGATACCGGCGGACTCCTCCCGTCGGAGGCGGAACTGATACCCAGGCTGGTGCTGGAGCAGGTAGCTCGGGCGGTCGAGGAGGCCGACCTGGTTCTTATGGTCGTCGACGGGCGTTATGGCCTGCACCCGCTCGACCAGGAGATAGCAAGGTTCCTGCGGCGTCAGGAAAAGCCGGTCCTGCTGGTGGTCAACAAAATCGATTCGCCCAAGCTGCTTCCCGATGCCGCTGCATTTTACGCCCTCGGCTGGGACGAGCTTTTCCCGGTATCGGCCGAGCATGGCCTCGGCATCGGCGAGCTGCTCGACCGAATCGCAGCTTACAGCAGCGAAGTTCCTGCCGAGGAGCCGGGGGAGAAAGAGACAAAGGTGGCAATTATCGGGCGTCCTAACGTGGGAAAGTCGCTTTTGCTGAACCGGCTCGCACTGGAGGAGCGGGCGATTGTCAGCCCTGTGCCAGGGACGACGCGGGACGCTATCGATATGCTGGTGCGTCGGGAGGGAAGGCTCTGGCAGATCGTCGATACGGCGGGTATCAGGCGCAAGGGCAAGACACAGGCCCTGGCCGAGAAACTCTCGGTAATCAGCGCGCAAAAGGCTTTAAAGCGCGCCGACATCGCCTTTCTGGTGCTCGATGCTGCCGAAGGCCCGACCAAGCTCGATGCAGCGATAGGCGGCTATGCCCACCGCGCCGGCTGCTCTGTGATAATTGTTCTCAACAAATGGGACCTGATCGAAGATAAAAAAGAGGCCCTGCCGCGGCTCGCGGCGGCGGTAAGGCGCAGGATGAAATTCCTCGACTATGCCCCGGTGGTTACGACGTCGGCATTGCTCGGGCTTCGCATCGACCGGCTGTTCAGAGAGGCGAAGCAGGCGGCCGAGGCGCGCAGCAAGCGCATTCCAACAGCAATATTAAATCGCTTCTTCCAGCAGGAGATCAAAAGCCAGATCGAGTCAGCGGGCCGGCTGAAATTCGAGGTCAAGTACCTGACGCAGGTGGCCGTGGCACCCCCCCTTTTTGTCCTGTTTGTCTCGGGGCGCGATACCTTGCACTTCTCGCTCGAGCGCTTTATCGAGAACCGGATACGGAGCCGCTTCGGCTTCTACGCCACGCCGCTCAGGATTGTGCAGAGGAAGGGGTAAAAGGAGGAGCCAGGAGCAAGAGGGAGAGCTAGAGCAAGAGGGACCCTCTCGCTCTCCCTCATTGCGCTTGCTCAATATCCTGGCTCCTGTCTCCTTCAATATGCTTTTGAAAAAACTTGACATGGGTTCACCGCCTCACTAATATACCCTCGGCAGCGAGACTCGACTAGAGCAGCCATTAAATTATGACCAAAAAGGATCTGGTTAAAAGGGTCCACGATATCCATGGCGGCGTATCCTACCGGGAATCGCAGGAAATCGTGGAGAAGATTTTCCAGATTATCCGCGAACGGCTAATCTTCGGCGACAAAGTGACGCTGAGCGGGTTCGGGGTTTTCCGCGTGACGCGGAGAAGAGAGCGCCGCGGAAGAAATCCACAGACGGGCGAGATGATCGAGATAAGGGCCCGCAGGTTTCTTTCGTTCAAGCCCTCGAAGCTGCTCGACTTTTAGAGATGGATGGCAAGAAGCTTTTCTACAAGATAGGGGAGGTCTGTCGGCTGGCCGATATTCAGCCGCACGTGCTTCGCTATTGGGAGCGGGAGTTTCCCTCTCTGGCCCCTGCTAAGAACCGGGCAGGCCAGCGGGTCTATCGCGAAAGGGACATCGAAGTAGTGTTGACGATAAAGCGGCTGCTTTACCAGGAAGGCTACACGATTGCCGGCGCCAAGAGAAAGCTGCTGGAGGAGCTGCGTCGCACCGCACAGGGCGATGCCGCCGGAGCCGACGGGGCAGGCGCTGAGACAGTTCGGCTCGGGGCGGGACCTCTCGAGCTTCTGGCGGCGATTCGCGGCGAACTCGAGCGCCTGCTAGCGCTGCTCGGCGACGAGGGCACAGATGGGCCGGCCCGCTAAACCCTGTTCCTAGTTATATTTGCCGCTGGGAGCGCGACCGGCCCGGCCGAGATGCCCCTTGTCTGTCGAAGCAAACTGCGATATACTTTTGTTGGTCTGCAGATCTTTTCGCAGCCGCTGAAGTGCCGGTAGGAGCCGGGTCCGGCAGCGGAACTGGTCGGGACGTGGCGCAGCCTGGTAGCGCACATGCTTGGGGTGCATGTGGTCGGTGGTTCAAATCCACTCGTCCCGACCATTTTTTATGTCCGCCGAGCCGGCGGTGAGTTTGGCTGTCTGTCGCTACGCCCGATTTTGACGTGAATCGTGGCGGCGACGGACTTTTTTTGTCGAAAAGGAGTGGTCTTGCCGTTAATCCTGTTGACCAACGACGACGGAATTTACGCCGAGGGCCTGCTCAGGTTTTATGAAAATCTGAAAAAGATCGGAGATGTCGTGGTGGTTGCCCCCGAGGCGGAGCGAAGCGGCGTGGGCAACGGCATTACTCTGCATCAGCCGCTGCGCATCAATAAGGTCAAAGAAGGATTCTATGCCCTGAGCGGCACACCTACCGATTGCGTTATCTTGGCCCTGCATAAAATCCTGCCGCAGATGCCGGATCTTGTGGCGGCTGGCGTCAACCACGGGGGAAACCTCGGCGATGACGTTATTTACTCGGGAACGATAGGGGCGGCGCGCGAGGCCTCGCTGCACGATCTCCCCGCGATGGCGGTCTCGCTCGTCCTCTCACCTACCGGCAAAAATAATTTCGAGGCCGCCGCGGAATTCGCCGCCGCCACGGCCAAAAGGTTGCTGGAGGCGGGTCTGCCGCCCGGCACTTTCCTCAATATCAACATCCCGCCTAACGGCTACAAGGGGGTCAGAATAACCAGACAGGGGAACAAGTTTGCTGAAAACGTCATATCCGAAAACCAGGACCCCAGAGGAAAGAAATACTACTGGATCGGACAGGAAAAAATAAACTGGGAGATCGACGACCCCTCTTCGGACTACAGCGCGATTGCCAATGGCTTCGTCTCCATCACCCCTCTTCAGCGCGATCAGACCGATTACAACACCCTCAGATCTCTGTCTGAGGTCGACTTCTCGTATAAGACGACCAAGAGCGTGAAATGATCAATTACGAGAAGCTGCGCGAGGAGATGGTACAAAAGCTCAAAGCCGAGGGGATTCGCGACGGCCGCGTTCTCCAGGCCATGCGCGCCGTGCCGCGCCACCTCTTCCTGGATGAGGAGATGAGGCCCTACGCCTATCAGGACCGCGCCCTGCCGATAGGCTGCGACCAGACCATCTCGCAGCCCTATATCGTTGCCAAGATGATGGAGCTGCTAGAGCTGACCGGTGAGGAAAAGGTGCTCGAGATCGGAACCGGCTCAGGCTATCAGACGGCGGCCCTGGCATTCGCCGCCCGCGAGGTTTGCACCGTCGAGCGGATTCCCCAGCTTTTCGAAGAGGCGCAGGCCCGCCTGGCCCAGCTCGGGGTAAAAAACGTCAAGGCGCGCATCGGCGATGGGAGCTGCGGCTGGCCCGAAGAGGCCCCCTTCCCTGCCATTCTCGTCACTGCTTCCCTTCCTTCCGTTCCAGCCCCGCTGCTCGAGCAGTTGGCCCCGCTGGGAAGACTGGTGGCTCCGGTCGGCGATGAGCAGGCGCAGAGGCTGACCCGCGTGCGCAGGCGCGACCTGGAATTCCAGTATGAAGATCATGGCGGATGCGTGTTCGTCAAGCTCATCGGTAAATTCGGATGGCCCGAGCCTGCCGCCGAGGGACCGGAGAAGAAATAGCATGTTCGCCCTCCTGAGGAGACTTTACGACTGGGTCCTGGCCTGGGCGGGCTCGCCTTATGCCACGCCCGCCCTCTTCGTGCTTGCCTTTAGCGAGTCGTCGTTTTTTCCCATCCCGCCCGACGTCCTTTTGCTCGCCCTGGCCCTGTCGCAGCCGGCGCAGGCCTTTCGTTACGCCCTGATCTGCACGCTCGGTTCGGTGCTCGGCGCCGCCTTCGGCTATCTTATCGGGCTCGGCTTCTACGAGTCGGTGGGCCGCAAGATCATCGCGCTCTACGGCGCTGAAAGCTACTACCTGAGCATCCAGCAGCTCTACCGTAGCTACGATGCCCTGGCTGTCTTAGCCGCCGGCTTTACTCCCATCCCCTTCAAGGTGGCCACGATTGCTGCCGGGGTATTCGAGATCGATTTCGCCGTTTTCATGCTGGCGGCCCTGGCCAGCCGCGGCGCGCGCTTCTACCTGCTCTCGCTCCTGGTCTGGCGCTTCGGGCCGCCGATTCGGGCTTTCGTCGAGCGCTACTTTAACTTGCTGACCGTGGCCTTCTTCGTCATGCTGATCGGAGGATTTTTCGTCCTGCGGCTTTTGTTTAAATAGTGCGACCTGTGTTACACTTAAAAATCTTCGGGGCGTGGCGCAGCCTGGAAGCGCGTGCGGTTCGGGACCGCAAGGTCGGAGGTTCAAATCCTCTCGCCCCGACCATTCATTTCACTTTTCACGCCCGGTGGAGCCTGGTAAGTCCGCTGGCAGTTCGATGCTCGGTTTTGGGGGAGATGCGGATTGCTCGCAGGTTCTTGATTTCCGGCATAGTTCAGGGCGTTGGTTTCAGGTACTTTGCCTACAAGGCCGCCCAGCGCTGCAACATCTCGGGCGCGGTCAGAAATTTAAGCGACGGAAGAGTTGCGATCGTAGCCGAAGGCGAGGAGGCCGATATGCGTGCCTTTCTCGCCGAGTTGCGCCAGGGTCCGCGCCTGGCGATCGTTGAAGATATTGAGATAGAGGAGCTGAAGCCAGGCCGCACAGGCAAAGGCTTTCAGATCGAGGGCTAATATGGAGGAGCTTAAAAAGATCATCCGCGAAGTTCCCGATTTCCCGGTCCCCGGCATTCTCTTCTACGATTTGACCACCCTGATGAAGGACGGCGAGGCCTTCCACAAGGTCATAGATGCCATTACCGACCATTTTCGCGGGCGCGCAATCGACGTGGTCGTCGGGGTGGAATCGCGCGGTTTTATCTTCGCCGCGCCGGTGGCCTATAACCTGGGCGCGGCCTTCGTCCCGGTGCGCAAGTATGGAAAGCTCCCCGCAGCCACCGTCCGAGCGAACTACGACCTGGAGTACGGCAAGGACTCGCTCGAGATTCACCGCGATGCCATTGTTCCGGGACAAAAGGTCTTAATAGTCGACGACCTAATGGCCACGGGGGGGACGGCGAAGGCGGTGGCCGAAGTGGTCGAGCAGCTGGGCGGTAAGGTCGTGGCGCTCGCCTTCCTGATCGAACTTGAGTTCCTGAAGGGAAGGAGCAAACTCGATTCCTACGAGGTCTTCTCGCTGATCAAATATTAGCTGGAACGCTTGCGGCGCCGATTCCTACCACAGAGATTTTTATCTGACGCAGATAAAGGCAGATTCGCACAGATCGAAAAGTTAGAAAAAGTCCGCGCCCACCTCCGTTAATCTCTGTCCGATATATTCAAATACCTCTCCGTTTATTCCGGTTCCTAGCCTTCGCTGTAAATCTTGCGCGCTTGGTCCCACCATTGATCTTGCATTTGTCTGCGCGCCCTAGTACAATAGCTCCTTGTTTTTGAAATTCATTTTCAATATCAGATTATGCTGCAAGCACTGGTCATCACCCTGCGCGAGGGAGTCGAGGCGGCGTTAATACTCGGAATCGTCCTGGCTTACTTACAGAAGATCGGCCGGGCCGACCTGAGCCGCACGGTATATCTGGCCCTCGGCGCGGCAATTGCTGCCAGCCTGGTCGGCGGCGTTCTTCTCTCCGGCGTCGATTTCAATCAGGAGCTTTTCGAGGGATGGATGATGCTGAGCGCGGCAGTGCTTGTCCTGACCCTCGTCCTCTGGATGCACCGGAAGGCCGCAGTGATCAAATCGGAACTCGAGCGCTCGGTCGGCGAGATCGCGCGGCGCGGCGCGGCCGCTTTCTGGCTGTTCATCTTCGTTTTCTTCGCAATCCTGCGCGAAGGGGTCGAAACGGTCCTCTTTCTCGGGGCGATTTCGCTGACCAGCGCCGGGCTGCTGGAAATGGCCGGCGCGGGCGCCGGACTGGCGCTTGCCATCCTCTTCGGCGTATCTTTCGTCGGCGGCTCGCTGCGCATTAACCTGAGAAAGTTTTTCCGCGTGACCACGGCGATCCTGCTTTTGATCGCGGTTCAGCTTACCGTCTCCGGGCTGCACGAGCTTTCCGAGGCGGGAGCACTTCCGGCGAGCAAGCGCGAGATGGCGATCATCGGCCCGCTCGTCTCGAACGACGCCTTTTTCTTCATAGCCATGGTCGCCCTGGCGGTAATTCTGCTGCTGTTCGAGCCCGGGCGAAAAGCAGCGGGCGAGCCGGAGGGGCGGGCGGCGCGGCGCAAGGCGCTCTTTCTGGAAAAGCGCGAGAGATTATGGCGCCGTGCGGCTGCGGCTTCGGCGTTCCTGATCGTGCTTTTTATCTCAGCGGCTTTCGTTTATTCGAGAAGCGATCGAGAGCTTAGCCCGGCCCTAGCGGTCTCCGCACGGGATGGGCAGGTGCGCATCCCCCTCGACGGACTCGGCGACGGGAGGCTGCAGAGGTACGTGCTCGACGTCGACGGGCATGCGGTCCGATTCATCGCGATCAAGACCGGCGAAGGGAGATACGGCACGGCTTTCGATGCCTGCCAGATCTGCGGCACCAGCGGCTATTTTCAGCGCGGCTCCAACGTCATTTGCTTGAATTGCGAAGCGGTGGTTTACACGCCGGCGATCGGCCGCGGCGGCGGCTGCAATCCCATTCCCCTACCCTCGCGCCTGGAAAACGGCGAACTCGTGATATCGACCTCCGACCTGGAGGCGATGAAGCAGGCATTTGCCGCTCCTGCGCACTGACCTATCGATAGCTATGCTGCTGCGAATAGTCTACGAATCGGTAAAGCGCGGCGCGGGCCGGCGCGCTGCGGTGCTTGCCGCGCTGCTCCTGGCGTCGGCCATCATTACCGCGCTCGGGACGGTATCGACCGAGGTCGGCGATCGCATGGCGCGCGAACTGCGCAGCTACGGCGCGAACCTGGTGATGCTCCCCGCCGCGCAGCTCGACTCTGGCCCCCTCGGGCCGCAAAAGGGCGCGCCCCCCGAGCTTTTAATCGACGCCGCCTTAATTCCGAGACTCAAAGGGATTTTCTGGGCACATAATGTTCTTGCCGTCGCGCCTTACCTCGAGTTCGAGGGGCTGCTCGACGAGAAATTCACGGTGCCGGTGATCGGCACGTGGTTCGAGGCCGCCATGATCACGCCTGACGGCGAAGCTTTCAGGACCGGGCTGAAGCGCCTGGCCTCGGGCTGGCAGATCTATGGGACCTGGCCGCGCGATGCTGCGGGCGAAGAGGCAATGGCCGGCATCGACGTGGCACGGGCCCTCGGCCTCGAAATAGGCGAAACGTTCGCGCTGCGCAGGCCGCCCGATGGCGAGCCGCGCCGTTTTAAAATCACGGCTATCGTATCGACGGGAGGGCGCGAGGACCGGGCGCTGTGGGTGCCGCTCGCGGCGGCCGAGCATTTATCCGGGCATCGGGGAAAGGTGAGCAGCGCCGAGATCAGCGCGCTGGTCAAGCCCGAGGATAGCCTTTCGCGCAAAGACCCGAAGTCGATGAGCAGCGCCGAGTACGATAAGTGGTACTGCTCGCCATATATCAGTTCGATAGCATACCAGATCCGCGAGGCGATTCCCGGCGTCGAAGTGCGCGCCATCAGGCGCGTCGCCGAGGCCGAAGGGAGCATACTGCGCAGGCTGAGGTCGGTCATGCTGCTCATAGCGGTCTCATCGTTGCTTGCCGCAGGCTTCGTCGCCGCGAGCGCCACGGCCGCTTCGCTCCTCGAACGGCGCGCCGAAATCGGACTGATGAAGGCGATTGGCGCCTCGGATTTCGTGGTGGCCTCGGCCTTTCTGCTCGAAGCGTTGATCATCGGTCTGGTCGCCGGAGCATCGGGTTACCTGGCCGGCTCTCTGCTCGCCCAGCCGCTGGCTCTCGGGACAATCGGCTCGACTGTCCCGATAAAGCCGCTGCTGTTGCCCGCATCGATTGCCCTGACCAGTCTCGTGGCACTCCTGGGGAGCGCTGTTCCTCTGCGGAGAATACTCGAGATACGCCCGGCCGAGGCGCTGAAAGCTTAGGGAAGGAGCCAAAAAACAGGAGCCAGGAGTCAGGAGCCAGAATAAATTCATATATTAGGCATAAAGAGTGAGCCGTGGGAAAAGGATAAAAAAACGATCTGCTCTTAGCATTTCACTAAGCGGTTGGCTTAAGCCATCCGCTTGCTACACCACCACGTCTGTAGCTTTATAAAGATTATTCTACTGGCTCCTGTTTTAGACTGCGGACGGGCGAATGCTGGGAAGGATCATATACAGGTCGGTAACGGTGAATAAGTCGCGGGTAGCGCCGGCCTTTCTGGCCATGCTGGTCGGCACGGCTGTCTGCTCGGCCCTGCTTACCATCTACTACGATGCCGAGGCAAGACTACGGCACGAGCTGCGCGCCTATGGGCCGAACCTAATCCTGGCCGCGCGCCATGACGCAAGGTTCGATTCGGCGCTGGCGCGCTCTCTCGATCAATTGCTCGACGAGAGGGGAATAAAGGCGCGTGCGGCTTTTTTCTACACCGGGGTCGATATTAATGGGGCGATGGTTCCGGCGGTTGGCGTCGATTTCGCCCAACTTAGCGAACTCAACAGCTGGTGGAAGCTGGAGGGGAGGCGGCCCCAGCCGGGAGAGAAAAGCGCCTGCCTGGCGGGGAGGAGGCTGGCGCAAAAGCTTGGCCTCTCTGCCGGAAAAAAGATCGAAGCCAGAGGCGCAGCTTCGGGCAGGGAGAGCGCCCTGGAGATAGCCGCGCTCTTCGAGAGCGGCGAGGCCGACGAGCAGGCCCTTTACCTTGAACTCGAAACAGCGTGGCTGCTTTCCGGAGCATGGGGGGAAATCGACCTGATAGCCGCAGCGGTGGGCGGCGGAGCTGAGCGAGTTGCGGCGCTCGCCGCGGAAATCGAAAAAAGTTATCCGTCGGTTCGGGCCAAGGTGCTGAGACAAATCGCCGAATCGGAAGAGGCGGTGCTGAAACGGCTCAAGAACGTGGTCTTCTATGGAGTATTCTTCGTCTCCGCAATAACTGCGCTGGCCCTGACGTGTGTTCTGGCCGGGATGGTGGCGGAGCGCAGGCGTGAGGTAGCGTTGATAAAGGCGCTCGGAGCGCGCCGGCCGACGATTGCCGCGCTCTTTCTCGGACAGGCGGTGCTCATTGCCCTGGCCGGAACGCTGCCGGGCTATCTCCTGGGCCTTCTGGGCGCCCGCTATCTCCAGCAGGCTATCTTCGGCATGCCGGCTGCGCTGCGCCCCGAGCTTTTTCCGATTGTCCTGGTACTATCGCTCGCCGTAGCCGCCGCGGGCGCCGCCGCCGCGCTGCGCGGAGCGGTCCGGCTCGACCCGGCTCCGGTTTTGAAGGGGGAATAGAGGCACGGTAAACGATGAGCCTGATCGAACTGCAGGATGTCACTAAAAAGTACGGTTTCGATTTCTATGCCCTGAAGCAAATCGATCTCTCCGTGGAACGGGGCGAATGGCTGGCAGTAATGGGGCCCTCCGGCTCGGGCAAGACCACCCTGATTAACATTATCGGAGGACTGGACCGGCCGACCGCAGGAGAAATAATCGTCGCGGGTATGAACATCGGCCGGCTCTCCGACCGCGAGCTTACCGAATACCGGCGCGAGCGGATAGGTCTGGTCTTTCAGCAATTTCACCTGATACCTTACCTGACTGTTCTGGAAAACGTCATGCTAGCCCAGTATTTTCACAGCATGCCCGATGAGGCCGAGGCCAGGCAGGTGCTGGACCTCGTCGGCCTCGGCGACCGCTGCGGCCGGCTTCCCTCGCAGCTTTCTCTAGGAGAACAGCAGCGGGTGTGCATAGCGCGCGCCGTGGTTAACGAGCCTGAGATCATCCTCGCCGATGAGCCGACCGGAAACCTGGATGAGGCCAATGAAGCGACCGTAATGGAGATATTCGAGCGGCTTCACCGGCGCGGACACACCATAGTTCTGGTCACGCACGACCCGGCGATCGGCGCCCGCGCCGGGCGGCGCATTGAACTGCAGCACGGCCGCCTGAAGCCAGGAGCCAAAAGAGAGGAGCCAGAATATTGAGCAAGAGCAATGAGCAAGAGCGAGAGGGTCCCTCTTGCTCTCGCTCCCCCTCTTGCTCCTGGCTCCTTTAGCTCGGTGCGCCAACTGGAACTTGGTAGGCTACGAAGCCATTGCGCCTTTTCGCTCCGGAGAG
>FWPU01003226.1_pt1 | contig 41831 bp, 34 predicted proteins | sample 2228361 | NCBI WGS metagenome assembly FWPU01 (sample SAMEA103939777, study PRJEB20133) | metagenome | reverse complement strand
ACATCAGAGATCGGATTTGCAAAGTCATTATAAAGAGGGGAGTCGTCATATTCTTACCAAGTTCCAGTTGGCGCACTGCCATCTCCTTTTTCTCTTGCATTTTTCGGCGCAGCCTGTCAAAATAGCTTTTCAAGCAGCTTCACCTAAGCTTTTGTCCTGTTTGGAGTTTGCCACATCGTAGAATTGCTCCCTAACCTAAGCTGAAGAGGAGGCAACATGAAGATCACCCTCAGTGTCATTAAGGCCGACATCGGCTCTATCGGCGGGCATATCACGCCCAGCGCCGAGATTTTGGCTAAAGTTGAAGAGATAATTAAAAAAGAAGAGAACAAGGGGCTTATCATCGACCACTACATCAGCCACACCGGGGATGACATCGCGATCCTCATGACCCATACTCGCGGCGTCGGCGACGAGCAGGTCCACAAGCTGGCCTGGGATGCCTTCCTGGCCGGCACTGCCGTGGCCAAGAAGCAGGGACTGTACGGGGCGGGCCAGGATTTATTGAAAGACGCCTTTTCAGGCAACGTCAAGGGGATGGGCCCGGCGGTGGCCGAGATGGAGTTCGATGAGCGGCCCAACGAGCCTTTCCTTTTCTTCGCTGCCGACAAGACCGACCCGGGCGCCTACAACCTGCCGCTCTATCTCTCCTTTGCCGACCCGATGCACTTCCCCGGGCTGATGCTCAGCCCCAATATCTCCAAGGGCTACAAGTTCGTGATCATGGACGTTAACTACACCGAGGGAGATCGAATTATCGAGCTTAAAGCACCCGAAGACCTCTACGATATCGCGGCGCTGCTGCGCGACAACGAGCGCTTCGTCGTCGAGGCGATTTACTCGCGGGCGACCGGCGACCAGGCTGTGGCCGTTTCGACCAGCCGGCTGCGCAACATCGCAGGCAAGTACACGGGAAAGGACGACCCGGTAATGCTCGTGCGCACCCAGGCCAATTTCCCGGCCACGGGCGAAGTGTTAAGCCCGTATCGTATCGGCCACTTCGTCGCGGGCTTTATGCGCGGCTCTCACACTGGACCGCTCATGCCCGTCAAGCTCAACTCCACTATTTCCTTTTTCGATGGGCCTCCGGTCGTGAGCTGCGCCGCCTTCTGCGTGCACGAGGGGAAACTGGCCGGACCAGCCGATGCCTTCGATCATCCGTTCTGGGACTACGTCCGCAACAACGTGGCGCGCAAGGCGATAGAGCTGCGCGAGCAGGGCTTCTCGGGCCCGGCGATGCTCCCCTACGATGAACTCGAGTACGGAGGCATCGTCGATAAGCTCAACAAGCTCGACAGCCGCTTCACGGTGCGCGAGGAAAAGCTCAAAGTCACTCTAAAATAGAGTTTTCCTGCACTACGGTTCGAGGCCGGGGCGAACCGTCGATTCGCCCCGGCTCCTCTATTGGCCCGCACCGCTTCCATCGTGTATAATCCGGCTTGGGAGGTCTGAAATTGAGATATCTGGTGGCGTGTCTGCTCCTTGCCTTTATTCCGACTGCGGCTCTGCCGGCCCAGGACACCTTTGCCCCCGGCATAGCGGTTCCCAGCCCGTCGCCCCCGTTCTCGCTTAAGACCCTGGAGGGCAAGACCGTAACCTTCGAGCAGTTCCGCGGCAAGGTGCTGCTCATCGACGTCTTCAACACCGCGTGCCACGTCTGCAAAGACAACTCGTCGGCGCTGGAGGCGCTTTACCGCAAGTACCGGTCACAGGGTTTCGAAGTGCTGGGGGTATCCTACGACCAGGCGGGGCCGCTGGTGGTCAAGCCCTTCGTCGATGACAACAAGCTCACCTATCCGATAGTTATAGGCGATGCGGACTTCGCCGTGCGCTATCTCGATGCCAGCCCGCAGCGGCCGAACATGGCAACCCCGTTTATCTTTTTGATAGATAAAAAGGCCGTTGTGCAGAAGAAGTACCCGGGCGGCGCGGATAAGGAGGAACTTGAGAAAGAAATCCTGCGCCTGCTCAAGGAGAAATAGCCCGAGTGTCTCCGGCCAGGCCAAAGACCCGGAAAGAGCGAATCGAGAGGGCTCGGGAGATATCCCTACGGCTGGCGCGGCGCTTTCCGGATGCGCGCTGCGAGCTTAACTTCGACAATTCGCTCGAGCTTCTCGTCGCCACCATCCTCTCGGCCCAATGCACCGATCAGCGTGTTAATAAAATCACACCTGTGCTTTTCAGCAAGTACCGTACGGCCGACGATTTTGCCCGAGCCGACCTGAAGGAGCTCGAAGCGATCATTCGCCCGACCGGCTTTTTCCGAAACAAGGCGAAAAGCATAAAAGCGGCTTGCCAAATCATCGCTGAAAAGCACGGAGGACGCGTGCCGGCCAGCCTGGAGGAACTGATCGAGCTGCCGGGAATCGCGCGCAAGACCGCCAACGTCATCCTGGGCGTCGGCTTTGATATATCATCGGGAGTTGTCGTCGATACTCACGTCCGGCGCGTCGTGCGCCGGCTCGACCTCTCGCGCCAGAACAATCCTGACAAGATCGAGCGCGACCTGATGAGTCTTTACCCGCGCGAGGATTGGATCATGCTCTCTCATCTCCTGATATTCCATGGACGCTACATCTGCCTCGCCCGCCGGCCCAAATGCGAGGTCTGCCCGGTCTACGACCTCTGCTACGCCCGCGACAAAATCGTGAAGCGTAAGTCATGAGGCGTAAGTGGAAAAGAATCAGCCGGCGGTCCAAGAAAGGAGCCAGAAGTGAGAATGAAATTCAGCTGTATCCTGAATTCTGGCCCCTGGCTCCTTCTCTTGACTTGCGACCCCTCAGCTCACGACTTACGACTAACGAAAAATTATGTTATCCTAAATTGGTTTTTCGGATAATGGAATGAAGGTTTGTCCATCCTGCCGGCGCGCTTTTAGCGGGAATTACCGCTTCTGTCCTTACGATGGCTTGATGCTCCAGGCCGAAGCCCCGCCCAACGAGGCGCAGGCCGGGCCTGCGGCCGATATTATCCTGGCGCGCGAAGAGCCGCGCGCCGATGACCTTCTGGCAGATGAGCTTCTCGAACCATCCCCGCCGCCCGCGCAGCCGGCCGCCGAGCAGCGCACCTACGCGCGCAGGGCTGCGACGCTCGTTCTGCTGCTGTTTGCCCTTGCGGGCATTTCTTTCTCGCTCGCCCTGATTTATTACCATTTCAGGCCGAAATACGGGCGGCTGCAAATCAAAAGCAATCCCCCCGGCGCTGAAGTGTATATAGACGGCCAGCATGTCGGTGTAACCCCGCTGGTACGAGACCGGCTCGAGGCGGGCAGGCACAGCATCCGCGTGACCAAAGATGGCTATATGGAGGTCCTGCGCGAGGTGGAGCTGAAACCCGACGGCAACGACCTGCTCTACCTCAACCTCCCCCTTCAGCTGGCCAGCCGGCTTGCTCCCGAACAGCAGGCCGAGGTGGCGCGGCTTACGCGGATGGCCGAGACCGCGGTCTCCGAAAACATCCTGATTCCGCCACCCGATGACTACAACGCCCTCTACTTCTTGAATAAAATCCTGGAGATCGACCCCACGGACCAGTACGCCCTGGAGACCAAGCGCAAGATCGCCCACGGCTTTCTCGCCGCCGCCGCCACTGCTTCAGCCCGCGGCGACCTGGTCGAGGCCGAGAGGAATTACAAGCGCGCCGCCATGGTCTTCCCCGAGGACTCCGAAGTTCAGCAGAAGCTCGCTGAACTGGGCCAAAAGATAGAAGCGATACGCAAAGAGCGGCTCCGGCAGCTCGATGAGCTTATGGGGCAAGTAGAGCTTGCCCTGAAGAATGGACAGGTCTCGCCCGTGGGGTGGCCGCAGAGCAGCGCTGTGGATACCCTCGAGGCCATGCTTAGGCTCGATGCGCGAAACAGATACGCCCACGAGACCATGGCGCGGGCCCAGGAGCTTTGGCGGGCCCAAATAGAACAGAAAACGGCCGCCGGAGATTGGCCGGGAGCCGAGGCCGAATATCTAGCTTTCCTCCAGCGCTTTCCCCAAGACCAGGCGGCGCAGTCGCGGCTGGAGTTCATCAGGGAGAAGCTCGAGGAGGCGCGGCGTATCGAAGATGAGCGCCGCCGCGAGGCCGAACGGCTGAGCGCGCTGCGCGCCCGCGCCGAGTCGCTCCGCCAGCAGGGGATTGCTGCATATCGCTCGGGCAACAGCGCGCGTGCCGCCCAGCTCCTCGAAGAGGCCCTTGGAATCGAACCCGAAAGCTCGGAAGCTTACTTTTACCTGGGCGCGGCGCAGCTCGAGCGCAAACAATACGACGAGGCGATCGCCAGCTTCGAACACTGCGTGAGATTCAATCCAACCCACGCCCTGGCCCACCTCAACCTCGGCATCCTATACGACCTGTATAAACAGGATTTCGCGCAGTCCGAATCGCACCTGGTGCGGGCGCGCGAGCTGGGCGGAGCCGACGGCTACAGCGTCGAGAGGATCAATACGATGATAGAGCAGGTCCGCTTCAAGGCCCAACTCTCCGAGCGCGAGCGCCGCCCATTTGCCGTCGAGCATAGGCATATCCTCTCATCGTGTAAAGGGGGACTGCAGATATCGTCACATGGTATAAGGTTCCAGACCCGCGAGAGCGACCACGGCTTCCAGCAGTCGTTCTCTGGCGCCAGCATCAGCTTGAAGGGGGACCAGATCGAGGTCAGACTGCGCGACAATCGCAGGTTCAATTTCAAACTGCTCAATGGAGAGGACGCTAAAATCCTCGGGCTCATCCTGCGCCGCTATAAACAGGAGCCGAAAGGAGGAGCTAGGAGCTAGAATAAATACATGGTGTAGGGGTGGAAGCGATAGATAATCTCCTCGGGTCGGCTCTATGGCCTCATCACCCCGGCAGCTTTATCATTCTAGCTCCTAACTCCTAGCTTCTAGCTCCTAATAAAAGGGAGAGGCCGGTCGGATCTGTAAGCCGAATTCTGTTCCCGAAGAGCTATTCTCTTCAGGCGATGGTCATTCATCTTGGCCCCGATAACTGCGGGGCGCGAGCGACCTACCCGGGAGCATCAAGCGGGCCACTCTTATCCCCCGCCAAACTCGGTTTGGCGGGGGCTCTCCCGTTCTCCCGATAGAATCGGTAGAACGGGACGCTCCCCTATTTGGTCTTGCTCCGGGCGGGGTTTACCTTGCCCCCGGCCGTTACCGTCCGGGGCGGTGGGCTCTTACCCCACCTTTTCACCATCACCTGAGTCCGCCCGAAAGAGCGGACCATCGGCTGTCTCTTTTCTGTGGCACTTTCCGTCTCCGCGCCCTCGCGGGCCGCGGAGCCCCCGCTTTCGCGAGGCGCCCTGCCCTGTGGAGTTCGGACTTTCCTCCCTTTTCCCAAAGGAAAGGGCGACCATCCGATCCGTCCGGCCTCTCCCAATGAGCAGTTAGATTAGAGCCTTTATATAGATTAACACCATTCGCTTAACTTTTCCACTGGAGGGGCCTTGCGCTCAAGGGAGACGGGGCTGGTGCGCGTCGTGTAAACGCCAATTATAATGATCGCCGCCCCCAGGGCCTGAAGCGGCCCGATCTTCTCGCCAAGATAGAAATAAGCGACGAGCAACGCGACCAGCGGGACCATATTAGAGTAGACGGAGGTGCGGGTGTTGCCTATTCGCTGTACGCCATAATACCAGGCGGAATAGCCGAAAACCAGCGCGGCGCCGAACGAATAGGCGAGCGCCAACCAGGCCTTTGGCGACACATCCCCCCAACTCTGGGCAAAAAGGGCGGGAGCCGCTATCGGGATAAAGAATAACGTGCCGGCGGTCGTGGTATAAGCGGTAAAGGCAATGGCCGGATAGTGCTTGAGCAGCGGAACGGAAAAAACGGTATAGAAAGACCAGCAGACCGAGCAGCAGATAAGCAGCAGATCGCCGAGCAGGCTCGCCTGGCCGGGATTATGCCCGGCGCTGTGGCGCAGTATCAGCGTGACCCCAAGCACCGTCAGGAACAGGCCGAGCCAGCCGCGCGCCCGCACCTGCTCGTGGCGCAGCAGAGCGCTCAGCATAGCTGTGCATACCGGCGTGGCGGCCAGGATCAGCGCGGTGTTTCCAGCAGAACTCAGATAGAGGCCGAAAATAAAACAGAGCTGATAGATGGTATTGCCCAGGAAACCGAGTCCGACCAGACGCCGGAAATCGCCGGGAGCAATGGGCGGGGCATTCCCGGTCAGCCGCGCGACGGCAAGCATCCCTATAGACGCCAGAGCAAAGCGAAGGGCGTTAAACGGCAGAGGAGCTATCTCGGAAAGCGCGCCTTTGACTACGCTGAAATTAATTCCCCAGACCAGCACCATCCCGATGAGCAGCAGGTCTACCAGGGCCAATCTCCACAGCAACTCTTCCTCCGCGAAGTATTATAATACAGGAGTCAGGAGCAAGAGGGAGAGCGAGAGCAAGAGGGACCCTCTCGCTCTTGCTCATTGCTCTTGCTCATTGCTCTTGCTCGTTTTGTAACTTAAGGAGGTGCCTGTGGCTCAAAATTTTTGCACCAGCTGCGGCCGCGAGTTAAGCGCCGGCGCCCGTTTTTGCAGCTCTTGCGGCGCGCCGGTCGGCAGCACGAGCGCAAGCCCGGCAGCGGTGCGGCCCGTCTCCTATGAGATCCAGGGGGATAACCTCCAGGTCTTACGGATCAGGCTCGAGCCGGGACAGGAGGTTTACGCTGAGGCCGGTAAAATGGTTTACAAGACGGCCAACGTCAACATGGAAACGAAGATGATCGGAAGCTCCCTGGGGGAGAAAGTGCTGGGAGCATTGAAGCGGGCGGTAGCGGGGGAGTCGCTCTTCACCACTCATTACACCGCGGCGAATGGGACGGGCGAGGTCGGTTTTGCCGGCGAGTACCCGGGCCGCATCCAGGCGATAAGCCTGGCTCCCGGAAAAGCTTTCCTCGCGCAGCGCGACTCCTTCGTCTGCGCCGAAAGCAGCGTCGGCTTCTCGATTGCCCTGGTCAAAAACATCGGCGCGGGAATCTTCGGCGGCGAGGGTTTCATCCTGGAGAAGTTCACCGGGCCCGGCACGGTCTTCCTCCACGGTGGAGGAGACTTCGTCATCTTCGATCTGGCTCCGGGCGAGGTCATGCAGGTCGATACCGGCTCGGTGGTCGGCTTCGCCGACACTGTGGAATACGATATAGAGTTTGTAAGCGGCATTAAGACCGCGATATTTGGCGGCGAGGGCCTGTTTTTGACTACCCTGCGCGGGCCGGGCAAGGCCATCGTGCAGACCATGACCATCGCCAAGCTGCGCCGCGAACTGGGCGCCAAGACCGGAGGGGAGGAGCGCTCAGGCTTCGGCGCGCTCGGCGGCACTATCGGAAGCGAGGACTGATCAAATCGGAAAACGGGAGACGTGAGACGAAATAATTGTCTCGTCTTCCATTTCCGATCGCGCTTGCCGCGCGCGACTCATGTGCAGGAATCAGCATAAATTTTCCGCCGAAAGCGACCGGGGGCGGAGCGCCGGCCTTTCCTTCTTTTTAGGCTCAATGGCTTCCCGAACACTATGTTAATTTTTCTCTTGACAAGTGGCCAAGCAATAGCTAGCATGTGCTAACGGTAGTACTCATTCTCCCGCTGGCGGTCGGGCGGGTCGGAGAGAATGGGCGATTGTGGCTCCGAGCGGATAGCCGAGCCTGAGGCCGAAGCTTCCTCCGCTCGGGCTCGAGCCTGCGGTAGTTCCCTGGCCCGTCGCAAGCTGCCGGCGGTCGGTGGACGATATGGCAACTGAGCTTACAGAAAAACAGACACGCATATTGCGCTACATCGAGGAGAGCATTAAAAAGTCGGGCTTTCCTCCAACCATAGACGAGATCAGGGCCAGATTCAGGTTCAAGTCCGGCAATGCGGTGCGCAACCACCTGAGAGCCTTGCAGAAGAAAGGCTATATCAAGCGGATGCCGCATACTGCGCGGGGACTGATCCTGACCGCTTCGCCGCAATGCCCGTACTGCGGGGCGCAGTGGCAGGCGGGAGCTGCTGCTGGAGCCAGGCGGCGCCCGAGCTAACGGGACTTGATCTCCGTCCAGTAGCTGTCGTAGATGGCGACGGCCGGCCCAACGTCGCGGATGAACTCGCACCTGGCGAGATCTTCCGGCGGCGGGAAGATTATCTTATCGGCCAGCAATTCCGGCTCGAGCAGAGCACGCGCCGCCCGATTGGGTGTGCTGTAGCGGGTTGCACGGCAGATGGCAGCCGCGGTCTCCGGCTCCAGGATATAGTCTATGAATTTGTGGGCCAGCTCCCGATGAGCAGTGCCGCGCGCTATACATAAATTATCCACAGCTATCGTCGCCCCCTCGCGGGGGACGACATAGCCGAGGTTTGGATTTTCCAGCGCCGCGCGGGCAACCTGCCCGCTGAAGGCCTGTGCAAGCCAGGCATCCCCCGAAAGGAGTATCTCGGGCAGCCCGCTCCCGAGGTACGCCTTGACCAGCGGCTTCTGTTTGATCAGCAGGTCGCGCGCCTCCGCCAGCTGCCGTGGATCAGTGGTGTTGATCGAATAGCCTAAATAGGCGAGCGCTGCGGCGAAATTCTCGCGCATGTCGTCGAGCATCGCTATACGGTTGGCATAGCGCGCGTCCCAAAGCGCCCCCCAGCCCTCTATGGCGGTCTCGACTTTATCTTTTCTATAGCCGATTGCTGTAGTGCCCCACATGTAGGGCACAGAGTACCTGTTCTCCGGATCGTAGTGCAGGCCGAGAAAACGCGGGTCTATATTTCCCAAATTGGTCAGCTTCTCCCGGTCGAGAGGCTCGAGCAGTCCCTCCCTGATCAGTATCTCGACCATGTAATCGCTCGGCACGATCACGTCGTAGCGTGACCCGCCGGCTTTGAGCTTGGCCAGCAGCGCTTCGTTAGATTCATAGTAATCGTACACCACGCGCACCCCATAGCGCTGCTCGAAGCGCGGCAGGGTGTCGGACGCTAAATAGGCCGACCATATATACAGGTTCAACTGCTTTTCCTCGCGCCCGCGGCAGGCGCCGAAAAGCAAGCAGAGAAGCGCTAACGCGAGCTTAAACTTTTCCGACATGGGTTGCTCCACCCAGCCTGTGCGCAAAATATGCCAGCAGGATCGTGAGGACAAGCATTATGGTCGAGACGGCATTCACCTCGGGCGTCACCCCCTGCTTGATGGTCGAATATACGTAGAGCGGAAGCGTGCTCGAGCCGACCCCGGCGACGAAAGATGTTATCACGAAGTCGTCGAATGATACGGTGAAGGTCAGGAGAGCGCCCGAGAAGACAGCGGGCATGATGTTGGGAAGGGTGACGCGGAAAAAGGCAACGAACTCGCTCGCCCCCAGGTCCATCGCCGCCTCCTCCAGGCTGCCCCCCATCCCGGCCAGCCGCGCCCGCACCACCAGTATCATGTAAGATATCGAGAAGGCGACGTGCGCTGCGACTATCGTCGCCATCCCGAAGGTCGCGCCGGCCAGGCCGAAGAACATGGCCAGAGATACCGCCATTACTATCTCGGGAATAATGATCGGCAGATAGATCAACTGCTCCAGGCCCCCCTTCCAGCGAAAGCGATGGCGCTCCAGCGCCAGGGCCGCCGGCGTGCCCAGCGCTGCCGAGATCAGCGTCGTCCAGAGCGCCGCCTCCATGCTGTTGGCAAGAGCCGCGCGGATCGCATGGTTTCGCCAAAGTTCCGCATACCAGGAAATGGTAAACCCCTCCCAGTGCGCCATGGCCCGCGAGCGATTGAAAGAAAAAATCGCCAGTATCAAGACCGGCGCATACAGGAAGAGATAGATCAGCGCGATTTCGGCCGCCAGCAATCGCCGCTTCATAATTCATGCGCCGGCGCGCATTTCGCCCGGCCCGACTCCTATTGCCCGCCGCGCCAGCGACAAGAGCGCCAGCACCAGGGCCGTGAGCGTAAAGGCCACCGCCGATCCGAATGGAGCGTCGCGCACCACGGCGAACTGGTTCTGCACCAGGTTCCCGACCATCATGCTGCGCGCCCCGCCCAGCAGGTCCGGTGTGATAAAAGCGCCGAGCGAGGGTATGAAAACAAAGATCACCCCGGCCATCACCCCGGGGAGCGAGAGCGGCAGGACTACCTTTAAAAACGTCTGAAAGCTGCTGGCCCCCAGGTCGCCAGCCGCCTCGAACAGGCTTTTATCGAGCCGCTGCAATACGGCGTAAATGGGGAGCACCATGAAGGGAAGCTCGCTGTAGACCAGGCCGAGCACCACAGCGAAGTTCGAATAAAGCAGCGGGAGCGGCTCGCCGACCAGGCCGAGCGCGAGCAGCGCGCGGTTGATCAGCCCCTCCGAGCGCAGGAGCAAGATCCAGGCATAGTTCCTGACTAGAAAGCTGGTCCAGAATGGGAGCACCAGCAACAGGATTAAGAGATTGCGCCGCCGCGGCTCGGCGACCAGCGCTACATAATAAGCTGCCGGATAGGCCAGCAGCAGGCAGATGACCGTGGTTATGCCGGCAATGGCGAAAGAGCGCAGGTATATCTTTAAGTACAGCGGCTCGAGGGCGCGCGCATAGTTCCAGAGGCCGAAGCCCCATTCGATCTCGCCGTAGGGTCCGCGCCGCGCAAAGCTGCAGAGAAAGACCAGGAAGAGCGGCGCGAGGAAGAAAACCAACAGCCAAAACAGCACGCCGCTGGTAAGCAGCAGCGGACGCCCTTTGTTATTCAGCACAGCGGAGCCAGAGATCACCGGGTCTCTCCAGACAAGATCAAGGTGTCGGCTTCGTCCCACCAGACCGAGACCTCGTCTCCCACGGAGAGGGCGTTGCGCCCGCGGTTTTGCTCGAGGACCTGAATCCGCGTCCCCCCAAGTTCGACGACCAAATTGCTGCTGGCGCCCGTGTAAATCTTTTCCACCAGCCGGCCGCGGAAGAAGTTCCTGGTGCCGGCCGGAGGGGCCTCGCCCGGGCCCGCTATGAAAATTTTCTCCTGGCGCACGGCGACGGTCGCCGTCCCCTCCTCGCGGCCCGGCGAAGAACAGGCGAAGAAGGTAAGGCCCGAGGCAACCTCGGCCGAGAGCAGGCCGTTGGCCTGCTTGATTCGACAGCGCGGAAAGAGGTTTCCAACACCCATGAAGTCGGCCACGAACTCGCTGCGCGGCCGGTTGTAGATTCGGTCCGGCGTATCGACCTGCTCGATGCGCCCGCGGTTCATTACCGCAACCCGGTCCGAAAGCAGGAGCGCTTCATCTTGATCGTGCGTTACATAGATAAAGCAGATGCCGACGCGGCGCTGTAGCCCCTTCAATTCGAGCTGCATCTGCCTGCGCAACTTCGGGTCGAGCGCGGCCAGCGGCTCATCGAGCAGCAGCACCTCGGGCTCCAGCACCAGCGCGCGCGCCAGGGCCACCCGCTGCTTTTCGCCCCCAGAGAGGGCCGCCGGATCGCGCCGCTCGAAGCCCTCGAGCTTGACCAGCTCGAGCGCCGCAGCCACCCTTTGCTCGAGCGCGCGACCTGAAAGCCCGCGCCGGCGCAGCCCGAAGGCTACGTTTTCGAAAACATCGAGGTGTGGAAAAAGCGCGTAGTGCTGGAAAACAGTGTTCACGTTGCGCCTGTGGGGCGGCAGCGCCGTGGCATCTACTCCGCCGATCAGGACCCGGCCGGAATCGGGAGACTCGAAGCCGGCGATCAATCGAAGGGTAGTGGTCTTGCCGCAGCCGGAAGGCCCGAGGATGGTAAGAAATTCGCCGCGGCCTACTTGAAGGGAAAGCTCTCGAACGGCTGTGATATGGCCAAATCGTTTGCTGACCGACTCTAGTTCTACAGCCTTCTCCATCTACGCATGCCCTTTAAACAAGCCTTTGATCATCTGGTTCTTGAACTTGTTAAAGGGATACCCGGTAACACGGGCGAACATCGGAAACCTCCTGAAGACCAAATATTGCAATTTTGTTTCCTGAGTGTCAAGGGTTTAAGCCACCAGCCGTCAGCTTTCAGCTCCAGGCTGGTTTACCGCGAGGCAAGCTGATCGAGCGAGAGCAGTCATCCATCTGCTCGCTGAGGTGGCGGGGCAGCTCGGCGTAGATATCCTCGAAGAGGCTCTCGAGCGGCGGGGGCGACATCTGCTCGGCGCGCTTGATCTCGGTCGATATTTTCTCACGAACCTCTCGCTGTAGCTCCTCCTCCTTGCTAGCGCCCCACAGGCCGATGCTCTCCAGATAGGCGCGCAGGCGATCGATCGGGTCTTTGCGCTTCCACTCGGCCAGCGCCTTCTCTTCGCGGTAAACGCGCGGGTCGTCCGAGGTGGAATGGGCGCTCATGCGGTAGGTCACGGCCTCGATCAAGGTCGGCCCGCCGCCAGAGCGGGCCTTCTCGACCGCTTGCTTGGTCGCCTCGTACACGGCCAGAGCGTCGTTGCCATCGACGCGCAGGCCAGCGAAGCCATAGGCTGCGGCCTTCTGGGCCAGAGTGCGCGAGGCGGTCTGCCTGCTGACGGGCACCGATATCGCCCATTGATTGTTCCGGCAAAAGAAGACCACGGGAGCTTTGAACACCCCGGCAAAGTTCATCCCGACGTGGAAGTCTCCCTGGCTGGTCGCCCCGTCTCCGAAATAGACCAGGACCGCAATATCTTCGCCCCGGATTTTAGCTGCCCAGGCGGCCCCCACCGCCTGCGGTATCTGGGTGCCGACCGGGCTCGACATCGAAACGAAATTGCGCTCTCGATCGACATAGTGGCAGGGGGTCTGGCGCCCTTTGGTCCAGTCCTCGGAGTTGCCGAAGTTTTGGGCGATCATGGCGCGCAAGGGATAGCCGCGGGCCAGCCCGGCCGCCACCTCGCGATAAGATGGAAAGGTCCAGTCCCGCTCTCGCAGCACCACAGCGCTGGCGACAATTGCCGCCTCCTCGCCAATAGCTCCGGTGTAAAAACTTATGCGCCCCTGCCGCTGCAGGCTGATCATCCTCTCATCGCTTTGCCTGCTGAGCACCATTGTGCGATAAATCAATATCAATTCCGCTTCGCTCGGCTGGTAGGCCGGTCTGCGCAAGAGCTTTCCATCATCCGAGAGGATGGCGAGCAGGCTTTCGCCGGTAGCGGCCCCTCTTGCTGGGATTTCCACGTTCTCTTCTCCAGGCGAGGCTCTCGATTTAAGTTTTCCAAACTTCCATCCCCTTTACAACAGGAGCCAGAAAGAGGAGCTAGGAGCTAGAAGTTAGGAGCTAGAATAAATGCATGTGCTGTAAGGCTAGGTACGTAAGGGACAATAGAATCTCTCTGCTCCTCTCATTTCACCCATTACTACGCCCCCAGGCCTGTAGCTTTATCGAGATCGTTCTCCTAGCTTCTAACTTCTAGCTTCTAGCTCCTTTATTTTTCGCCCGTTGACAGGCGGATGATTCTGGAATATCCTGTCTGCAGTCGCCGCACGGCCCGGCGGCGGATGCCTGCTTGCAGCGGGAAGCGGAGTCAAGCATTGCAACTGTTGGTCTCGACGATAGCGGCTTTACGGCGCCGGCTGCTTCTGGCTGGCGAGCCGATGCGCGTCAAGGAAAGGCTCAACTGGCGTGCGCAGGGCTATCTGCTCAAAGGAGACCTCGATAAAAGCCTGGAACTCTACCGCCTGGCGCATGAGGTCGATCCGCAAGACCCTCTGATTCAGCGGACTCTGGCCGATATTCACATCAAGCGCGGGGAAATAGGAACAGGCATCGAGTTCCTGGTATCGGCGGCACGCGTCTGCCTGGAATCAAACGAGCCGCTGCGCGGCATTGCCCTGCTGCATCGCGCCTGGATGCTCGAGCTGGAGCGTACCGGCCAGAGCCGGACGAACCTGCTGGAGTTTGCCGAGGCACTGATAGTTAAGCGTTCTTATCCCGAAGCCATGGCGCTCCTCCGGCCGCTCGTCCGCCACCTGCTCTCGGGAGCCGCTGCCGAGGAGAGCGTGCCCGATGCCGCTCTGGTTCTGGTTTGCGAGAGGCTGGCGGCGGCCGATCCTGAGAATGTCGAGGCACTGGTATCGGTTGCTGCACTGCGGCGGCGCGCCGGCGACCTCAAGAGCTACCGGGATTGCCGACTGGCTGCCGCCCTGGTGCTGACGCGCCGCAGAGAGGACGAACGGGCGCTCGGCCTGCTCCTGCCGCTGACCGAGATAGCTCCCGCCGATATCGAGATCACTTCGCTCGTCACTGAAATCGAACTGCGGCTCGGACGTACCCTCGACGCCCTGCGCTCGCTCCAACGTTTCATCGAAGCTAACGCTGGAGGTGCGAGCGACAAGTCGGCCTTCGCTCAGGTGCGAAATCTGCTGTTCAAGTTGCTCGAAGTCGAAGGCCCGGCTTCGCTGCCGGGCGCAACCATCGGACAGCTCTTTCGCCTTCTGGCAGAAAAGAGGGAGGCAGACTCGCTGCTCGAGCTTGTGCGCGAAATCATGGCGCGCCGGCTTCCGGTTGAAAAAGAAGAGCTGCTTGCCCTGGCCCGCCTGGCCCACGAGCAGGCGCCGGAGCGCCCGGAAACGCTCGAGGTGATGGCGCAATTGCTCGAATCGCTCGCCATCGCGAACCAGCAGAGCCGCGGCGAGCTTTGCAACGTCTACTCTCGCCTTTTCTATCTCTACCTTGCCCTGGGAGAAAAGGGGAAAGCGATGAGCGTCGGACGCCGGCTCCTTGAGCTTAACTACAGCAGCGAGACATTCGATCGGGATTATCAGAACCTGACTCGATCCGATGAGCAGGACCTAGAATCCATCCACCGCGAGCAATCGCCCGAGGAGCTTCTCTCCAGCGCAGCGCTGCTCGAAAAGTATGGCTACGGCGAAGCAGCCGAGCGCCTGCGCCGGAAGGTTACGGGCACGGCAGGCCAGGCCGATTTCGAGGCGGCGCTCACCGGCAATCTCCAGGCCTTCGGCCTGCTCGATATCATCCAGCTCATAGACCTCAGCAAACAAAGCGGCACACTGCGCATTAGCTCCGCTGAAAAAACCGGAGAGATCCTGTTCAACCAGGGACAGATAGCGGATGCCACCACCGGCCCGGATAAACCTGAGACCGGGATAGATGCTGTATTCAGCCTGATCAGGATCTCGGAGGGAAAGTATGATTTCATCCCGAGCGAGGTCCCGCCCGAGCGCGCGCTCGACATCAGCACCACCAGCATTCTGCTGGAAGGGCTGCGGCTGCTGGATGAGGAGAGAGCGGCCAGAGAGGAAAGGGGCCAAGAGCCAGGAGCCAGGAGTCAGGAGAAAAGCCGTAAGGGGTAAAGCTTCAGGCAAAAAATCCCTTGCGCCTGACGCCTTGTGCCTAACGAGAAATCACTCTGGTTTGTATGGAGGCATTATGGAGATCTATCGAAACTATATCAACGGGCGCTGGGTCGAATCGACGGCAGAACGATTCCTGGAGAACAAGAACCCGGCGAACACCGATGAGGTTCTCGGCCTGATGCCGCTTTCGAGCCGCGACGAGGCGCGCGCGGCGATAAGGGCGGCGGTCGAGGCCTTCGATAAATGGCGTCGCGTCACGGCGCCGGCGCGCGGCAGCTACGTAGCGCGCGCTGCCGAAGCGATGCGGCGCCGCAAGGAGGAGCTGGCCGAAGCCCTGACGCGGGAGGAGGGGAAGACGCTGCGCGAATCTCTGGGCGAGGTGCAACGCAGCATCAACATCCTGGAATTCATGGCCGGCGAGGGGAGAAGGCTGGGCGGCGAGACCCTCTACTCTGAACTGCCCAACAATTTCATATACACGGTGAAGTATCCCATCGGTCCCGTGGCGATAATTACACCATGGAACTTTCCCGTGGCCATTCCCTGCTGGAAGATCGCTCCGGCGATCGTCGCCGGCAACACCGTGGTCTTCAAGCCGGCAAGTTATACCCCGCTCACCGCTAAAATCGTGGTCGAACTCTTCGAAGAGGCCGGCGTCCCGCCCGGCGTGATCAACCTGGTCTACGGCTCGGGCGGCACCGTCGGCGAAGAGATGATCAACAACCCGGCGGTGCGCGCCATCTCCTTCACCGGCTCGAACGAGGTCGGCTCTCATATTCAGGCCCAGGGCGCGCTGCGCATGACCAAAGTCCAGTGCGAGATGGGTGGGAAGAATCCGGTCGTGGTGCTCGAAGATGCCGACCTCGAGCTTGCGGTCGAAGGGATAGTGCAGGGGGCCTTCGGCTCGACCGGACAACGCTGCACCGCGACCAGCCGGGTCATCGTCGAGCAGTCGATCGCCGATCAACTGGTCGAGAAGCTGGTCGATAAAACGCGCCGGTTGCGTGTCGGCAACGGCCTCCAACCCAACGTCGATGTCGGCCCCTCGGTGGACGCCTCGCAGATGCATACTGTTCTCGAATATATCGATATCGGCAAAAAGGAGGGGGCCAGGCTGCTCTGCGGCGGCTCCAGGCTCAGCGGGCCGGAGCACGACAAGGGATATTTCGTCGCCCCGACCATTTTCGATAACGTGTCGCCCGAGATGCGCATCGCGCAGGAGGAAATATTCGGGCCGGTGCTCTCGATCATGCGGGCGCGCGACCTGGAACAGGCCCTGGCGCTGGCCAACCGCGTGCGCTACGGCCTCTCGGCCTCGATATACACCAACAACGCCGCCGCGATCTTTCAGTTCGTGGACGAAATAGAGGTCGGTGTCATCCACATCAACTCCCCCACGGTGGGCGGCGAAGCCCACGTTCCCTTCGGCGGGATCAAGGCTACGGGCATGGGATGGCGCGAGATGGGACGTGCCGCTGTCGATTTTTACACAGAGGTGAAAACAGTCTACATCGACTATACCGGCCGCAAGCGGGAGACGAATATCTATTAATCAGGAGTCAGAAGTCAGGATATTGAGCGAGAGCAAGAGCGAGAGCAAGGGGACCTTCCGCTCTTGCTCTCCCTCTTGCTCTTGGTTCCTGTATCTAGAGGTTTATCATGAAAAAGGTGGCACTGTGCCTCGGGCTGATACCGATGCTGGTGGCAGCTGCGGCTTCAGCCCAGGACCAGATTCTGGCTATAAAATCGGGGCGCTTGATAGACGTTAAATCCGGACAGGTGATCTCAAACGCCATTATCCTGGTCGAGGGGGAGAAGATCGTCGCGGTGGGCAGAGAGGGCGAGGTCAAGGTTCCGAACGGAACTGAAATTGTAGATCTGTCGAACGCCACCGTCCTGCCCGGGCTGATCGACTCGCACGACCACCTGACCTCCAATCCGGAGCATTCCGGCTATTCGGCGCTCGGCATCTCGGTGCCGCGCGAGGCGCTCTTCGGCGTCAAGAACTCGCAGCGCACGCTCGAGGCCGGATTTACCACGGTCCGCAATGTTGGAGCGAGCGGTTATTCCGACGTGGCGCTGCGCGATGCCATCAACGAAGGCGACGTCACGGGGCCGCGCATGCTGGTTTCCGGCCCGGCGCTCGGCATCACAGGCGGCCACTGCGACAACAACCTCCTGGCGCCGGAATACCGGCACAAAGCCGAGGCGGTAGCCGACGGCCCATGGGCGGCGCGCGCCGCGGTGCGCGAGGTGGTCAAGTACGGCGCCGATTTGATCAAGGTGTGCGCCACGGGCGGCGTGCTGTCAAAGGGAGATCAGCCCGGCACCCAGGAATACACCCTGGAGGAACTCCAGGCCATAGTCGATGAGGCGCACAAGCTCGGCCGCAAGGTGGCAGCGCACGCCCACGGCGCCGAGGGGATAAAGGCAGCAATTCGAGCCGGAGCCGATTCCATAGAACATGCCAGCCTGATCGACGACCAGGGGATAAGACTGGCGGTCGAGCGCGGCACCTACCTGGTCATGGATATATACAACGACGACTTCATCCTCCAGCATGGAGAAAAGGTCGGGATGCTCAAGGAGTCGCTGGAGAAGGAGCGAAAAATCGGGCAACTGCAAAGGGATAATTTCGCCCGCGCGGTCAAAGCCGGCGCTAAGATCGCCTTCGGCACGGACGGGGGAGTATATCCGCACGGCGATAACGCCAAACAGTTCGCCTATATGATCAAATACGGCATGACCCCGCTCCAGGCGATCCGCGCGGCCACGGTAAACGCCGCCGACCTGCTCGGCTGGTCCGACCGCGTCGGCTCGATCGAGCCGGGCAAGTTCGCCGACATCATCGCGGTGGCCGGCGACCCGCTGAAAGATATCACCGAACTCGAGCGGGTGATCTTCGTGATGAAGGGGGGCAAGATTATTAAGAAGCTAGGAGCTAGGAGTTAGAAGCTAGGAGAGCGATCTCGATGAAGCTACAGGCCTGGTGGCGTGGCAATGGGTGAAATGATAGGAGCGGAGAGATCCTATTGCCCCTTACGTGCCTAGCCTTACAGCACATGCATTTATTCTAGCTGCTAGCTCCTAACTCCTAGCTCCTCTCTTTTATGATCGACGTACACAGCCATCTCGATTACTTCGAGGACCCGCAGGGGGCGATTCGAGAGATCGAGAGCTATCGGGTGAGGACCATCGCCGTCTCGATGAATCTGGAATCGTTCCGCCGGATAGAACAGATCGCCGCCGGGCATCCACTGATTTTACCCTCGATCGGCATCCACCCTGAGGTAGCGGATGAGGAGCTTGAGACGCTTGACGATGTGCTCGAGTTGGTCGAGCGCAACAGGTTCATAGGCGAGATCGGCCTCGATCGCTATTTCGTGAAGGACGCGGATAGGTGGCCGGCGCAGGAGCGCGTGCTCCGGGCGATACTCGAGCGCTGTCACAACTCCGATAAGGTGCTCAACCTTCACGTGATAGGCGCAGAGCGGCTGGCTCTGGATTATCTCGGCAGGTACAATTTAAAGCATGTAATCCTGCACTGGTATACGAGCCCGCACGACCTGCTTCCCGAGATCGCCCGGCGCGGCTACTTCATCTCGATCAACCCTGCGATAGAGCGCTCGCGCAAGACCCGCGAGCTGGTGAAAAAATTCCCGCGCGAGCTGATCGTCACCGAGACCGACGGGCCGGGTTGGGGGAGGGATGCGGGCAAGGTCTATCCCGGCAGCCTGTTCAGGTCGCTCGGGATTTTAGGCGAGCTTTGGGGGTGCAGCGCGGAGCGGGCCGGCCAAATCGTCGAGGAAAATTTCGCCCGGCTTATTTCCTGATCGCCGGGCCGAGCCCCCCTCTGCGCGCTAGGAGATCAACGCCTGCCGCAAAACTCCGAGATAATATCGTAGAACATCCTGATGCCGCGCTTGAACCCTTCGACCGGCATCCTCTCCTCGTCGCTGTGCATCGACGACACGTCGCGCAACGAGACGACCACCGGAGTGAAGCCGTAGCTCTTCGCCCCCTTGGTGCGGAAGAGGTTCGAGTCGGTGCCGTAGGGAATGAGCATGGGGACGGTGACGGCATCCGGGTCGTGCCGCGCGATGACCCGCTCTATGACCTTGAAGAGCGCGGTATCGAAGGGCGAGCCGGGCGGCGCGACCGAGCTGTAAATCGTCTCGATTTTGATGCGATCGTCGGCGATGAGCGAGCGCAGCTTGTCGAGGAAGCCGGCGACCGGCTGTCCCGGAAGCAGCCGGCAGTCGAGCGTCGCCTCGCTGCGCGACGGTATCACGTTGACTTTCGGCGGATCGCCGACGCCGGCCCGCAGGGTGGTCAAAGAGACGGTGTTGTGCTGGATAGCGTTGGTGAATTTGTTTTCGGCCAGGCTGCCGAGCTTGCGCCGCATCTCCTCGAGAACGGGATTCGATTGCGGCGGCTCGTTGAAGCCTATGGCCCTGGCCAGGGCGCGCACCAGTATGTTGTTAGCGTTGGGCTCGAGCGGCTGCGAGCCGTGACCCGCTTCTCCCTCTGCAATGAGGCGTAGCCACTGCACGCGCTTTTCTGCCACCGATATGCCGTAGACCAGCCTGTCCTTGGCCAGCACGTCTCTGGAGCCGAACCCGCCCTCGTCGAAAACGTATTCCGGGTCGAGCTTATCGTAGTGGTGCTCGACCATGTACTGCGCCCCGAGGCCCCCGCCTATCTCCTCGTCGGCTACTGCCATGAAGATCACCTGGCGCGAGAGCGGCACCTTCTCGCGCTTGAGCGTAAGCATGGTCATGAGGTGGATAATGCCCAGGCCCTTCATGTCCATGGCGCCGCGGCCCCAGATGTAGCCGTCCTTGATGATTCCGCCGAAGGGATCGAGCTGCCAGCGCGAGGGATCGGCCGGGACCACGTCCATGTGATGGAGCAGGAGCACCGGCTTTCCCGCGCCGCTGCCGCCGAGGCGCGCCACCAGGTTGGCCTTTCTTCCCGGCAGCGGCTCGTACCACTCGACGGCGATGCCGTTCGACTCCAGGATTTTCCTGAGGAAACGGGCCGCTTCGATCACGTCGCCCGGAGGATTTGATGTGTTTATTTTTATATACTGCTGAAGATAAGCTAACGCCTCCTCGCCGACCTTATCCCAGTCCACCGCCGGCGCCGGGGCCGTGGAAAGAATGAGCGCCATCAGGGCAGCGGCAGTCCCCTTTCTCCTCATGCCCGCCTCCTTTTCGGATTAGACGAATTTATACGAGCTGTCAGCCATCAGCTTGAAGCCGATGGCTGAAAGCTCGAAAGCAGCCTCACAACCCGGTTCTGTTAGGCGCTCTTAATTTACCACAGGGGGCAGGGAGATTACCGCTGCTCTCCGCGGGCCCGGCGGCGAACGAGCCGTCAGCTTGAAGCTGAAAGCTGACGGCTCGAATCAGACTTGCTGGTCGCCGGGGACCAGCTCATCTACCTCGCGCACCTTGGTTGCCAGGGTGCCCGGCGTAAAGGGCTTTTGCAGGAAATCGATCGGCGGGTCCAGGACGCCGTGGCGTACGACGACGTCGTCAGTATATCCCGAGGTAAAGAGCACCTTCATCTCGGGCCAGACAGACTTCAGCATCTCCGAAAGCTCTTTTCCCCCCATCTTGGGCATAACCACGTCGGTGACGAGCAGATGGAGCTCCTCGCCGGCATGGTCTCGGGCCACGCGCAGCGCCTCTTCGCCGTCGGCCGCCTCCAGCACGCGATAGCCCTGCTCGCTCAGCACGCGCACCGCCAGGGCCCGCACCGACGGTTCGTCCTCGACCACCAGCACGGTCTCCCGGCCGCGCGGCATATGTTTCAGATGCTTTTGCTCAGGAGCCTGGGGATTCGCCCCTTCCGCCTGCGGCAGATAGATCTTAAAGGTCGCTCCGCGGCCCGGCTCGCTGTAGACCGAGACATGCCCGCCGCTCTGTTTGACGATCCCGTACACGGTGGCCAGGCCCAGCCCGGTCCCCTTCCCCTTTTCCTTGGTGGTGAAGAACGGCTCGAAGAGATGGGCTTTGACCTCATCGGTCATGCCCACTCCGGTATCGCTCACCGCCAGCATCACGTAGCGGCCCGGAGCGACCTCGGCGTGACTGAGGGCATAGGGGAAGTCGAGGGTGACGTTGTCCGTTTCGATGGTCAGCTTACCCCCTTTCGGCATGGCATCGCGGGCGTTCACCGCCAGATTGGCGATCACCTGCTCGATCTGCCCCGGATCGACCTTCACCGGCCAGAGCGCCGGCTCGGTCAGCGTCACCAGCTCGATATCCTCGCCGATCAGGCGGCGCAGCATTTTATCCATCTCTAGGATCAGGTCGTTCAAATTGATGATCTTTGGCTCTATGAGCTGGCGGCGGCCGAAGGCCAGGAGCTGGCGCGTCAGGTTGGCGGCGCGCGTGCCGGCCTTCAGGACCTCCTGGATATAGCCGTATATCGGATCGTCCTGGTCGAGCGAAGTTATCGCCATATCGGCATAGCCCAGGATAGCGGTAAGCAAGTTGTTAAAATCGTGGGCCACGCCGCCGGCCAGCCGCCCGACGCTCTCCATCTTTTGCGACTGCAGGAACTGGCTCTCGAGCTGCTTGCGCTTGCTGATGTCGCGGGCAAAGGCGCAGTTGTATTCCTTGCCGCTAAATTCCAGGTAATTGGCGGTGATCTCCACCGGGATGACCTTGCCATCCCTGGTGCGATGAGAAGACTCCATGGTGAAGGTGCCGTTTTGCTTCATCGCCTGCCATTGCTCCGGCCAGTGTTCCCTGGGAAAATTGGGGTCTATATCCCACACGCTCATCCCGAGTAATTCCCCCTGCGAATAGCCGAGCGAGCTACAGGCCGCGCCGTTGACGTAAATGAACTTGCCATCTGGGTCGATCCAGAAGACGGCGTCTGCGGCCCGATTGACGGAGAACTGGGTAAGCCGGAGCGCCTCTTCGGAGCGCTTGCGCTCGGTTATGTCGCGCACGATGGCCAGGCACTCGTCCTCCCCGCTGCGAACGATCCTTCCCTCGTAATCGCGCATCTCGCCGTTGACCGCGAGCTGGTACTCGAAAACCTGGGTCTCGCCACCCTCCAACGCCCGCTCAATGTAATGCATTATCTGCCGCGCCAGCCCTTCCGGCAGCACCTCTAATACGCTCTTTCCCAGGAATTGCTCGGGAGGCAATACGGGATCGAAGTCTTTCGCCTTTTTGAAATCGAGAAAGACGCCGGCCTTATCGATCTGAAATATCATGTCCGGCACCGCGTTGAGCAGTGCCCGGTTCCTGGCCTCGCTCCTGCGCAGCGTCTCCTCGGCGCGCTTGCGCTCGGCGATCTCCCGCTCGAGCGACCGGTTGGTCGCGGCCAGCTCGGCGGTGCGCTCGACCACCCTCCGCTCCAGGTCGGCATTGACCGCCTCGATGCGGCGCTCGTACTTTCTCTCGACCAGGCGCACCGCGACCGCCCCCAGGATGATAAAAGAAAGAAAGCTCGGAAGGGCCACTTGGAGGATAGCCTGCAGCAGGCGCGTGACGCGCTCCTCGATGATCTGAAAATCAGTATGGACCGATACCATCCAGTTTGTTCCACGCACCGGGTGAAGGTAGACGATATGTGTTTCGCCGCCCGGAGCAGCGAACAGCCCCGGCCCCCGCGCCGCTCGGGCGATCTTTTCGCCGAAGGTTGTCGAGCGCGTTCGGCTCAAATCGAGCAACACGGCATCGCGCATGTCCATCCCGACCGCTTTCGGGTCGGGATGGTATATCACTCTGCCCGCCTCGCCGAGCAGGCAGAGGAAACCGGCCTGATCGTGAGGCGAGCTTATCAAGCTCTCCTGCAGGCGTCGCCTCACCTCTTCGGGAGACATGCCCGAGGCCAGTTGCTCTTCCACGATCCCGGCCACCCTGACGGCCTGCTGCGCATTGCCGTTGACCTGTATCTCGATGTAAGCCTGCTCGATCTCGTGCAGCAAAAAAGCCCCGCCCAGCCCGGCAACCAGGAGCGACACCGCAGTCAAACTGACAAAAGTCCAGAGCGTCAGTACGGATGGTTTCATGAAGCCCTCCCCTCGTCCCAATCGATGCCCTAGTCTCGATCGGCCGCGGGCGAATCGTCGGAACCCCTCGGCGCCGCTGTGCCCAAATCAGGCGCGTCGGAGACCGCGCTCGCGCAGCGGCGCCCCCCTTCGCGCCCTCTGCGCTCCCCGCGCCTTCGATTTTACTTAGCCCGCCCTACGGCCAATCGACTCTTGCGCCGCTTCACCCTGCTGCACCAGGGTAAATATACTCAAAACAATTCTCATTTGGAATTATGAGAATTTACTTATTGTATCGTAAAATTCACCAATGATTGCCGCTTAAAATGAAAGTTTTAGCGTAAACTGCTCGCGCATACGCCCTTGTAGAACAGGCCCGCTGGTCCCTCTTAATGGCCTAGCAGCAAAGTAAAAATCGGCAGTCATAATTTGGCCTCGCCTCGACCCTGAGGCAAGAGCGTGAGGGGACGGAGCTGTATTTAATTTCCATCGCGTGTACAAAAATAGCACAATTATGACCACCTGTCAAGGCTCCACCGCGATGGTGCCGCGCTAGCGGTGTGGCTGGCGCCGCTCGCTGCCGACGCGCAACGGCCCCCCCAGGCGCTGTGAGATCTTGCGGGCGGCTTCTTTGACCAGGTCGGCGATTCTCGGCAGGCTGGCCCGTTCGATCTGGCTGACCGTGCCGCTCACCCCTACGGCGGCGATCACTTTTCCGCGGCGGTCGAAGACCGGCGCCGCAACGCAGCGCACGCCCAGGCTGTTTTCCTCGTCATCGACCGCATAGCCCTTTTCGCGCACCCGCTCGAGTTCGCGCATCAGTTCGGAGCGAGCGGTTATCGTCCTGGGAGTCAGCCTCCTCAAGCCGCGCTCTCTTACAATCTCCTCCGCCTCGTCCTGCGGCAGATAGGCGACGAGCGCTTTGCCGACCGCCGTGGAATGGACATCCAGGCGGCGGCCCACCCAGGTGTTCATCTTGATGAAGCCGGGCGCTTCGACCTTCTCTATATAAACAGCCTCGCTCTGGTCCAGTATCGCCAGGTGGGCGGTGAGCTGACAGCGCTCGACCAGCTGGCGGAGCAGAGGAAGCGCCACCTCTCTCAGATCGAGCCCGATGGTAACCCCGCGGCCGAGGTTCAACACTTTGAGCCCGAGCCGGTACCTGCGCGTGCCCGGCTCGCGCCGCAGGTAGCCGCGCTGCTCCAGGGCCCGCAAGATATAACTGGCGGTGCTCTTGGGGATGCCGAGCTTACGGTTGATCTCAGAGTTGGTCATGCCGTCGCTGCGCTGCGAGACGGCTTCGAGTATCGCCAGCGCGCGTTCGACCGCATTGGACGCGCTCTCCCGGATAGCGCTCATGAGAAATCCCCGTATGAGTTTCGCCAAATATCATAGCAAAGCCCGGCTATCCGGTCAAAGCTCAAGCCCCTGATTTGAATTAGTGTTCACCATTTTGAACAAAAACTTTTTTCCCCTTGACACCCGCCGTCGGGGCGGGCTACCCTGGATTAAGGGAGATTTGGAACATATGTTCAATATTTCGAACAAGAGCTTTGGCGAGATTTCAGGCGCAGCCGATCGGGTCGTGCCGGTCAACAGCGCTCCGGCCGATTTCGATCCGGCAAGGGACCTCCCCCAGGGCTTCCTCGATTTCCTCGTGCCGCTCCATCGCCAGTTCACACCACGCCAGAAGAAGCTGATCGAAAAGCGAGTCAAGGCCCTCTCGGAGGCGCACCGCGGCCGGCTGCCGGATTATCCCCAACCTTCCGCCGCGCGGCGAGACGACTGGAGAATCGAGTTGCCCGACTGGTGCCTGGACCAGCGGAACCAGATGACCGGGCCGGCCGACGACGCCGAACTGGTGGTCAAGCTGCTCAACTCGGGCGCGCCTGGCGTGATGCTCGACCTGGAAGATTCCATGGCGAACCGCTGGTCCAATCTGATGCGGGGCATCGAGAATATCCTGCAGGCGCTCGGTGGCAGCCTCAGCTATTTTGACCGGAAGCGAAATCAGACCGTCCGAATCAGGGAGAGCAAGACCGTCATCTGGTTAAGGCCGCGCGGGCTGCACCTGAGCCAGGCCGGTGTGCTTGGGGACGAGCTTATCGCCGCGCCTCTTTTCGACATGGCCCTGATCTTCTACCAGGTAGATCCGGCCCAACTCCGGCACCCGCTCTCTTTCTATATCCCTAAGACCGAGTCGGCCGAGGAGGCCCTCTGGTGGCGCGACCTTTTCCGAGAGCTGGCGCGCAGCCGTGGGCTGCCGCCCGATTACATTAAATGCATGGTTCTGATCGAATCACACCCGGTGGCCTTCCAGATGGAGGAGCTTATCTACAACCTGCGCGATCATATCCTGGGGCTGAACCTGGGGCGGTGGGACTACATGGCGAGCCTGATCCATTTCAATCTGCACGATCCGAGATGGCTGCTGCCCGACCGCAACACTATTCCGCACGACGTCCCCTTCTTTCAAAATCTGCGGGAGCTGCTGGTCGAGACCTGTCACAGGCTCGGCATCCTGGCCATCGGCGGCATGACTGCACTCTATCCCAATCGAGAGGACCCCGAGCTTAACGCGCGGGCGCTGCGGGTGTTGGCGGAGGACAAGCGGAACGAGGCGGCGGTCGGGATGGACGGGGCCTGGACAGGGCATCCGGACCAGAACGAGATTGCGATCAGGCAATTTCCATTTCCCAATCAGCTTGGGGTGCGCCATGGTGTGAGCCGGCCCGATCTGCGGCCTCTTCCAGTAAACGTTGGCAAGACCACACTAGCCGGCACGCGGGCTGCAGTGCGCACGGTGATCCGTTATCGCAGCGGGGTGCTGGCCGGCAAGGGGGCGAGCCTGATCGACGGCTACATGGAGGATCTGGCCACAGACCGCATCTATCGGCTGATGATCGCGCAGCGCCTTCTGCACAGCGATGCGGTTGCTATCGTCGATGATGCTGGCAGGCCGGTCAGACACACGCCCGAACTGGTGAGCCGGCTGTTTGACGAGGAGCTTGAGGGGATTATCCGGGAGCTGCCGCCCGATTCGGACCCTTCGCTCGCCGCCCTGTACCGCGAGGCGCGGAGGGCGAGCGAGCTGATGATCATGCGCGGAGAGTTCAATCCGATTTAAGCGCGCCTGACGAGACTCGGGGGGAGAGGGCGCTTCGAGCCATCAGCAGTCAGCTCTCAGGCTTTTAGCTGAAGGCTGATAGCTTTTCCTATTCCCTGCGATTTCGTCAGGCATTTTAAGTCACAGCGCAGAGAAAATGGAGGTCGAAATATGATCGGACAAAGAGAGGTCGAAACTGAGTTGGTTGAAACACCGCTTCTTCCCAAAGGCCACTTCGTCCCCAAATCCAGGTTCGTTCATCCCAGCCGCCGCATGCGCGAGCTGCTCGAGACCGAGCCCTATCTATTCGGGCCCGGCGTTTACGATCCGTTCGGCGCGCAACTGGTCATGTACTACGGCTTCAAGGCCATTTACTTCAGCGGCTACTCCTTCGCCATGGGGCACGTCGGCTCGACCGACATGGACCTCTACGCGGGCGTCGAGATCGCCGATGCCGCGCGCCGCACGGTGAGCGCCCTGCGAAAATTTCAACTGACCATGGCGCTCGGCGATCCCGAGAAGGGGATTCCGCCCAAGCACCTCCACATACCGCCCCTGATCGTCGATATGGATACTGGCTACGGCAATATCTTTAACGTTCAGAGGAGCACCGAGCTTTACGTCACGGCCGGCGTCGCCGCCGCCCACATCGAGGACCAGGTCTTCCCGAAAAGATGCGGCCATATCGGAGGCAAGGCCCTGATCGGGGCGCGCGAGATGGTGGGAAAGCTGCGCATGATGCGCAACGTCGCCGACGACCTGGGCAACCGCGATTTCGTGATCATCGCCCGCACCGACGCTTTAAGCGCGGTCGATGCGCCGGAGACCAAGCGCGGCATGGAGCTGGCCATCGAGCGCGGGCTGCGCTATCTGGAGAGCGGCATACCCGATCTGCTCTGGTGCGAGTTCCCCACCTCGGATCGAAAGCCGGTCGAGACCTTCGCGCGGGAGATCCGGAGGCGCTTCCCCGAAGCTCGCTTTGCCTTCAACTGGTCTTCGTCTTTTAAATGGTACAACGACCCCGACCCCATCTCGTTCAGCGAATTATCCCAGCTTGGGATCAAGTTCATCTTCATCACCCTGGGCGGGCTGCACGCCGCAGGCTATGGGCTCGGCAGCCTGCTCCGGGCGATGTCGGGGCAGCGGGAGCAGGCCTATATCGAGCTGCAGCGCAAGGAGTGGGAGGATGGAACCGACTGCCCCACCAGGAGCCATCACTACTTTTCCGGCGTGCCCTATCATCATCTGGTGGGAAAGATGTACGATGCCGCGCGCCTGGGGCCGGAATTCGTCGAGGCGCTGCCCGAAGAAAAGGTGGTCTGAGGCGCAAAAGCCATCCGGCCGAAAGCTCGGAGGCTTTTTGCTAAGTATCAGCCACTCCTAAATCTGTAGCACCACAGCGGCTTGGCATTCTTGACAGGCAAAAACTCTATGCTACCTTTTACCTGGAGGTAGAGGATGAAGGAAATTGCGCCCAGAATCGTGGTTGACGAGAGGGTCCGGTGAGGATAGTCTTCCAGAATAAAGTTCGAGTCGTTGTCCTTCCATCGCTCGACCTTGACCCAGCCGTTCGAGACGCTGGTGAAAGTGGCTTCCAGGGTGCGCGAGGCGGTTGCTCGCGCCTCTCCTCCAGCCGAGCAAACTACGGCAAGCATCGAGACTATCATTAAAACGAATCGAATGTTTTTGCCCGAACACATCGCACCCTCCTGGCTGAAAAAAGCCACGCGGCTCGCGGCGCTCTTAAACCGGCCGCGCGGCGCCCTAAAAGTTGAATTTCAAGGCAAACTGGATAATACGCGGGCTGGTGCTGGTCGCGGTAATGACGCCGAAGTCCGGCGCTGCTATATCTCCTCCCGGATTAGCGAAGTTGACGGTGTTGAAGATGTTGAAGAATTCGGCACGAAATTCGATGTTTTGATTTTCCGCTATGGGGATCTTTTTAATCAGGGAGAGATCGACGTTTCTTTGATCGGGCCCGCGCAGGATGTTTCGACCCAGCGTGCCGAAAGTTGTGCCCGCCGCTCCGGCAATGAACCCCGTGGGCCTGCCGTCCGAGCCGATTATGATCCCGCCGGCAGGGATGGTCGGCGCGGGGGCAAATGCCGAGGTGTTAAAGAACCTGTTCAACCGCCCGTTTACAGGCCCGCTCAAGGCTGCGGTTTGTCTGGAGGCGCCCGCGGCAAAGCTGGCGCGCGAGACGACGCCGGTGCTGGGATTAGACCCGCCGAAAAGGGAGGCCCCGCGCGAATCCACAATATCGATAGGAAGGCCGGATTGAAACGTTGCGATTCCGGCTATCTCCCAGCCTGACAGGAGCTTTCGCAACAGCGCGCTCCCGCCGTTAAAGGAAGGCAGGTCGTAAGTAAAGCTCAACACAAAGCGCTGCGGGCGATCGAAATCGGATACCGCTCGGTTCAATGACAAGGCATTCTGATCCCCTTCGGATGGAACGCGGGAGTCGCCCAGGACGGATGCGGTGTCAGCGTCGTCGATCGATTTCGAAACCGTGTATGCCGCCAAAAACTGCAGCCCCTTGCTGAACCTTTTGGCAACGCTGAGCTGCAGGGAATTATAGTTCGAATTTCCGCTGGTCTGGAACTGGCTTAGCCCGTTTGGAGAGAAGCCCAGGAAACGCGCTCTCAGCAGAGCGTTGGCCGGCGTGTTGGTGGTCACGCCGTTGACCGGCCGCTCGGGGCTGGCCAGAAGCGCCTGGGCAATCCCCACGCGCCTCAACAGCTTCGTCCCCTTCGACCCGACATAGCCGACCTCGAGCAGAAAATCCTTGGCGAATTCGTATTGAAGGGTCAAATTGTAATGCTGCATGTAGGGAGTACGCATCGTCGGGTCGAGGACGAAAGCCGAAATCGGCGCCCCGGCTAGTCCCGTCCCATCGGCAGTGAGACCCGGGACGATCGGCGTGATAGGGAACTGGCTGGGGAGCGGCAGGTCCGGCAGAGGATTGGCGAAACCGCCCGGCGGAAATATCTGGACGCCCAGCAGGGCGAACGGAGGATTGATGAACGAGAAGAACGGGGCCTCGTTCGAGACGCGCGAATAGAAGATCCCGTATCCCGTGCGCAGGACCAGGCTCTTGGCGCCAAACGGCCGGTAGGCAAGGCCGAAGCGCGGCGCGAAGTTGTTCAAATCGTCGCTGTCGAGCAGAGTGTCGGAGACCAGCGGGACGCCGGGGATGCGAAATTCGGGGCGGGCGTTGCCTGCTAAGACGAAGCCGTTGGGCGGAGGGCCGACGCGATGCTGCCGCGGATCGAAGGTGGAATGGCGCCCGAATTTGTCCGATGCCGGACCGAAAATCTCGTAGCGCAGCCCGGCGTTTATCGTCAGACTCTCGCTTAGCTTGATATCGTCCTGGAAGAAAAAGCTGAAATCGGTGTTTCGAAAGGCGCGGTTGAGTATGCCGGACCCGGCTATCGACAGGAAAGGCTTGCCGGCGACGAAATCGTTAAAGCTTAAAAATACCACCGCGCCGCGCTGAAAGAAATCGACCTCGAAGTTCTCCTGCGACCTGCGGAACTCGAAGCCGGCGCGGACGGAGTGTTTCCCCCTGATATAAGATATGGTGTTGCCGTAAGTAAACGTTTGTATCCCGGCGGTAACATCGAAGATCGGCAGCGGCCCGATCTTGAAGCTCCCTAAGACCTGGATCGATGGTATGCCGGTCAGGAACGAGCTGTTGAAGCGCGACATGCCCACCGAGGCCAAGCTCACCGGCTCGCTCGGTATGAAATCGGCAAAGACGCGGTTGAAACCGAAGCGCGCCTCGTTCACCAGACGAGGCGTGATGGTATGGGTATCGACGAGAGACAAGCTCCGGTTGTTTTGCACCAGCTTGCCGCCGAAGCCGGGCACATTGGCGGCGTTAAGCGGGTCGAAGAACGAGAGGAATTCCTGTTCGGTGGGATAGTTTATGAAAAAGAACTTGCCGGCGAGCTTGTTGTTTGATCTCACGTTGTGGTCGATGTTGACGTTGAACTGATCCTCCTGAAATTTAGCCGGCACCGAGGCGGTGAAATTAAGCCCGGGCGCGCGTATCTGCGGGCTCGGTATGACCGGCGAACCATTGGGGAGCCTGGCCTGCAGCAGCCTCAGGGCTACCGGGTCGATGGCCTCCGGCGGCACGGCGCCGCCGGTGGCGGCAGAGATGCCCGAGCGCGAACGGTCGTCGGTCAGGCCGGCAGGCAACGACAACGACGATACGCTGCTCTGCAGCGAGGCGCCGTTTCTCTCGCGCGAGCCCTGATAAGATATGAAGAAAAAAGTGCCGCGCCTTCGTCCGTCGTAGATGCCGGGGATGGCAATCGGCCCTCCCAATGTGCCGCCGAACTGATTGCGCCGCAAAATCGGGCGGGGAGTGCCCGTGGCATTGAAAAAGAAGTTGTTGGCGTTCAGCACCTCGTTGCGGAAGAACTCGTAGACGTTGCCGTGAAACTCCTCAGTGCCCGATTTAGTAACCGCGCTGATCACGCCCCCTCCGCTCCTTCCGAAGGAAGCATCGTAAAGGCTGGTCTGGACCTTGAACTCCTGAATGGTATCGGTCGCAGGTATGGGGAGATTGGCCGCGTTGTTCAACCCGATCTGGTTAGCATCTATGTTGTTGAGCAAAAGGTTATTGTTCAAAGGCCGCGAACCGTTTACAGCGATGTTCACGCTGTTGAGCCCGATCGCTGCGTTGTCCGGGACCGAGACGAAGGTCCCCGGGGAAAGGGCCAATAGCTGCGTGAAATTACGCGTGGCAAGAGGCAGCTCGCGAATCGTCTTCTCTTCGATCACGCGGCCGGTCGTGGGGTTTGAGGTTTGAAGCAGAGGCAGCTCGGCTGCCACCGTTACGGTTTCAGCAATCTCAGCTACCTCCAGCGTGACATCAACTCTGGTCGTCTCCGTGATCTTGACGGCCACCCCCTCGAGGATCAGCATCTTGAAGCCGGGCAGAGCGAACTCCAAGCGATATGTCCCTGGCGGCAGGAAAGGTATGACGTAATCGCCTTTATCATCGGTTACGCCCGAGCGCCTGACGCCGGCTGCTCCGGCCACAGTAACCTTAACCCCAGGCAGAATGGCATCCGTCTTATCCCTTACGCTTCCAGATATCTGCCCGGTGCTCGCCGACTGCGAGAAAACAAAGTTACTGCTCGCGGCTGCCAGCAAAACTAAAATCATGGCCAAAGCTTTTCTCGAAAACATCGCCCCTCTCCTTTCGGTTAATCTTTTGTCTTCATGCAGCCCAGACAACGCTTTCAAAAAAGTCCACGATTTTACAGGTGAACTCTTCGGGCCGCTCGAGCTGCGGAGCATGCCCGACGTCTTTTAAAATCTCCAGGCTGCTCCCTCCGATCGCCCTATGCATTCGCATCGTAGCATCGAATGATATTAAGGGATCCTTATCGCCCCATAAGATGAGGGTTGGAACTTTTAATCCTTCAAGCCGAGCCGAAAGGTCCAGGCTTGCTAAGGATCGCGGGACCGCGAAAAAGTAGGAGCCTTTTACGCCGAGGGCATCATCGACCAGCTTTTCGAAATAATCGTCCGGCCTCAGATTAGGTGCAAAGTTTAGAAACGTCGCGCGTATCGCTTCTCGATCCCTGCTCATCTGTTCCAGCAATCGGAGCATTTCATCTGTAAGCCGCAAACCTTCCGCTGGGACTGAGCACGCCAGAACCAAGGCCTTCACCATGCTTTGGTAATTCAGGGCAAACTGCAAGGCCACCGCTCCGCCCAGAGAGTGGCCGACCAGCGCGAAGCCCTTTAAGCCTAACGCTTGGCAGAAGCCGTGCAGGTCCTCGGCGAGCGTCGATAGGTCGTAGCCATCTTCGGGCGCATCGCTTCGCCCGCAGCCGCGCATGTCGAGAGCATAAGCGTGATATTCATCGGGAAACAACTGGAAAACCTTCTGCCACCAGCGCGAGGTGGAGAGGTTGCCGTGAAGGAACACTATGCTTTTAGGGCCGCTTCCCCTCTCCTCGTAGAATATGCGTAACGCTGCGGTTTTAACGAAAGGCATCGGCTCAACCTCGCCGCTAGGCGTCCAACATCATCGGACGAATCTTTCTCTAAGCGCGCTTTTCACCACTTTGCCCGCCTGGTTTTTCGGAAGCGCATCGACGATCTCGAAATACCTAGGCACCTTGTATCCGGCCAGCCTCTGCCGGCAGAATTCGGCCAGCTCCTCACCGTTCAACTTTTCGCCCGGCCTGGGGACGACGAAGGCCATTCCGACCTCGCCCCATTTTTCATCGGGCACGCCGATCACCGCCGCCTCGACAACCTGGGGATGCGAGCTCAGGATATTTTCCACTTCGGCGGGATAGACGTTCTCGCCGCCGCTGATGAACATATCTTTTTTGCGGCCGACGATATAAAAGCATCCCTCCTCATCGACGCGGGCCAGGTCGCCGGTGTAGAACCAGCCGTCGCGTATCGCCTCCGCTGTCGCCTGCGGATTATTCCAGTAGCCCGAGCAGACGGAGGGGCCGCGCAGGATCAATTCCCCTATACAGTTGATCCCCACCTCGCGCCCGCTCTCGTCCACGATGCGGGCATCGATGTGGAAGTTCGGCCGGCCTATCGAACCGGCCTTGCGGAAGGCATCTTCGGGATCGAGGGCGAAACAGCCGGGGCCGACTTCGGTCAGGCCGTAGCCCTGTTTTAGGATCACGCCCTTTCTTTGAAAGGCCTCGATGATCGAGATCGGGCAGGGGGCCCCGCCGGTCACGAAAAAGCGCACCGAGCTGAAATCTGCGCCCTCGAAGCGCGGCGACTCGAGCATCATCCGCCACTGGGTCGGGACGGCGAACATGACCGTGACCCGCTCCCGCTCGATAAGGTCTATCGCCTGCTCGACGTTCCAGGCGCGCATCAGCACCACGGTCCCGCCCAGGTGAAATAACGGCACAGTGTAAACGTTGAGCCCGCCGGTGTGGAAAAGCGGGGCGTGGGCGAGCGATACGTCGCGCGGCTCCAGGTCGCGCAATATGGTGTTGACCGAGTTCCAGAGGATCATGCCGTGCGAGAGCACGACGCCTTTGGGGAAACCGGTGGTCCCTCCTGTGTAGAGAATGGCATGAGGATCGTCCAGGCCAAGCTCCGTCTCCTCGGGCGGCACGTCCGGAGAGCCGGCCATTATCTCCTCGTATCTCGCGGAGCCCGGCAGGCCCTGGCCGATGGCGACGTGATGTTCGATATCGCAGGTTTCGCCCAAAGCCTCGACGGTTTCTTTAAACTCCTGCCCGTAGATCAAAACGCGCGGCTTCGAGTCCTCGAGGATGCAGGCCAGCTCGCTCGCCGCCAGCCGGTAGTTAAGGGGGACGAATATTCCTCCGATCTTGCCCAGGGCGAAGAAGAGGTCCAGGTGCTGGATGCAGTTCATCGCCAGGATGGCCGCGCGCTCCCCCTTGGCCAGCCGCAGCTCGCGCCGAAGGTAATTTGCCAGCCGGTTGGCGCGGCGGTTCAGCTCCCGATAGGTGTATCTTTTGTTCTCGGCTGCGTCTATCAGGGCGAGCCTGTCCGGCGTCAACTGTTCCCTCTTGCCCAGCCAGTCGCCGATGTACATTTCAGCCCTCGATTTAAATCCATCTGAAAGCCACTGCGCCCATGGCCAAGCCGCCTCCCGAGCCGCACATCACGACCAGGTCCCCCTTTCTTATCTTCCCCAGGCCCACAGCATCGTCCAGGGCCATCGGTATACAGGCCGACCCGGTATATCCCCACTTGTCCATGACCCAGTGGGTCTTCGAGAGTGGCAGCCCCAGCTCCTCCATAACCTGCCTGATGGTGTTGATGTTTATCTGGGTGAAGAGGACGAAATCGATCTCCGCCGCAGTGTGTCCGGCCTTAGCCGCCACCTCGCGCACCAGTTGCGGCCAGCGGCTGCTGTTGGTATCGGGCGGGAAGCGCTTGCGAATCGCCAGGTAGTGTTCGCCTTTTTCGATCGACTCCGCCCGCGGCACGCAGTATGTCCCTCCCACATAGATCCCCATGTAATCGTGATAGGAGCCATCGGCCACAAGCTTCGATGCCAGGAAGCCCGGCTCTTCATCCGGTTGGATCAGGACGGCGCCGGCGCCGTCGGCGAAGATGGTGCAGGTGGTCTTGTCGCGCCAGTTTAGGAACTTGCTCATACAATAGGCGCCGATCACCAGGATGTTTTCGTATGCCGGATCTGCAGCGATGTATTTGGCGGCTATATCCAGGCCGGTTACAAAAGCAGCGCAGGCGCAGTTGACGTCGAAGGTAGCGGCCCGCTTCGCTCCGAGCTTATGCTGCACTACCGAGGCGGTGGCCGGAGAGATATAGTCCGGGGTATCGGTACAGAGTATGATGAGATCGACATTCTCGGGCGCGACGCCGGGCCTTTCCAGGGCCTGCCGGGCAGCAGCCACGGCAAGATCGGATGTGGCCTCGTTTTCCGCAGCCAGATGCCTCTCTTTAATTCCAACCCGTTCTTGCAGCCAGGAATCGACATCCTCGCCGAACAGGAGGTTCAGGCTCTGGTTGGTGATTACCTTTTCCGGAACGTAGCGTCCGGTTGCTGCTATCCTGGCATATCTTTTCATACGCGGCCTCGCCAGGTCGTCGCTTGCCGGCTTCTCCCTCGCCATGCTCTTCAAACGATCAGCCCGCCATCGACGCAGAGCACCGCTCCGTTTATGTAATCGGCGTCATCGGAAGCGAGGAAGAGATAAGCCTTAGCCACATCTATCGGGAGCCCCAGGCGCTTGAGCGGCGTTCTCTCACGCATCATCTCCAGGACCTTCAGCGGCACTTTTTCGGTCATGGCGGTGTGGATAAATCCCGGGGCCACGGCGTTGACGTTTATCCCTTTCGGCCCCAGCTCTCTAGCCCAGACTTTAGTCAGGGCTATGATGCCAGCTTTAGCGGCAGCATAGTTGCTCTGGCCGAAATTCCCGTAGATCGCCACGACAGATGAGGCGTTGATTATCTTTCCCCTACCCTGTTCGATCATGGCGGGCGCTACTGCCCGGCCGCAGTTAAAGGTTCCCTTCAAGTTAACGGCCAGCACTTCGTCCCATTGTTCCTCGGTCATCTTAAGGAGCTGGGCGTCGCGGGCAACTCCGGCGTTATTTATCAAGATATCGATGCGGCCGAAGCGGGCCAGGGCGGAGGCGACCATCGCATCGACCTGGTTGCGGAGCGCGACATCCGCTTTAATGGCCAGGGCCTGCGCTCCGGCCCTTTCGGCCTCGGCAGCCGTTTCGCACAGCGCCGGCTCATCCAGGTCGCACAGGACCAATTCGACCCCCTCGCGCGCGAAGAGGAGTGCCGTTTCGCGGCCGATGCCCCGTCCGGCTCCGGTTATGAGCGCCACCTTGCCCTTCAGCCTCATGGGACGCCTAACCTGATACCTGATTCATATGTCATAAATACTAGCCCGCGGCGCTCGTTTTGTCAACGAAAAAATCGACCTGCCCGGGCGGGGCGGCTTGACACTAATTTGTTCAGCCTGCTATTCTCCCCCGGAAGGGGACCGACTGGATTGCGATTATGGCCAGGACAATCGCCCGCGTTGCAGCCAGAAGTTTGACGCCGAGAGGGCGGGCCACGCGCGCCAGATTTTTGCGGGCGGCGCGCCTGGCGTTCGAGGAGTCGAGCTACCACAGCGCCTCCGTCTCCGAGATTTGCCGCCGGTGTCGGACTCCGATGGCCACGTTCTATCAGTACTTTTCCAACAAGGAGGAGGTTTTCCTGGAACTGGCCGATGAGCTGAGCTACGAGCTGCAAAAGCGGATGCAAGCGGCTCTGGAATCCCGGCGCGAGCTGCGGGAAAAGCTGCGCGCCTTCTTCCTCTGTTTCACCTCGTTCGTTCGAGAGAACCGCGCCTTCTATCAAATATTTCGCGAAGTCGAGTTCGTCAATAAAAGAGCAGCCCTCGGCTTCTACGACGGGCTGGCCGGAATACTCGCCCGCGCCCTCTCCAGCGCCATCGCCTCAGGCCAGTCGCGCGGCGCCGACCCGCACGTGGTCGCCCTGGCTCTCATCGGGATGGCCTATTTCCTCACCCTGCGTTGGATCATCTGGGAACAGACCGATGTGCCCGAAGAGGTGATAGACAACGCCGTGGAGTTAGCCATGCGCGGCATCGATTCGGGGAAGCCGCTCGCCGCTGCGTCTAAACCCACACTCGCCCATCGAGCCCCAAGGCCCAGTGCTCCATCCGCCGGGGCCCCGGCGACCAGGGGCGAGTTGACCCGCCACAAGCTGCTCGAAGCGGCCGAGTTCTGCTTCGGCAAGCGAGGCTTCTATGCGACCTCGGTGGCCGACATCACCCGCAAGGCCGGCGTCGCCCTGGGGACCTTCTATACCTATTTCTCGAGCAAGACCGAGATCCTCTCCGAGCTGGTGCGCAGGATCAACGCGATGCTGCGGGCCGAGCTTCGCGCCGCGATCGCCGGGCTCAAGGACCGGAGGGAGATCGAAAGGAGCGGCTTTCGCGCCTTCTTCGAGTTCGCGTCGCGGCACCGCGACATCTATCGAATCGTTCGCGAAGCCGAATTCATCGATGAGGCCGTCGCCCGCTGGTATTACCAGAGCCTCGCCCTCCGCTACATCGAAGGGCTGAAGCGTGGGATCAAACGCGGGGAGATTCGTCCCATCCACCTGGAAACTCTCGCCTATTCGCTTCTAGGCATCGGTCATTTCCTGGGGCTGCGCCTGATCATCTGGTTGCGTAACGGGCACATGCCCGAATCAGCGTTCCGAAACGCCATGGATTTTATCATGAAGGGGCTGACGAAATAAAAAGAGGGTTACTCGTCGTCCTCGTCGAGACCTTCTTCGCCTACAATTGCGCCCGGATTGCGATTGTTACAAAGCTCCCGCAGCATTAGAAAATAATCCCGCTCCGTGCGGAGGAAGATTCCCGATCCAGAGCTGGGGCCCATCGCCGTGTCTGAGGCCCGGCGCACAGCCCGCCAAACAAGAGAGTCAGCGACACGGGCATCGGTATAGAATGCCCCAAGAGCCTTACGATCTTCGAATATTGAAACGGCAGCGATTTCTCGATCCATGTGCTTATCCTGCTAAACCGTCACTATTAATTGATGTAAGAATCTCGGCCAGATAAAGCCGACTTGAACAGCCGCGGGCAATTCTCCACGCATTATTTGCCGGCCAGCGCGCGGTACCATCCGGACAGGGCGAAGCAGGCCGGTTTCTCCTGCGGCGTGTAGCGGCCGTCGCGGAAGGGCGGCCCCCACAGTCGTTCCCATTGCCAGAAAAAGGTCCCTTCGAGCCAGGGCCTTTTTGCAATCGCCGCCAGCGCCGCGCGATAACACCTGGCCTGAAGCCAGAGGTCTATCGTTCCGCCTTCGCGCCACGGAGTGGCGGCGGCGTTTTCGGTCGAAGGGAAGCCGATCTCGGTGAAGAGCACCGGCCGTTCGAACTTGGCGTGCAGCGCCTCTACCCGGTCCAGGTGCTCCTCCCAGCTCGAAACGAGCCGATCGAAATCTGTTCCTTCCGGCGCGGGAAAGTAGGCCGAGATGCCGATATAGTCCAGCGCGTCCCAGAACCCTATCTTATCGTAATCGGTAAAGTTGGCGGAATAGGTCAGCTTGCCTTTAAAGATCTTCCGGACCTCGGCTATCAGCCTCCGCCAGTCCGCCTCGCGTTTTATCGCCGTGGCGTCGAGTTCCCTTCCCACGCAGAACATATCGGCTCCGACCCCCTGCGCCTGCCTGGCATATTCGGTTATATAGGCGGTGTAGTTATCGAACCAGGCGCGCCAGTCCGCCTCGCTTCTCATCTCTATATCGCCGTGCCATTTTTCCCCCGGCTGCGACCAGTACTTTCTGAGGATAGCGCGCCTCTTCTCTTCGTCGGCTCGCCTGAGGGCCTGTCTATCCTGCTCCGAGAGCCTGGCCATCAGGCCCAACTCGAGGTGCGGTTTAATCATCACCCGCATCGCGCAGCGGCGCGCGTTGGCCACGATTTCGTGCAGCCCCGGGATCTGGAAGCCGAGGGGACGCCTTCCGAACTCCGGGCGGTCGTGCCTTTCCTGGATTGCATCCCAGGTATGCACTGAGATCCAGTTGACGCCGAGCGAGGCGAGCAGCTCGAACGATGTCCGCCCGCGGTCGTTCTCCCAGTATGGATACCAGCATAGACCTCTGAGGAACGACGGCCGAGGCGCTGTCCCGGCCAGATCGGCTGGCGTTGCTGCCTTTTCTCCCTCTCGTCTAGATATGGCATCGGCAGCCCAGGCCGCGGCCGTCTGTATCTCCAGCTCGGGGTGTCGATAGAGCCGGGCCAGCCGGTCGAGCGAGCGCCGGCTGCCGGTCGAGGCCAATGCATTAACCGCATAAAATGCGACGAGCGGGTCGGGCTGATCCAGCAGCGGCAGGAGCAGCGATTCCGCCCGCTCGCGCTGTTGCTCTCCGACCGAGCCGAGCAGCCAGGCGCCGAGCATGAGACTATCTTTCTGCTCCCCCTGCAACAGGCAGGCGCATGCTTCGATAAAGGCCGGATGATCGCGATATATTCGCTCGCGCTCCACCCACCGACCGCTCGAGTCCTCGACGAACACACGCCCTCCTCTCCTTATATTGTTCCTGCCGCCCAGATAGAGGACTTTTATCTCCTCGGCCAGCGCCTTCGCCTCTCGGTCGCAATTGAAATCAGCGGCAGGCGGCAGGCCCGCCGACTTAAACAAGAGCAAGGCCAGCGCGGCCAGGCAGGCAAAACAAGAAGCCAGGAGCCAGGAGTCGGGAGCTAGAATAAATTTCATCGCGAAAGATCGAGCAGGTCGATGAATGTCTAGCAGGAATCGATATGCTCCGGGCCGCATCGGAAAATCCTCTAATGTCACGAAATTCTATTCTGGCTCCCGACTCCTGGCTCCTGGCTTTTTCGCCCTTTTCCACAGGTCTGGGCCAGCCATTTGATCTGCCGGCTGATGCCGCGAATTATTCTGACGTCCCGCTCCTCGAGCCCGGCGCGGCCCAGGAAGCGTCTGATCGCGTACATGATTCGCTCCGGATTATTCGGGTCGAGGAATCCGATTTCGAGCAGCGCCTCTTTCAGGTGCCGGTACATCGCTTCGAGCTGGCGCAAGCTGGCGAGCCTGAGGCCCGGCGCTGCCGGTTCGGCGGCCGCCAGGTAAAGCTCGTAGCAGACCAGCAGCACCGCTTGCGCCAGGTTGAGCGAGTTGAATCTGGGGTTAGCCGGTATGGTGATGAGCTGCTGGCAGAGGGCGATCTCGCGGTTCGAGAGGCCGCGGTCTTCCGGGCCGAACAGTATCGAGATCTCATTTCGCTCCGAGAGCGATATGATCTTTCGGGCAAAGTCGCGCGGCGGCAGGGCCAGCCCGCGCAGCAGGCCGCGCCGCGCGGTTGTCCCTATGACGTAATTCGAATCGGCGATTGCCTCCTCGAGCGAGCTGTAGATCTCGGCGCGCTCGAGCAGGTCGCCGGCGCCGGCGGCCATGCGCCTGGCTTCTTGGTCCAGCGCGGCCGCCGGCGCGACCAGCACCAGCCGCTCCAGCGCCATGTTCTTCAGGGCGCGGGCGGCTGCGCCGATGTTGCCGGCGTAGAGCGGCCTGACCAGGACGATCGAAATGTTCTCCAGCCCCATGCTCGTAACGGTTATTTTATCACCCGCTCGGCAGGGACGATGACATAGAGCAGCGAGGATTCAACCGCCAGGCTCCCGTCCTCGCGTTCAGCGCTGGCCCGAGCCTCGGCGATCTTCTTGGTCACCCTCAGAAGCTCGCCTCTAAAAATCACCTTTTCGTTGGTCGGGATGCTCTGGCGGAACCTGGTCTCCATTTTAGCGAGCAGGGCGCACAGGCCGCGCGAGAGGAGGAGATTGCCGATGATCTCGTCCAGCGCGGTCATGATCAGCCCGCCGTGCAGGATGCCGTCCCAGCTCTGGTGGAATTGTAGAGGATTGAATTCGGCGCTGACCCTATCTCCATCGACCGCGAATTGCAGCTTGAGCCCTATCGGATTCTCCGGGCCGCAGCCGAAGCATCTGTTCACTTTAAGCCGCTGAGTCTCCACGGCGTGGAATTATACTAGAACGTGGCGGGTTTTGACACGAAGAGGTAGTTTTATTGCGCGACAAAAATTCTATACAAGTCTTGCAATTTAGCCTCCAGGTCGTTAGCAATCGTCAGCTGGAGTTCGGTCAGCTGAATCCTGCCGGCGCAATAGTTCTCCAGTATCTCTGTCAGCGTAAGCTCGGGCCTTTCAAGCTCCCAGGCCAACTGTCTCAGCGATGCCTCCGCCATTCTTCTCACGGCATCGGGCTCGAGCCTGGGCTCCAGTTTGCTTGCGCCGTTAAAGTTATCGGTGAACCTGTATAATTTCCTTATGCCTCCGTTGTCGAGAGCCTCCAGCACCACTCCGATATTGACGCATCTGCTATCGTTACTTTTCCCGATTGAGACGTACTTTACGATGCTGTAAAATGCCGCCTGCATGTTTACAGCTTAGCCCTAAGGCCCGCCAATTTGGTTGGCGGCCGCAGCCGAATTTTCTCAAATGCCTTGCAAGCTCATAAGCTACACTTCTTCCGCTTCCTTTACCTGACGCTTCTTGATTCCCAACGGCTGATGGTAAGCTGTGGCTTTCGGCCGCCCCGTAACGTATCGCTCCCTCTATGGCAGTTAGTGCTAAAAAGCCACTTTCGGCTGAGTCTGGTGATAGAGCACCAGCATCAGCAAGCCGCGCTTCAACCTGGCCCTTTCTCCCCCCTTTCAGGGCCAAGATAATATTAGACCTTCCGCATCGAAAATACAAGCCTCGGCCGGGCACGCCCAGATTTGCCCGCCGGCAGAGGCGGCTAAAATCGCTTGACGCAAATATGCTAATCTCTGCTCAGCTAAGGCGGGGATGACCCAGCCTTGCGCTCCCGCATTTTTCTGTCTCTATGGTGAGGAATCAGCCCTCGCCGATTGGCTAGGAAGATTTTCCGTAATAAGGCCGGCGCAGGTAGCGGCGCGCCAGTTCCTGGGCATCGTTCACATCCCTGCGCTGGAGAACGGTTTGGTAGTGCTCTACCGCCTGTGGCCTCTGCTTGGCCAGGTCATAGGCTTGTCCCAGCTTGAGGTGGGCCATGGTGACGACCTCCTCTCCGGTCTGGCCTTCGGAGTTTACAACTCGCTTTAAATTAGCGATGGCCAGTTGATGGTTGCGCATGTCAAGGTGCAGGTTGCCCAGCCGGTAATGTACCAGCTCCAGATCAAGCTTGTCGAAGTGGGGCACGCCGGCCCTGATCTTTTCCATGGCCTCGGTGTAAAGCTCCAGCGCCTTCTGATAGCTGCCGACGATGTGGTAAACGGAGGCCAGGTCGAGCTGAAAGACGTAGTTTTTAGGGTGCTCTTTGCGCAGCTCGCTCAGGTAGCGGACCGCCTCCAGGGGCCTCTTCTCCCTCATGCTCAAGACCGTATAGATGACGCGGGCGTCTTTTTTATTAAATGTTCCGACAAAGTCTAAAAGAGGTGCACCTCACCTTGCTTGCCTTGCGGCAGACATACTTAAGCCAAGGGGGTTGCCTG
>FWPU01003225.1_pt1 | contig 41877 bp, 40 predicted proteins | sample 2228361 | NCBI WGS metagenome assembly FWPU01 (sample SAMEA103939777, study PRJEB20133) | metagenome | reverse complement strand
CACGCCAAAATCTTGTCTAATGGATAACTGATTGATTTTACTTAATAAATTCGTTTTTGTTATTCTATGACTGTCGAACAGGGGCCTTTCCTTGCTCTCTTTTTGAATTGATAACCTCAAACCTTCCAAATCAAATTCTAATATCTTTTTCTCTTGCTCTAATCCTGATAATTCCTTCATTACTGTTGGGAATAGACGTTCATCTGATTCAGACAAAAAAGAAACCAATTTTTTGATTTTGCTATTAAGTTCATCAATCCTTGTCTGTATCTGTTTTTCTTTTTCTCTCAAAGGAGACAATCTCTGTTCTTCGTCCTGATTTATCTTTCTGACAAGTTTTTCAATGGTTAATTCATCCCTGCTTATCTCGGTTAGTTTTGATGTTATAAATTCTTCAACCCTGTTAGTATTTATATATTTGATACTGCAACTTTGCCAATCGCCTCTACAGGTTTTGGTTTATACCTCAATTCGGGAAGCAATTGAAATATAAACTCAGCGGATATCACATCCTTAATTTAACTGGCACGAGCAGATACCTTTGACTTCCTGAAAACAACCTCGCCTGATTTATCAATGTCCGCAACTAATCTATCCCCCTCGCTGAACTCACCCTTAAGTATCTTGGTTGCAAGGGGGTCCTGAATCAGCCGCTGTATTGTCCTTTTTAACGGCCGGGCACCGAAAGCAGGGTCATATCCATAGTTCATAATTTTTTCTTTAACCTTTTCACTCAATTCTAAGTGAACACCTTTATCCGATAGCCTGTTGTCAAGATACTCCATCTGGATATCAATTATATTTAGTAAGTGCTCCTTCGTAAGGGGCTTGTATATGACAATTTCATCAATCCGATTGATGAATTCGGGCTTAAATGAATCCCTGAGAGCCTCTATCACCCTTTGTTTTATCTTTTCAAAGTCCATACCCTCTTTCGCTGAATCATAAATCAACTGGCTCGCGATGTTGCTCGTCATTATAATAACAGTATTCCTGAAATCAACTGTCCTGCCCTTTCCATCTGTCAATCTGCCATCATCAAGCACCTGCAAGAGGGCATTAAAAACCTCCGGATGTGCCTTTTCTATCTCATCAAAAAGCACTACAGAATATGGCTGTCTGCGAACTGCCTCAGTCAACTGCCCACCTTCCTCATATCCAACATATCCTGGTGGCGCACCGATTAAGCGTGCGACAGAATGCTTCTCCATGTATTCAGCCATATCAATGCGAATCATCTGGCGCTCGTCATCAAAGAGGAACTCTGCCAGTGCCTTAGCTGTCTCTGTCTTACCAACGCCAGTGGGTCCAAGAAAGAGAAAGGAGCCAATGGGGCGATTCGGGTCAGAGAGCCCCGCCCTTGAACGCCTGATGGAATTGCTGATCAACTCTATTGCCTCATCCTGTCCTACAACCCTCTTTTTCAACCGCTCCTCCATCTTCAGCAACTTATGTAGTTCTCCCTCCATAAGACGGGTAACGGGAATTCCTGTCCATTTTGCTACTACACTGGCAATGTCATCTGCTTCAACCTCCTCTTTCAACAGCCTGCGAGATTTCTGCACCTTTTTAAGTTCGGCAAATTCTGATTCCAGTTGTTTCTTAAGATCCGGAATCTTCTGGTATTTTATCTTGCCGATTCTCTCAAGGGCATCCCTGTCTCCACTCCTGAGAAGTTTCTGCTCCTCAATTTTCAGCTCTTCAATCTCCTGTTTTATTGAACGGATCTTTTGAATAACTGCTTTCTCTGTCTCCCACTGGAGGCGCAGTTCGCTGAGTTTCTCATTTAATGAAGCCATTTCACGATTTATCTTCTCAATCCTATCCTTTACCTGACTCTCATCCTCTTTGAGTAATGCCTGTTTCTCTATCTCCAGTTGCATCCTCCTCCTCTCCACCTCATCAATCTCGCTGGGAACGCTGTCAATCTCCATTCTGAGCCTGGACGCTGCTTCATCAACAAGGTCAATTGCCTTGTCAGGCAGAAATCTGTCCCTGATGTATCTCTGGGAAAGGGTCGCAGCAGTGATTATAGCAGAATCAGAGATTCTTATGCCATGGTGGAGCTCATACTTTTCTTTTAAACCGCGAAGTATTCCTATTGTATCCTCAAGGGATGGCTCCTTGACAAAAATGGGCTGAAATCTTCGTTCAAGGGCAGCATCTTTTTCTATGTATTTTCTGTATTCATCAACTGTGGTAGCACCTATGCACCTCAACTCGCCCCTCGCGAGGGCTGGTTTTAAAAGATTTGAGGCATCCATACTTCCCTCAGCCCGTCCTGCACCAACCAGATTGTGCATCTCATCAATAAACAGGATAATACCACCATTTGAATCAATTATCTCTTTTACAACTGCCTTGAGCCGCTCCTCAAATTCGCCACGGAATTTCGCACCAGCAACAAGAGCACCAAGGTCAAGGGCGACAAGTTTTTTCCCTTTCAATCCTTCCGGCACATCGCCATTTACAATCCGCTGCGCAAGCCCCTCCACAATTGCTGTCTTGCCCACACCAGGATCACCAATCATCACAGGATTATTCTTCGTCCTTCTCATCAGCACCTGAATTATCCTCCTTATCTCGTCATCCCTGCCAATAACAGGATCCAGTTTGCCCATGCGTGCCAGTTCCGTTAAATCTTTACTGTATCTTTCAAGTGCCTGATACTTTTCCTCCGGGCTCTGGTCAGTAATTCTATGGGACCCCCTGATGGATTTCAGAATATCAATAATTCTATTTAGTTCAATCCCATTTCTCCTGAGGATCTTTCCTGCCTCACATGAGTCCTCTGAAAGAGCCATAAAGACATGTTCTGTGCTCAGAAATTCATCTCTAAGGGATTCCATGTGTTTTAATGACCTGTTCAAGACCCTTTCAAGGGTATTGGAGAGATAAAATCCATCACCCTGACTGCCATATACCTTTGGGAATAATTTCAGTGCATCGTCAATCTCCATAATTATCTTCTCCGGCGATTCACCGATTCTACTCACTATCTGTGAGACAATACCCTCTTTCCGCAGAAGCATTGCTTTGAGCAGGTGCTCTGGCTCCACAGCCTGATGCTGAATTTCATCAGCTATTCCCTTCGCATCCTGCAGTGCTTCTTGAAGTTTAAAGGTGAATTTTTCCGGAGAAAATTTCATTATTCTCCCTTTCGGAGTGCTACATAAATCGTAGCATTCCCTCTCTTAATTAAAAAGAGGACTGACTTGCCTTTGCCTACCTTTAGCAGTTCCCTGTGAAAGTCCCTTGTGTTTTTAATCTGCCTTTTATTCACTTCAATAATAAGGTCCCCTATCTGAATTCCTGCCATATCAGATATACTGCCTGCTGTTACATCTGTTACAACTACGCCCTCCTTCTCTCTTATATTGTAACGCTGTGCAAGTTCAACCGTAATGTCTGATACAGATATTCCAATCTCTTGTGATACTGTCTCCTCTGTCGTCTCCTCACCGCTCACCTCCGGCGGCATCTCAGCAACATTAATCATTAGTTCCTTTATCTTCCCTTCTCTAATAATTTTGACATTTACCCTTTTCCCAACCGGCGTCCCTGCAACAATTTGTGGTAAAGTATGATAATCATCTATTTTTTTACCATCAAACTCTATAATTATGTCTCCCCGCTGAAGCCCTGCCTTTTCAGCAGGCGAGTCCTTTGTTACATCTGCAATAAGAGCACCGGAACGACTCTCAAGGCTCAATGCCTCTGCAATCTCAGGCGTAATTGGCTGAATCATAACCCCAAGCCAGCCCCTTACAACCTTACCGGTCTCTTTCAATTGGGTCAGAACTGCTTTAGCCATGTTAATTGGAATGGCAAAGCCAATACCAATGTTTCCCGGAGATCCAAAGGCTCCCTGCGGCGAAAAGATAGCTGTATTAATCCCAATCACCTCACCCTTGAGATTGATAAGGGGACCACCGCTGTTCCCAGGATTTATTGCCGCATCAGTCTGAATGAAATCCTCGTATGAGCCCTGAATAATCCCGTGTCTCCCCTTTGCACTTACTATTCCTGCTGTAACAGTATGTCCGAGCCCAAAGGGGTTGCCGATGGCAACAACCCAGTCACCAATTTCAAGTTCATCCGAATCGCCCAGCATAACAACCGGAAGTTTATTCTTTACATCAATCTTAATCAGAGCGACATCTATTTTGGGATCTCTGCCAATAATTCTGGCTGTAAATTCTTCATTATTAGTTAATTTAACCTTTATCTCATCCATACCCTCAACAACATGATTATTCGTAAGGATATAACCATCTTCAGTAATTATAAAACCGGACCCCAAACTACTCTGTTTATATTTTCGCTCCGGCAGGTGCCTCTTGAATTGAGGGCCAAAAAACCATTCAAATTCCTCAAAGGGAAATCCGTAACCCCGCTGTTTTATAACCTTTGTTGTAAATATATTCACCACCGCAGGTCTGACCTGTCTGACTATTCCGGAAAATGAGGGAATAACGCCATTCTCACCCTCGCCCACGGGTGAACTTCCTGTATGCTTGCCACCCTCCTTCCAGAACGGTTCGCTGTTTGTAATCGGTATCACTCCAATCTTTGATGAGAGGATAATACCGCCCAAAACAGATGCAATGACAAGCATCATCATTGCTGATGCCTTCATCCAGTTAAAGTTATTATTCTTCATCTTGTCTCTCCTTTTTTCTGAACCTCAACATATATTAATTTCAGCCGGAAAAGAACCTCATCAAGGAGATTCTGCTCCTCCTGAGTAAGATTGCCCTTCGTTTTCTCCTTGAGAATCTCAAGTATATCAATGGTATGTTTTGCCAGAAGAATATTTGCTTCAATCTTATTACTCTCAGGATGGGGAAGGGCACCAAGAAACACCAGCGCCTGGGCATTTAATGAGAGTATAAAATTACTGAAGGATGCCTGAGGAATCGCCCTTGTTTCAGTATCTGAATTTGCCTTTTCTTCCGTCTTTTTTTCATTTACGAATGCCTTTCCATTTTCACCAACCACGAACCTTCGTTTATCCTCTACCTTAATATCCTTATCTTTAACATCATGTTCCTTCTTATCATCTGTCATAATACACCTCTCTTCTTACAATATAATTCCAGAGATTCATAAAATCAAGGATACAATAATAAAGTCGGTTATTTTTTTTCTCCGGATTCTTTAGCGCCTTCGCTTTGAGATGTCTCCTTGAAATGAGATGGATCCTTGTTTAAGGATTCAATGATATCTTTATCAAGCGTAACGAGCCAGTCCTTATCAATTCCTGAAGCATAGACCTCCTTTTCTTTTTCCCTCCCGAACTTTATCTCTAATGGTTCTTCATTACCATCCAGTAAAATTTTTACAACGATTGATGGCTTCTCAAGCCCTGTATTCCTGATTGTCTTTGGATCTGCCTTTAAAAAGGACTTCGCCTTTGCGTCCCTGATCTTTCTGATTAATGATTCTGTTTCGTATTTCTTTGCTGCATCGCCATTTACCTTCCAGTTATCCTTATCAACACGTTCAAAAATTGTCTTGTCCTTCTCCTTAACAATTTCAACCTTTTGAACATTCGCGAGGTCAAAACTTACAATTCGCTTTTCCCTTAAATCATCACTCCCCTTTGCTACATCATCAATAATTGATTTACGAACAAGATAAACAGAAGGAACTGCACTAACTTTTGCATAAACGCCCTTTTTGTCCTGTGATTCTTTGCCGATCTCTAACTCCAGAAGCCCTTTCTCCTTCAATACCATTGAGATACTTGCCTGAGGGCTCAGAAGCCCATACTTTTTAAGGTCCTCTGGCGAATCATCCACAAAGTTATCAACCCTCAAGCCCTCAATGGTGCTCAAAATCCGGTTCAACTCTTCATTGCTCGCCTTGACACTGAACGGCTGTATAATCCACCAGTCCTCACCCCTCTTTTCAACAAGGGTATGACCTTTTTTTGTATTGAAGGATATACTCTGAATATCATCCCTCTTGAATTTTAACACCTTCCGCTCCCGGAAATCAGTAACGGTTTTTCTCAGGTGATTATCAAGCCCAGCCCCCGTAAGGATGACCTTTTTTTCCCCATCCCTCATGATATAAAGTTGATATGAAACAGGGCTTTTTTTGCCTACACGAAACGAGAATGAGTTAGGTTCTGTATCAACCTTAATCTCCCCATCCGGATTATCAAAGCCATAAAGGGCAGGCGCCTCATTGTCAACAGGAATCTCTCTCTTAATCTCCATGTTATGAATTGTTGTTATCAAATTCTCCACGGTTGTTGAATCCGCTTCATAATTGATTGGTTTCAAAATCCTCCAGGTATCAGAGGCAACCTTCTCCAGAAGGATCTCCTGATTCCCGGTATTTAATGTAATTCGTTTTACTGAGTCCTTATCAAAGCGAAATACCTTTTTTGCCTCACTCTCTAATTTTTCTTTTCTCTTCTTCCAGATAACTTCAACACCAATCACATAAGCAAGGAGTGCCAGTGAGGCACCGGCAAGAATAAGTGTATTCCTGAATCTCATAATTGCCTCCTCAGAGTGAACGCTTCCTTCTCCAGACCACAAAACCAGTAATAATGAAGAGGATAGGGATCGCGAATAAACTTGAAAGGAGCCATCGCTTCTGCTGAGATGACATTATAATTCTGCTTGACTTTCTGCTCTTCCCCGTAATTGATATTAAATCCATTTCCTCGCCAAGCCAGTTAACGGAATTCAGAAAAAAGTCGCCATTAAAGTAGATATTAAACGATTTATTGCTTGCAAAATCAGCATCTCCAATTACAACAATTCTCATCTCCTTTTTATTCTCTGCTGAATCTGAAGTGTTTGCCTTCTTAACCGCCACAGCCACAGGCACCGGTCCTTTTCTGTCTCCACTGTCCTCTGATGCTCTTCGCTCTACTCGCAGGAGATTGAGATTCGTCTCTGCCCAACTGCCCTGCCCTGTCCTGGCAAGCACTGTTCCCTCAACGCCCTCGGTTGACTTAAAATCAACCGTTCGCGCAAGCGAAAGGATAACCGCACCCTTTAGCGGCTCAGTGATTTGGTGTTTTGTAAAATTCTTTATGAGAGGGTCAATGCCGAGAGTAGGCCCTACAAAGAGCTGAAGTTCCCTCTCTATTACAACATCGTCTCCCGGAAAAACGCCGTATTTATTCAAAAGTTTATTAAGTCTTCCATCCCCTGCCTTTTCCTTCAATTTCTGGTCAATGAGAAAGAGAATACGCCCTCCATTATCAAGATATTTTTCTATAACCCCGATCTCCTCTTGAAGGAACGGCTTCTCCGGGTCCGGGACAATAAGCACATCCGCATCTGCTGGAACCTCCCCCTTGGTTGAGAGATTGATCTTATAAACCTCGTAGTTGAGGTCCCGCAGTGCCTGAGCAGGAACATAAAAACCGCTGGCATACTGATTGTTTTCAATGTCCCTTTCACCATGTCCTTCTGTAAAATACACTTTTTTCTTCCCAATCCTTGTAACTTTTATAACTGCATTTGTTATGGCATTTTCCGTTGTCTCTGTGATTTTTGTCTGATTATCCCCGCTTATAACTATAAGTGTATTTTCTGAAGTTATGTTGAATTTTTCGGCCATATCAGGATTAAGATTTGGGTCAATAAATTCGTAATCAAACCTTTTAGATTTATACCTGTAACCCTTTAACAGGTCCTCAATTGCGTCCCTTGCTCCAGGGGTATCCGGGACAAAGGCAATCACCCTGACATCTTGTCTGAGATTTTTCAGGACGCTCTCTGTCTGCTCGGAAAGGGAAAAAACACCTGACTCTGTAAGGTCAATCCTTCCTGGATGTCTGAATGCAATAAAGTTGATCATTGTAATAATAGCAGTAACAATAATTATAATGGCGGCACTGTTTGTCCCATAGATGGTTGACCTCAAGCGCAGAATTTCAAGAACCTTCTCGCGCAGGATAATCGATGCAAGAACCAATCCGATAAGCCCTAACCCCGCGGGAATCAATTCCCAGCGTGCTGGCTTATAAATGTACGCAAGTGCACTTATCAAAAGCAAGGTTATGGAAGCATACACAATTAACTGTACACCTCTTTTCTCCCTTCTACGCTCTGTATTCTGTGTTCCAACTTCTGTCTTCATCTTCAACCTCCTATCTCCACCTTCGGGATTCCAGGGACCTGTGAGCAAGAAAGAGCCCGAAGAAGATAAAGGTGAGATAATAAACACAATCCTTAGAATCAATCATTCCTTTTAAAAAATTCTGGTAATGCTCCTCCACAAGGGAGATATATCCAAGAATCTCACCCAGGGTTGAGCCAGCGCTCTGTTTTGCCCATCCCAACACAAAGAGAAGCAGAAGGATTCCAAAGGCAAGTGAGCCGGCAACCATCTGATTCTCTGTCACTGAAGAGGCAAAGAGACCGACCGCAATAAAAGAAGCACCAAGAAGTATAATGCCAATATATGTGGTAATTATTGGACCCAATTCAGGACCGGGCACACCCCAGGCAATCAGAACCAGAGGATATTCAATTGTAGGAACGAGCATTACAAGGAAGACAATAAAAGCTGCTAAAAATTTCCCTAGTATTATCTCGCTTATTCGGATTGGGGATGTATAAAGAAGTTCTACCGTTCCGAGTTTCTTTTCCTCAGCGATTGTCCTCATTGTAATCATTGGTATAACAAAAAGTAAAATAACACTGAGGTTGCTATAGAGGGGGCGAATGAGGTAGTCGTTCATGTTTATATTACGCATCATGTATGCGTAGGGTGACTGCTGATACTGGAGTGATACGAAGGTAAAGAAGGTGAGAATATTGTAGAAGAAATAGCCACTTATACTCAAGAAGATGCCAGCCACAACATAGGCAACGGGCGAGGAAAAATAGGACTTCAATTCCTTCTTCATTATGTAATATGTGTTTTTCATATCCTCTCCTCCTCAGGAAATTAAACTAACATATATATCTTCAAGGGACATAGAGAGTTGTTTGAATTCAAGCAAATCCATATCATTCTTTACCACCATTTCTGAGATTTTGCTTCTTACATCCCTGCCCTGTTCCATCTCAACTATGTACGAGCCATCTCCTGCCTCACTCGCATCCCTTACGCCATCAATTGATTTCAACTTAGATAAAATAGCACTATCTGCCCTTCCTGTCTTTAATAATACCTTTATTCCCTTTGCAAGATGTGAGGAAAGTTGTTCATAGGTATCAGCTGCAACCAGGCGCCCCCTGTTGATAATTACAACCCTTTTGCACAGCATTGTGACCTCCTGAAGGATATGGGTACTCAGAATAATTGTATGGTCCCTTCCAAGGGAACGAATAAGTTCACGAATCTCCATAATCTGCTTGGGATCAAGCCCGATGGTTGGTTCATCAAGAATCAAAACCTCAGGGTTGTGTATCATTGCCTGGGCAATCGCTACCCTTTGTTTATACCCCTTTGATAGATTTCCAATCAATCGTTTTCGCACATCACCAAGCCCGCACTTCTCAAGGACATTGTCTATTGCAGAGCGTCGTTTATCCGACGGAACACCCTTAATTTCCGAAACAAAGAGCAAATAATCATAAACGCTCTGGTCAAGGTAGAGCGGAGGATGTTCAGGGAGATACCCGACCTTTTTCTTAACCTCATGGCCGTCCTCAAAGACATCATATCCGCAAACCTTTGCGCTCCCGGATGTAGGAGGCATATAGGATGATAGAATTTTCATAGTTGTCGTCTTGCCGGCGCCGTTTGGTCCAAGGAAACCAAGTATCTCTCCCCTCATCACCTCAAAGGAAATATCCTGAATTCCGATATGTTCTCCATAATACTTTGTCAGGTTTGTTACCTCTATCATAATAACCTCCTAAAAATCAACTATCATCTCCATAATTACACAGAGATTAGTCTTTACACCATATCATTTCCGCAAAAGAAGAAATGTCTCTTCTTACATTAGTTTTATAATTTAATATTGTCCTTCTGTGTTGTCAAGAATGAGATTTATGTTAATACGGTCTCAAAACCGTCTATCTCCATAACATTAGATAGGTCCCTCCATTCTCGCGCAATTGCAATGTGCCCTTCTTCAATGCTCACCCTGAAGTAATTTCCGTCATTCCAGTTCAGGGTTATTGGAATCTTGACCATATCATCTATTACCCTCTTTAGGTTTCTTGCGCCATATTTCATACTGTATCCCTGATCAACAAGGAAATTAAGCGCATCTTCATTTACATCCAGGTCCTTCCCTTCTGCCTTCATTCTCGCCCGGAGCCGTTTCAAATGCATCCTTGCAATCTCTTTCACCTCTTCCCTTGAGAGCGGTGAGAATACAATAATATCGTCTATCCGGTTCAAAAATTCAGGGGAGAAGAACCGTTCTGCCTCCTTGATTACCCCCTTCTTTACTGATTCTATGTCTCCTGTAGGGTCTTCAAGAAAGCCGAGGGGCTGGGTGAATTTCTTGAATTCATCGCTCCCGAGATTACTTGTCATAATGATTATTGTGTCTGAAAAGTAAACCTTTTTGCCCCTTCCATCAGTGACCCAGCCCTCATCAAAAATCTGTAAGAATAAACTTATAACAAATTGGTGGGCCTTTTCAATCTCGTCAAGCAAGAGGACTGTATGAGGATTGTCCCGGATCTGATTTGTAAGTATTCCGCCTCGTTCGGAACCAACTATTCCCCTTGGCATTCCTATAAGTTTATCCACTGAAACAGCGGAATCCCTGTATTCAGACATATCAAGGCGAATCATCTTGTTCTCATCGCCAAAGAGTGCTTCAGCAAGGGCTTTTGCAAGTTCGGTTTTGCCAACACCGGTTGGTCCAAGAAATAACAGGATTCCATCCGGTCTGCTGAAATTCTCCTTAAGGGGACCCTTGTTCAACCGTAATCTGTTAGAAAGCCGTGAGATTGCCTCTTTCTGTCCAATCACCCGTCTTGCAAGCGTATCCTCAAGGCCTTTAAATCGCTCGGATGATTCCCTCTTTATTAAGTCCTCTGGAATCTGTGTATCTTCTGAAACTACCTTAATTACCTCCTCTGATGTAACAGTGCGGTCAGTGTTTTTTATCTCTGCTTTTACTGAAGCAGTGTCAAGCCAGCCGATTCCCTTATCAGGTAATTTTAATCCACGTTTATATCTGCGCGAGAGTTCAAGGGTTGTCTCTATTGCATCATTTGTTATTGTAACACTGTAATTCCTCTCAAGCCGCGGCTTTATACCCATCAAAATCAGCCGGGCTTCATTGATACTCGGTTCATTAACATAAACAGTCCTGAACCTTCTCGCAAAGGCCTCATCCTCTGCAATAAATTCCTTGTATTCCCCGGGTGTTGTTGCACCTATGATTTGTATATCACCGCGAGAAAGGTGTGACTTGAATATATTAGCCGCATCGCTCGGGACACCCATTGCAGAACCAGCACCAATTATTGTGTGGGCTTCATCAATAAACAAAATAATATTCTGCCGGTCCCTTACCTCTTTTATGATTTTCTCAATCCTGTCTTCAAACATTCCACGAAACATCGTCCCTGCTACAAGGGCATTCATCTGGAGATTGACAATCTGCTTTTCCCTAAGCCGCAGAGGCACGGTATCAGGCGCAAGTTCAATCCTCTGGGCTAATCCCTCCACAATTGCTGTCTTGCCCACACCTGCCTCTCCAATCAGCATCACTGAATTGGAGCGCTCTTTATGAGAGAGAATCTCCATCATCTGTTCAATCTCCCGCTCCCTGCCGATAATGGGCGGAAATTTATCCATGTAGGCAAGTTTATTTAGATTAATACTAAACTGTTTGAGATAGGGGGGTAATTCAAATTTTCTTTTTAATTCTCTCTCTCTCTCTTCTCGTTTTCTCGCCTGATGAATGATTTCCTCAACCACCTGTTTTGGTTCTACGCCAAAATGCATCAGCAACTGTGCAGGATAACACTTTGATTCAAGGAAAATTGCCGTCATAATATCAACTGGTGTGATTACATTTCTTCCGCTATGCTGAACCTTCTCCCAGGCAAGTTGAAAGACCGTCTTTATTTCTGGTGCTATCTTCATTCCCCCGCCAATATATTGTCTGTGAAAGCCCAATTGTTCCTTAACTGTTGCCCTGATTGCCTCAGGATCTAGATTGAGCGCTGTCATTATTGTGTCAAAAAAATATCTTTCTGATTCGGAAAGTGCCAAGAATATGTGCTCTACACCAAGAAAATAGTGCTGTCTTTTCTGGGATTCCTCAATTGCACGATTCAGAATCTGATGTGATTTCTCTGACAGCCGATCTCTAAAACTTCCTAATTCAAGCATTAAACACCTTCCAACCTTCCTAATTCCTACTTCCCACTTCTTACTTCCTAATTTATTCCGGTGAGATCCTCATTAATCTTTTTATCCTTTCCTCAATAGGCGGGTGTGTGCTGAAGAGCGTAAGAAATGACTTCCCGCTCAGTGGATTCACAATAAACATATGGGCTGTTGCAGGATTTGCTTCAAGAGGAACTCTACCGGATGCGATCTCAAGCTTTCTCAGGGCATTAACAAGACCCATTGGCGTTCCTACAATCCGCGCAGCACTTGCATCAGCCATATACTCTCTGGATCTGCTTATTGCAAGTTGAATTATGGTTGCAGCAAGCGGAGCGAGTATTGCCAATGCTAACACCCCGATTGGATTGGAGTTTCTGTCATCATCCCTGTGTCCTCCGCCAAATATAAGCGCCCATTTAGCCATGTCCGCAAGCATTACTATTGCCCCTGCAACGGTTGCAGCTATTGCTGAAATCAGTGTATCCCTGTTCTTTATATGGGAGAGTTCATGGGCAATGACACCCTCAAGTTCGTCCTCATTTAGCAATCGTAGTATTCCATCCGTCACAGCCACAGCAGCATGCCGGGGGTTTCTGCCAGTTGCAAAGGCATTTGGTGCGGGCGATGGGACATAATATACCTTTGGCTTCGGAATCCCTGCCTTCATCGCAAGCCGATCTACAACACGATGTAACATGGGTGATTCACTCTCTGAGATCTCCTTTGCTCTGTACATTGCAAGGACGAGTTTATCCGAAAACCAGTATGCACCTAAATTCATCATTCCAGCGAAAATTAATGCAAAAATCATACCATTCTGTCCTGCAATCAAATTTCCAATCAAAATTAGCATTATAGTCAAAATCGTTAATAAAATAGTGGTTTTTATTCTATTCCCCATCTTTCACCACCTCCTTTCTGTATTTATTTTATGACAAAATTTGTAATTTTTTGCACTTCTTATGCAAATTTTTCATACTTTAATCCTCCCTTGGGTTAAACTTATTCAGTCGCTCAAACTCCTCAAGAAGTTCCCTGGAGCGTCTGTTAATATCCCTTGGGACCATAATCTTAATCCGGATATACTGGTCTCCTCTTGAAGAACTATTGAACAACGGCAAGCCCTTTCCCGGGAGCCGGAGCACCTGTCCTGATTGCGTCCCTGGCGGAACAGTGAGTGTAACTGTGCCCTCCAGCGTGGGCACATCAATCTTCGCCCCCAGGACTGCCTCAACAAAGGAAATAGGAAGGTCCATGTAAATATCACTTCCATTTCGCTCAAATATCTTATGGGGAAGAATGTTTACATCAAGATAAAGGTTGCCTGTTGAGCCATTCCTGGACATATTACCCTTTCCTCCAAGTTTAATCCTTTTACCTGCCTCAACACCCGGAGGAATTTTTACAGAAACTGTCTCTGAGGTGTAGATCAGTCCCTCCCCACCGCATACTCCACAGGCAGAACCTATAACTCCTCTCCCTCTACAGATAGAACATTGCATGGTTGTTGAAAAGAATCCTCTCCTGGATTTAACATATCCTCTGCCCTCACACTGTCTGCATGTTGATTGATTACCGTGTCCAACGCCAGTCCCCTCACAGGAATTACATTTAACCATGCGTTGAATTCTCACATCCTTTATTGCTCCGTGAAAGACATCCTCTAACGTTAAGTCAATTGTTCCTGTTAAGTCCTTTCCGCTCTCAGCGCCACCCTGTTCTTCAAAACCCTGCTGGTTGAAAAGGTCATTGCGGAAAATCTCCTTGAATATATCATTAAAATCAAAACCCGCTCCTCGGTATGTCTGCCCCCTGAATCCCATAAAGTCAGAGAAATCAGACCAGCCCGCATTAGCATATTGATAAGCCCGTGGATCAAAACCAGCGCGGAAGGCGCCAGCACCGAACTGGTCATAGAGTTTCCTCTTTTCTTTATCACTCAACACCTGGTATGCCTCATTGATCTCCTTGAATTTTGCCTCCGCGCTTTTATCCCCTGGATTCACATCAGGATGATACTTACGCGCAAGGCGCCTGTATGCTTTTTTTATCTCTTCTTCTGTGGCGCTTCTTGAAACGCCGAGTATTTCATAATAATCGCGTGCCATTTATTTTAAATATACTACATTCATCATCAGGTGTCAACTGGATTAGGAACATTATTAACTAATGAAAAACTCTTCCCTGCTGTTTTACAGAGAGGGACATAAAATACGAAACTCTGCCTTTGCATCAACCTTTACCGCAGAACCGGTGAGTTTCTCCACCTTTGCTGATTTTTCTCTTGCGAAGGTATCCCACTTTGGTGAAAAAATTATTATGTTGTTAAGATATTTTAATGTCCTCCCACATAACAAAACAAAATATCATTTCCAATAAAACCTCTTGACAGTTTAAATGTCGAGTATTATATTATTTATCACTCATTGATAGATGAGTGCTAACTCATCGCTTTTCAATGAGATTTTAAACTTATAAAGGAGGTATGCTTATGAAAGTTAGGCCATTAGGTGACAGGGTTCTGGTCAAACGCCTTGAGGAAGAAGAAAAAACAAAGGGCGGTATTATAATACCAGATACCGCAAAGGAAAAGCCACAACAGGGAAAGATTGTAGCGGTGGGAAATGGAAGAACTACTGAAGATGGTAAAGTTATTCCATTAAATGTCAAGAGCGGGGAAAAGGTTCTCTTTCAGAAATATTCCGGGTCAGATATAAAGATTGAAGGCGAAGAATATCTGATCCTCAGGGAAGAGGAAATTCTGGGAATTATTGAAGATTAGTTATTAAAAGGAGGAACTAACATGGCAGTAAAAGAATTAATTTTTAAAGAAGATGCAAGAGCAGCATTGTTGAGGGGAGTAAATATCCTGGCGGATGCTGTAAAGGTAACCCTGGGTCCAAAGGGAAGAAATGTCATTATTGAAAAGACCTTTGGCTCTCCAGTAATAACAAAGGACGGTGTAACTGTAGCCAAGGAGATTGAAGTTGAGAACAAATTTGAGAACCTTGGCACACAGATGGTTAAGGAAGTAGCAAGCAAGACCTCTGATGTTGCAGGAGATGGGACAACAACAGCCACGGTTCTCGCACAGGCAATATTCAAGGAGGGATTGAAACTCGTTACTGCTGGACATAATCCAATGGCATTAAAAAGGGGCATTGACAAAGCAGTTGAGGTTGTTGTTGAGGAATTGAAAAAACAATCAAAGCAGACGAGGGACCCAAAGGAGATTGCACAGGTCGGGACAATCTCTGCAAACAATGACGAAACCATTGGAAAACTCATTTCAGAGGCAATGGATAAGGTAGGCAAAGAAGGCGTGATAACTGTGGAAGAAGCAAAGGGAATGGAAACAAAACTTGAGGTTGTTGAGGGAATGCAATTTGACCGCGGATACCTCTCCCCCTACTTTGTCACTGATGCTGAGAGAATGGAGGCAGTTTTAGAGGACCCATATATACTGATTCACGAGAAGAAAATCTCCAACATGAAGGATTTTCTTCCTATTCTGGAACAGGTTGCTAAATCCGGGAAACCACTGCTCGTAATATCTGAAGAAGTTGAGGGAGAAGCACTTGCAACCCTCGTTGTAAACAAGATCCGTGGTGTTCTTCATTGTTGTGCAGTGAAGGCGCCGGGCTTCGGTGATAGAAGAAAGGCAATGCTTGAAGATATTGCGATACTCACCGGCGGAACCGCAATAATGGAGGAGATGGGATTGAAACTTGAGAGCATCACACTTAAGGACCTTGGCAGGGCAAAAAAGGTTGTTGTAGACAAGGACAACACTACAATTGTAGAAGGCGTGGGTAAGAAATCTGATATTGAGGCAAGAATCAAGCAGATTCGCGCCCAGATTGATGAGACAACATCTGACTACGACAGGGAAAAACTCCAGGAGCGACTTGCAAAACTCGTAGGCGGAGTTGCAGTAATCTATGTCGGTGCAGCAACTGAACCTGAGATGAAGGAGAAAAAGGCGCGCGTTGAGGACTCTCTGCATGCAACAAGGGCAGCAGTGGAGGAAGGAATTGTACCGGGCGGCGGAATTGCACTTCTGCGAGCCATTCCTGCTCTTGAAAAACTCAAACTCAACGGTGAAGAACAGGCAGGAGTTGACATTGTCAAAAAGGCGCTGGAGGAACCGCTTCGCTGGATCGCACAGAACTCTGGCTGGGATGGTTCAATTGTTGTAGAAAAATTAAAGGCAGAGAAGGGAGCAATGGGATTCAATGCCCAGACAGAACAGTATGAAGACATGATGAAGGCAGGTGTTATTGATCCGACAAAGGTGGTTAGAATTGCCTTACAGAATGCCGCTTCTATTGCATCTCTACTCCTCACCACGGAATGCATGCTTGCAGAAAAACCAAAGAAGGAAGAGAAGATGCCGGGCATGCCTCCAGGAGGAATGGAGTACTAATCAGGAAAGACCGGGACACACTTTAAAAACTGTGTGTCTTTCCAAATATATGCCCCGCGAGAAGCGGGGCTTTTTTTATAATGATGAGCATTTGAAATTATCCCTGAATAAAGATTTGTGTATTCAATGAAAGACAGCTTTGATTGGCTTTCGGAATAAGGTGATTGCGTTTATAAATTGGGCAATTGACTGTCTTTTCTAAGAGCGTGCAATCAGATTGATTAGACCCGGATATTTACAAATCTACCTTACGGATAAACAATTTTCCCGAGGATTACCTCTCTTTTTGCTCCGGTTGCGGACGGAATATTCCCTGTTCTCCCATAAAATGTCTCGTAGGCGAGCAATCCGAAGGCGAGCGACTCTGTTGAATCACTGTTAAGTCCGAAGTCCTCAAAAGTATAAACAGGCACAGGAGCAAATCCCTTTTTAAGTGTATCCATCATTAATCCATTCTTGACCCCACCACCTGTAACTACCACCTTATGAACGTTATAATATCCTTTTATAAACTTTGTATAATTAGTCAATATTGACTCAGTTGTGAAAGCGGTTACTGTTGCAATAGCGTCTTTAAAAGACATTTTTCCGTTTTTTATTAAACCAAGTATTTTTTTTACAACCGATTCCCAGAATTCCTCTCGTCCTGTTGATTTTGGTGGTTTCTTTAATATAAAGGGATGGTTTAGAAGTTCCTTCAACAATTTATTACTTACCTTCCCCATTGTAGCAATCTCACCATTTCTGTCAAACCGTTTCCTTCCCCTGGTAAACATCTGAACTAATGAATCTATAATCATATTCCCAGGTCCGGTGTCAAAGGCAAGGACATCTTTTTTTCTACCACTTGACGGAATAAGGGTAAAGTTACTGATTCCACCGATGTTAAGGACAAGAGTGCAAACTCCTTTCTTTTTAAAAAGATGGTAATGTAATAAACAGGAGAGTGGTGCACCCTCGCCTCCCGCTGAAATATCAGAGGGTCTAAAATCAGCCACTGTCACCTTCCCTGTTATGGAGGCAATTACAGAGGGTTCAGCAATCTGAAGGGACGCCTTACCGGGCAGATGTGAAATTGTCTGTCCATGGGAACCGATTAATTTGATTTTCTCCATAGGTATTTTTGATTCCTTTGCCAATCTCAGAGCACACTCCCCAAAGAATTTACCAAGGCGGAAATTCAATGAAGAAATATCCCCTGAATAGACCCTGTCATGAGAGACCCGTATGATTTCATCCTGCAATCTATACGGGTATCTATATGTTTTGAATGCCTTTTCTGAGATTTTTGTTGATTCGCCCTGTCCCCTTATGTCAACAATTGCAACATCCACACCATCCGCAGATGTCCCTGATATCAAACCAATTACAAGCATATTATTCTTCTAATGCGCGGAAGACGAGCCCACTCAAAAGTTTAGGGTAAAAGAAGGTTGACTTATGTGGCATTCTCTCACTTTTTTCAGCCACAGATCTTATCTCCTGAACCGTTGGTGGATTGAGTAAAACGATGGCACCTTCCTTTACCTCTTTTTTCTTTTGAACAAGTTCATTGAGATCATTTGAATAATAGATATTCTCTTTCGCTTCATCTTCTTCCATCTTTAAGATATGCTTTACAAATAATAGGTGCAGTATTGAAACATTGAGCAATAATCTCGTATCTGAATAACCTCCGGGGTTAAACTTTTGCATGATATCAGGCGATTTTAGCGAGAAAAGATAAATGGCATTTTCAAAGACAATGACAAACCCCTTAAAGTTATCCCTTGCCTTCTCTTCAAGAAAGTCCAGCCCCTCCTTCTGTGTTTTCAACCTTTTAACATAAAAGTATTCCTCTGATTTTCTTATAATTGCATCAAGATTAAGAGAGGCAGGCAACTTAATAAGACGATAGATTGGCAGGACAACAAGCCCCCGCGATTCAATTGGTGTAAAATACATCATGACATAGTCAGAGGGCTTCTCCTCGCTTGAATCTTTGCTCTTTGAACGTACATAATCCCTATATCTGAGTGCTGTCTCATACCTGTGATGTCCATCTGCAATGAGAAATACCTTATCGTACATTAAATTCTTTACCTTCCTAATAATCCCCGGCGATGAAATCCTGTAAAGTGTATGTTCGCCTCCATCATGGTCTTCAGCAGAATATATTCTCTCTTTATCAGAATCTCCCTCTAACAGTCCCATAATCTCTCCACTGGAATCAGAAAAGATGGAAAAAATAGAACATAGATTAGCCCTTGTCGCAACTATCAGTTTAAACCGGTCCTCAATGGGACCTGCAAAAGTATTCTCGTGTGGCAGAACCATGCCGGAGGAGAAATCCTCAATTTTCACTGCAGAGATAAAACCAAGCCGCCTGTATATTTTTTTATTCAGAGAAAAGTTGTGCTCATAGAGATAAATTGAGGGTTTTTTATCCTTTACAAGAATATTATCTGCACGCCATTTCTTAAAATATTCTGATGCCATCTCGTATCTGTCAAGTTTGCGGCCTCCCATCACTCCATTCCTGCTCTGAATCAACCTCACCACATTAAATTCATTCCTCTTTTCATATCTCTTGATATCATCTTCGGTCAGCACATCATAGGGAGGAGAGACAACATCTGAAATGTTTTTAATCTTCTCCTTCGAATAAAGAATCCCTTTGAATGGTTCAATCACTGCCATTGTCCATGCACCACAGAAAGAATTTTATTGGATGGAATTGCACCTTCCTTGATAATCCTCACCGGAGAATTTCCGGGCTCAACAACTCTTGAGCCACCACCTCCATGTAATTTACCTCCATCAACTACAGCGTCCACAGATTTCAGCAATTTCTTAGAAACATCAGAAATGCTCACTGGATTATCTCCTCCACTCTTCATCTCATTCAACCCTTCTTTATCCTTCATCAAGTCCAAATTCATATTTATATTCTCTGTTTCCATTTATAGAAAATAAATTAAAGGAGGAAAAATTACAAGAAAAAATTTAATATTATTATTTGAACAGAAATCTAACGACATCCCCATCCTGAATTTCGTATTCCTTCCCCTCTGTTCTTATGAACCCCATCTCTCGCGCCTTATGCTCAGAACCAGCCCTGACAACCTCATTAAAATTAATCACCTCTGCCTTTATAAAGCCCTTTTCCATATCAGTATGAATATTGCCTGCTGCCTTCTGTGCTGGAGTTCCTTTAACAATTGACCAGGCTCTCAATTCCTTTCCCACCGCAGTATAAAAGGTAATCAGATTTAAGAGCCGGTAGCCCTCTTTTGCTAGTTTCAGAACGCTTAGTTCCTTGAGTCCATAACTCACCATAAATTCCCGTCTCTCCTCATTGCCCATCTGGAGCAACTCAAGTTCAAGTTTGCCAGGAATGGAAACAAATCCTACATTATCTCTTTTTGCCCTCTCTGAAAGAATCTCCAGATTCCTGTTGCCATTTATCTGATTCTCATCAACGTTTGCTACATAAATACATGGTTTTGCTGTAAGCAATCGCATCTCCCTGATAATGGACATTGCTTCTTCAGAATATTTTACTGAAATTGCCCTTTTCCCGCTTATTAGATTATTCCTTATATTCTCAAGTTCTTCAACCTCAATCTTATACTTTTTCTCTCCACTCAATGTTGATTTTTTTGCCTTCTCAAGGCGAGATTCCACTGTCTCAATATCCTTCATTATTAATTCAAGCATAAGGACATCCACATCATCAGCAGGGTCAATGCGACCAAGAACATGGGATACATTCGGATCCTCAAAACATCTTAACACAAGAACTACTGCATCCACATCACGGATATTCGCAAGGAATTGATTGCCAAGCCCCTCTCCTTTACTTGCACCACGCACAAGACCTGCAATATCAACGAATTTAATTATCGCTGGCGTTACCTTCGGAGGTGAGTAAATCCTGGCTAACTCACTCAATCGTTCATCTGGAACAGCCACAACTCCGATATTAGGTTCTATTGTTGTGAAAGGAAATGGTGCAATCTCAGCAGATGCGCCTGTGAGTGCATTAAAAATCGTTGACTTACCGGAATTCGGAAGCCCTACAATGCCGCACGAAAATCCCATTCATTATCAACTTGAACTACTGACAATCTCAATAAAATTCCTGATCTCTGTCTGATCTCTCTTGTCCAGGTCAACAAATTTCACTCCCATCCCCCCGATCAAATATCCTCCCTCTTCTCCCTTTTCCTGCCGGATAACCTCACCGGTTGTCTTAATCTTCTTTGATTTATCAACCTTTGGATGGGCGAGTTCCAGTTCTAATTTTAATGAATTGCCGATTGGAATAATATCTCTGGTTACAATGAAGGCCCCTGAGGGACTCAGGTCTCTTGTATAAGCAGCGTAGGTCTTATTCTTAAATTTATAAACAACAAGAACGCTCACAGGTAATCTCTCATCCGTTCTATCTTTTATGGGAACAAACTTCTTTATCTCCTTTAACAACTGTTCTTCTGTAATTGGCTTCTGCAAAAAATCATCTGCACCTGCCTTCAGACATTCTTCTTTTCTGGGATATGAGGTCACTATAATAATAGGGATATTCTTCAATTTTTCATCGTTCTTAATAATTCGCGTGCATTCTATACCTGTCATCTTTGGCATCTCAAGGTCAAGAAGTATTATATCCGGCTTATGCTCTTTGGTAAGTTTCAATGCCTCAATTCCGTCTTTTGCCGTGATTATCTTACAGTCAGTCCTCCGTAAAAAAGAGATCTCAAGATCAAGAAAATTCCGCATATCATCTGCAAGTAATATTTTAACCATAACTACCTCCTTGATTACTAATTACTTTAATATAACAGATTAAATATATTTTGTCAAAAAAATCTTTTTATTTGAGGCGGCCCGTGATTGCGAAATCTCCTCACTTGTGATAATATGATTTAACATGGACTCCATAACAAAAGAAGAAAAACAATTAGTTATCCTCCTCAGAATATGGGTGGTTTGCTTTGCCATTGGAGGGCTCTATTTCCTTCTGTTTCAGAATCAACTGATAGAACAGATTAATTATATCTCTTCAGAGGTTCTTAAACTTAACCTCCCCCTACTGCCTGAGTCAACGGAGAAATTCTGGCTCGCGCTCACTATATCCATGATGGCGACAATAACTGCACTATCTTATATTGCTCAGAGGGATATAAGAAAAAATATCGGTTATGTAATCCCTCTTTTAATATCAAAATTTGTCTCAACATTTTTCTTTATAATATTCTACTTCTCACATGTCCATGCCCTTGCCTATATTGTGGGAGCATTGACTGATGGTCCTATTTTTGTGATAACCCTGATTTTCTATTTGAGGTGTAAAAAAATATCTACTACTGGAGATTGATTCGTATCCCATACTGCCAGATCCTTAAACCAAACAATATTGATGTTCCCATTATTGAGTAACACTTACGTCTGTCACTGTAACTTGCTCATCTCAATAGAAGCATGAAGTTAGAGAGGATTACTATGACGAGGTAAGCACCTCATGAATACGCCTTGCGGTATCACGCCAGGAAAACCTCTCTGCCTGTTTCAACCCCCTCTTTATTAAGTTTATTTTCGCCCCCTCACTTTCAAGGATTTTTTTGACACCTCTCACAATGTCATTCACATCTTCAGGATTGACTAAAATTGCAGAGTCACCTGCGATTTCTGGCAAAGACGAGACTTTTGAAGTAACAACAGGGCATCCGCATGCCATTGCTTCAAGCACAGGCAGACAAAAGCCCTCGTAAAGGGAGGGAAGTACAGCAACCTCTGCTGCACGATAAAAGGCAATGAGGTCATCATCATTATCCACATCTATCATAAAAATATCTTCGGAAGAGTTTTCTTTATCCTTTGCCTTCAGAATAGCAACAAATTCTAAATCCTGATAATGTTTTTTAATCTCTTTGAATGCATTGATTGCTCCGCTTAAGTTCTTGTGCCTCTTATTATTACCAACCCAGAGCAGGAACCTTCCTTTTATATTGTATTTCACTGCAATCAGATTTTTTGCTTCATCTCTGTTGCCAGGGGAAAATCTTTCATCCACACCATTGTAAACCACTGAAATTTTTCCCTCCGGAACATTGAAAAACCTCATGATGTCCCTCTTTGATGACTCTGAAACTGTAAGGATTCTCAAAGACCGCCGGAGGAGGGGGGCAATAATACTTCTGTAATAAATCCTGTGAAATATTGAGTAATCCTCCGGAAAAATTAAATGTATCAAATCATGAATTGTAAACACTAACCTTTTGTCTAACAGAAATGGAGCAGTGTAATTCGGTGTGTAATAAAGGTCAAAATCAATGCTGTTTAGCACCACCGGAAGAAGGAGTTGTTCTGCAATGCCATAGGGTTTTATATTTACCTCCTTCATGCGGAAATTTCCAACGAGTCCGTTGAAATGGCTGGCTCCATCTTTATTAACTATAAGTATATATTCATTTTTATTATCCATGCTAAGGAGATTCCTGATGACATTGATTCCATGCCTTGCAATCCCATGAATTTCTCTTCCCACACACCTTGCATCAACAAGGATTTTCATTCCTCTCAGCCTTGCAAAGTTTGCAATATAACGGTAAATGAGCAAAAAAACAAAATCAGGAGCTCAATTATATTCTTGAAAGAAGACTTTTGCTTTCCTCTATAAATATAAATGCCTTAACATTATGTCTGATCTTTTTAACCTCTTCTTTAGTAATGGTTATAAAATCTTCATAATCTGTATCCTGTCTCATCTCAAAACTCTTTGTTAAACCCTGGAGGTTTCTTTTCCCATCAAACTCGTTTTCACAAAATGATGATTAAAGAGTAAAATTACTCCACTGTGTTTTGAAGAATCAAGCCCTTTTGTAGCAAGAAGTGCTCTCACCGTATAAAAAGCAGCATAATATAATCTGTTCAATGCGCTTTTTAAAGAATTATTATCTACAAGTAATTCTGCGTCCTTAAATGTCTCTTCTGCCCGTTCCATTCTGTACTTTGCTAATGCTTTTTTCTTCTATCAAATCGGTATGCCTTCCTGCTCTATAGATTTAATAAATGGTGTAATTTTGAAGATAGGATTTTCATATGTTCCCATGCTGATTATTATGGGTGAAATATATAAATCATATTTCAAATTTATATTAAAAGCGACATCATATATGAAATCCCTAACCATAGGCGAAATTTCTTTTAATAACAAATATATGTCAATATCAGATTCCGGTTCTGCGTCGCCCTTTACCTTAGAACCAAATAATTTAATAACAATAAGATTATACCCAAGAAATTCCTTTACCTCTTTTGAAAATTCATTGGTTGCTTTAATCTCTTTTTCATTTAAAAATTTCTTGAGTCCCATATCAACATTATACAAATCTTGAAATAAAATTCAAGCAATTAAGATTTTCCTTGTGATATCATACCAATTTCTGTTCAAACATATTTCTACTTCATTCTGCTTTACCTCCTTTAAAACTTTAGTATAATTAATACCTGATGCCTGAATTTCTTTGTCAAAAAAATGGTAGCAGGTCAGTAAAAATGAAGATTTCCCTTATAATTGCCACTATTAACAGAAGCAATGAGCTAATAATGTTGTTTGACTCCCTTGAGAAGCAGACCTATAGAAATTTTGAGGTAATACTGGTAGATCAAAATTCAGATAACCGCCTTTTACCCTTAATAAACCATTATGCAAATAAATTTTCTCTAAAACATATACATTCTGAACCAGGTTTATCACGGGCAAGGAACAGGGGACTTCCGAATGTAAGCGGGGATATAGTATCTTTTCCCGACGATGATTGCTGGTATCCTTATGACCTTTTGGAAAAGGTCACCAGATTTTTTGAAATAAATCCTGAATATGCTGGTGTAACAGGAAAAAGCGAGAATAATAGTGGTAGTTCAACACAGATAAATTGGTTGAAAAAACCGTGTGAGATTACATTATATAATGTCTGGAGAACGGCTATCTCTTATACAATCTTTCTCAGAAATGAAATCTTCAGTGAAGTAGGAACTTTTGACGAATCTCTTGGGGTAGGGAGCGGAACATGTTGGAATTCAGGGGAAGAAACCGATATTCTTATAAGAATAATTAATTCAAATAGAAGAATCCTGTACAATCCAGAGTTCATTGTATATCATCCAGAGTATGAGAAAACAACCCAAAGAGCTTCCAAATATGGCCCTGGATTAGGCCGGGTTCTTAAAAAACACCGTTATCCTCTTTCTTTCGTCTTTTACCTTGTAATTATTCGCCCACTGGGAGGATTTATACTATCTCTTTTAAAATTAGATATTAAAGGATGCCTTTATTATTGGACAGTATTTAAAGGTAGATTAAAGGGCTGGCTCAGTTAAGTTTTTCATTTGAATAATAAAAAGAGTTTATGAATCCTTAATTTAAATAAACTCTTAAAAGCCACCCTGAAAATCTTGGATCTCCATAATTCCTTCAACGCCTCTTTTACTTCATAAGGTATCTCACCTTGACTCAAATCCAGATTCTGCACATTTGCCTCCTGCTGGACGAATCCTATTCTCGGGTATTCAAAGGTCGGGTTGTCATAGAGATATGGAGGACCATTGGATAACAATAAGTTAAAGACCTCGACGGCATAATCTTTATAGATATCACTGTTGATCTCGCTAATAATCCTGTAAAGATGTAGATATACATTCTCATTAAATTGACGGAGCATGGAATCCTTCCTGACACGATATCTGTAGAGGGGCTTGGGGATAACCACTCCCATTCTTCCGTTTCTTACCAGTCTGATGATCGATTCATAATCCTCCATTCCATATTCCATCCTCTTATCGTTGATGCCAAAATTCAGAAAATCCTCTCTCTTTATTACAATCCCACCGCTTGTCAATGTATTGTGAATAAGTATATAAGGCGGATCTGTATTCCATGTGGGCCAGATATTATCACTGCCTTCAAAATACTGAGTCCAGGGTGCCACAAATGAAACATTGCTGTATTTTTTTAAAATCTTTATAGCCCACTCATAGTATTCCGGGAATACAAGGTCATCAGAATCCAAAAAGGCAATAAATTCTCCTTCGGCGTGATGGGCCCCAAAATTTCTTGCGCTCGCAAGCCCCTCGTTCTTCTTATGTAATATTCTTAGATTAAGGTCCTTATATATATCTTCAATTTCGTAAAGCATACCGATGCTTTCTGCCTCATTGCTTCCATCATTGATAATAAGAACCTCACAGGGAGCGTAAGTCACTTCTCTTAAACTATTGAGGGTTTCCTTTATGTATCTACCCATGTTATAATATGGAATTATTATGCTCAACAAACCCTCCTTTGATTTCGTATACCCTGTAGGTCCTGCTTCAGCAGTTACTCTTACAGGTCTCAAAAAGGGGAAATAACTTCTTTCACCGCTCCGGACAATCTCTTTAAGCACCCTAATTTTTTCAGGATAGACCGTATCATATGAACAGAGTGTGTTAACTCTTTCCCGTGCTCCCTCTCCGATCTTTTTATACTCATCCCTACTGAGCGTTAATATCCTGAGAAATTTTTCTCTAAATGTATCCGGATTTGCGTGGCTGAATAAGAAACCGTTAATTCCATCCTGAATGATCTCGCTCTGACCCCCGCTATCCGATGCTAAAACAATCTTTTTCATCGCCATACTTTCCAGCAATACATAGGAAAAGTTTTCAATCACGGATGGGAAAATTATGAGGCTTGAATCCTTTATCCTTTTATATAACTCAAGAGGTGGTAATTTCTGCTCAAAGACCAACAAACCATTATTAATATACTTCTTATACCTTCTCCTTATGTATTCACTCATCATCATCTTTTTAGGATGGAAAAAGGTGTCACCTCCTATCACCTTAAGGGGTCTTGAGAGACCATCTTCCCATAAAGTGGCCATATAACCCAGACACTCCAGTATCCCTTTTCTCTTTTCCAGTCTTCCTATATAGAGGATTTCATTTCTTATAGATGTCTCATCATTCATTTCCGGAATATGGAAGGGATTATGAACAACATAATTTTTATAACTTATAGTTGTATATTTTTTGATCTCCTCAATTATATAATTGCTGATGCCTATAACTCCATCTGCAGAATTTAAGACAAATTTTTCCATCTCATAAATCCAGAAATCAGGAAATCTGTAAACAGGGGACTGATTATAAATATCGCAGATAAACTTGGGTGTATGAACAGTTATTGCAACCTTCAGGTCATCCATTCCTCTCCAGAGGGTGTATTTCTTATGTAAGATAAAGTATGCTATACCACTAAAATCCTGTGATTCAATAATATCTGGCTTCCCCTCCTTTTTTATAAACTCCTCAACTATCTCAGAGAACTGATAACTCAGTGCAGCGCTGTAACCGAGATACTTATAAATCTCTGCCTCTCTTGGTTTGAATCTTACAACCCTTACCCTCCCGTTCTCCTCAACCACTCTGTCGTCATTCAGAGAAGGGTCGGAGAAAAATACAGTGAGATAATGCCCCCTTTCAGAGAGCATACGCGAAGTATGCTCACAATAAGTACTAATGCCACCACCATATTGTGGTGGAAACTCAGTTGTAAGTAGCCAGATATTCATTTTCCCCCTTTCATTTTATATAACATGGTATAGACCTTTTCAAGAACTTTCCATCCCCTTGAGTTATAGATTTTATGAAGTTCCCCCTCTATTCTCTCCTTCTCTTCCCTCATATTCCTCAACTCCCCCTCTATTTTCTCCTTCTCTTCCCTCATATTCCTCAACTCCCTGCTGAGTAATATATTGTCTGATCTTAACCTGCTCATTCCATCTTCCAGTCGTTTCCTTTCTTCCTCTATTCTCCCCTTCTCCACTGTGAGGTCGTCAAGATTCTTACGCAAATTCCTGATATAATCATCCACCTCATCTGGCATTCTGCTTTGTACGGGCCACAGGGGATAAGAAAAATCTCTCTCCCTATCCCTGTAAATACTTGCTGATTCTAACACCCTATCCATTTCCTTGAGGAAAGCTTTTCTTCTTTGAAGAGTCCTGCTTATCCGTTCATTCTGGATTCTCTTTACCTCCTCAAGGTTATCAATGAAATATTGGAACTCCATATCCTTACCCATTACTGCCCTGTGTTTCTGCCTGTAATACTCGTTGAATCCAAAGAGATAGGCAGGGACACCCAAAATTGAGAACAACAGGGCGGTATGGTAGGAACTCGTGCAGGCAAAAATAATCTCGTATGAAGAGAAAATCTCCTTAAGAATATCAAATCTCTCATTCATGACTATAGACATGAGGTCCAGGCCTTTAAAAAAGGGTATATACCGTGTCAGTTCCAGGAATTCTATTGATTTAAATGTATCCTTGACAATACAGGAATTTCTGCTGTATGAATTTACTAACAAAAAATTCTCAATCCTCTCCTTCATCCTCTTTATAATAAATTCAACCTCTCCTTTTATTTTTCCAAAATCCCTTATAGCGTAATCAGAGAGATTTATATGTAATATGCCCATCTTTTCAGAGGAACCGACTTTTCCCATCTTTATGGTATTTTTTATGCGAAATATCTCATCAACCGCATCATCCCAAGAAAAAATTGCCGGTATGCTCCCTTCCTTCAGATAATCAAAACTATCCTCATCTCTCACGCCGATTAACTCCGGCTGATAAATCTCTGTATGCTTCTTGAAAGAACTTACGACACCCCTTGAGATCTGCTGGCCTGAAATTATATAACTATCAGGCGCAAAGACGCGGAAGGCCCTTTCAAGAACCTCTATAATTACCCTTCCCCAGTATTCATTTAAAAAACCTCCCCCGTATAGATGTAGAATATCTAATTTAAAAGAGACCTCCTCAAGATTTTCCGCATCCTTATTGCCACAGATAATTATTCCTGTATCCGGGAACAGGTTCTTCAATCTGCCCAATAAATCAGGGTCCTCCCTCATAGCCTGGAGATGAATCAAAATCAACGGCAGGGCTTTTCCTCTGTAAAGATTTACTGTTGATTTTAGTTGCAAGAAATCCCCCAAATTCCACCACCCACCGAAACCGCCCATCAACAGAACTTTTTTCCCATTTTTTTCAATGAATGATTTTTCCTCAGGAACTATATAGAATTGCATCCTTATTTTCCTTCCATGCCCCCTTCATTAAAAAACTTCTCTCTCCCTTTCCTCTTCGCCTCCCACACAAATACCACTGCCTCGCTTAGCCAATCCATGTCCCTGTCTCTCGGTCTTCCAGCAATAGATTTTAATCTTATTAAATCATCAATTGAGGCTACAGATATTTTGATTCCTCTAATATCAAAAATCTTCCTTCTCAAGAATGCCTCTTTAAAATCCACAGGATTATTTAAAAATATATCAATATGCGTAATAGTTTAGTTTTTCCAAAACTCATAAATAAAGGTTACCATAATATCCCCTGTTGTCAAGAGTTTCTCCAATTCCGATTTTAGAAGGGCTTTTCTTCTTCAACTATACGAGAGAGCATCTCTTTTTAGGACTTATTTGATTATTTAAAGTGCTTACGTTCAAAAATTCAGGGGATTTATTGAGTAAGACCTACTATTTTTGAGACCGTTGTGAATATGGAATAGAGCAAAGGCTTATTATCTTTACCTCTTAGAGAGGGATTACCTTAAGGGGATATTTCATCACTTAACCTTAGGTAATACCTCTTTCATTGATGAAACAATAAAAATCAGAGGACCATGAAGAAATACTTTCATCCCGAGGATGACGGAAAAACAAGTATGAACTATTAGGTGCAATGAATTTTTGGAAAAACTTACCTGTTACAAGTCTTTTAATGCATAATCAAAGGCATCCTTGTATAAGAAGTTAGCAGGCAGTTTTGAAGATGTTGATAAGGAGAAATTACCATGGATTATAAAATCCAGTAATTAAGTAAACAACCTTCTTGATGGCACTGCCCAGATTGATGGCTCTGAGATTTTTTTAATCTCATCTCCCTGATAAATCAAAAGTCCACCCCGCCAGTCCTTTCTCAAGACAGACGCTATTTCCTTCATTGTTCTTATATCAGAAGGTGAAATTATTTCGCGCTTTTTTATCTCAATCCCGATGAACCCCCTTTCAGTAAAGAGCAAAAGGTCAAGTTCCATGCCTGAGCGTGTCCTGTAAAAATAGATTTCTACATTTCTTTGTGCTGTCTTGAGCCACTTATATATTTCACTGACAACCATTGTTTCATAAACTTCACCACTCGCTTCACCTCTAAACCCAGTCAAACTCCGAAGTATTCCAACATCAATAAAGAAGAGTTTTGGAGTTTTAATAACTGAACTTGTGATATTTTTATAATACGGTTGAATCAGTATAACCTGATAGGATATTCTAAGATATTCAAGATACCTTTTCGCAGTATCAACACTGATAGATGCGTCCCTTGCAAGTTCAGAATAATTCAGCAATTTCCCTGAACGCAAAGCAGAGAGTCTCTGAAATTTCATAAACGGTTCCAGGTCATCAAGGCGTGCAAGGTCAGAAAGGTCTCTTTCAAGATAGGTGTATTGATAATCCCTTAGCCATTTCCATTTGTCCTCTTCCGAAAGTTGAAGTAGAGCAGGCATTCCTCCCCATTTGAGCATGTAATTTTCTGCAATATAAGTTTTGTTATTTTCCTTATCAAGAAGAACCGCTGGAACATTTTTCAGAACACCATTAAATGACTTTTCTGTTAATAATCTGTCAAATAATGACGGATTGAGTTTGCTTGAAAAATCCTCTGCATGTAATTCACTCATTAGCAATGGCCAGAGTTCAAAAATGACTACTCTGCCTGCAAGGGATTCCCTGATTTTCTTCAAAAGCAAAATCTGACTTGACCCAAGAATCAGGGTAAAGTGAATGCTCTCTTCATCGTATGAGTATTTTATCTTTTCAAATACAGATGGCTCTTTCTGCGCTTCGTCAATAACAGCATTTCCAATAGTGGTTGCCCAGGACATAGTTGTTATTTTCCTAATCATCTCTCTATTTTCAGGGGCATCGAGATTAATATACCTTAGTGCAGGATATTTAAATTTTGCAATTGTAGTTTTCCCTGTCTGTCTTGCCCCGGTTACCACTACCAGTCCCTTCTTATTAGAGGGCGGTAAAAATTGGGCTAAAAACCTATGTTTCTGCATTTTTTCGTTCATCATCGTAAATTTTACAGGAAATTTTACGATTATGCAAGAGAATTCTTATGTGGAACTTATGCTGGACCCTTTTCTGCTACCACAAGAAGGTCTATGTCTGATTTAGAAGTATATTCGCCTTTAGCGATGGAACCAAAGATTACTGCACCCATAATATCCAGATCCATGGTTATCCGAACATATCCATAAAAATTTACTGCAACTCCGCCTACCACAAGATAGCAAACCCCTTTTAATTCAAACTCTCTAAAAATATCTTCATAAATCATCTATAACACCTTTTACCCACCCATAAATCTCCTGTATTCCTCAACCGTTGCCTTTGGTTCTCCACGCTTTCTGATTTCGCCACCATCAATCCAGATCGCCTCATCGCACCATGACTCAACAAGGGGGAGGTTGTGACTCACAAGTACTATGGTCTTTTTTCTTGCCTTGAATTCGTTCATCCTTGCCATGCATTTTTTTGTAAATGCTTCATCCCCTACTGCAAGGACCTCATCAAGAAGGAGTATATCCGGATCCACATTCACAGCCACAGAGAAACCGAGGCGCATATACATTCCTGAAGAATAGGTCCTCACTGGTGCATCTATAAATTCCCTCAGTTCTGCAAAGTCCACAATCTCATCAAATTTACGCTGAATTTCCTTTTTTGTCAATCCAAGGATGATTCCGTTTATGTAAATATTTTCCCTGCCGGTAAATTCAGGATGAAAACCCGCCCCCAGTTCTATCAATGCAGAAACCCTACCATTGACTTTGATTTTTCCGCTGTCAGGCCGATAAATTCCTGCAAGTAATTTCAGTAGCGTGCTCTTGCCTGAACCATTTCTTCCTATTATGCCGAGCGTCCTTCCCTCTGGCACAATAATGGAAATATTCTTTACTGCCTCAATATAATTGCTGTTGTGATTCTGTTGCTTCTTAAAAAGAAGCAGATTTATAAGATATGTCTTCAGCGTTGTATAATTGCTTTTCAGGACATACTTTCTGAATCGCTTTGAGACATTTTCAAGAACGAGCGCATCCATATCTAATCTTTTTCACTCTTTTTTATGAATTTTTTTATCTTATTTATAAATTCTTTTATTATTCCAGGGTCTGTCTGCAAATGCTCGTAAACCCTTTCTCTATCCAGATATAGATATTCATGCACCAGAACATTCCTGAATTTAGCCAAATCTACCAGCTTTTCAGAGAGGGTTGCATCTATTATTTTACTCTCGTGAAGTATTTTCGGGATATCACCGTAAGTATCGGGCTTTCTTAATTTAAATTCGCTTATTATCATGTCTCCGATGCTTAAAAATGTCTCAAGGAGTAAGTGCAATTTTCTATCTACCAGATCGTGAACCTTCCAATTATTCAAATATTCAACCTTATCTACTTCCTGAAGCTCTTCTGATTGCTGAAGGTAAACTTCAAGGTCCCTTAATAATTTAGCCAGTTTTTCTTTATCCACCATATAAAGTTTCTTCTGTATATTTTTCAATGAATGGCTTGAAGTCAAGATATCTCATTGTTGCTCTGACTTCATACTGTATCCGCTCTTTTTCGTCTTCTGAGAAAATGAGATTGCCATGTTTTATTATTCTGTGCTCAAGCAAAGGATAGGCATCATTCAGGATTACTATATCAATTTCATCCTTTTTAAGAAGTGTTGAAACCTCAGACATTATCCTGAGTTTTTTATCAAATCTCTCCCTATCAGAAAGATTTTTATCCATAAACACAGCTATGTCAACATCGCTCAATTTACCAGTTATTCCATGCAATTGAGAGCCAAAGAGATATGCAAAAATGACAGAATTTTCCCTTAATATTTTTTTGATCCCGGATAAATATTTTTTAAGTTCAATCATAATATTAATTAATTAATTTTATCACTGCATCATACACCCTGTCAACGCTTATTAAATCCATGCAATTGGGCTTTTTATTGCATTTGCCCCTGTAACAGCAGATGCAGTCAATTTCCGGAAAAATCTTGACTCCCAGTCCATAGAGTTCAATTTCCCATGGCGATGTGGGACCGAAGAGCGCCACGACCTTCTTTTGAAACCCGAGCGCAAGGTGAAGGGCGAGGGTATCTCCACAGACAATTAAATCGCACATATATATTGTGTTAACAAATTTTTTAAAATCGTCATTTACTGTGCCATCTATGACATTCGGGGCATTCACCTTTCTTTTAATCTCTCTGTTTGTCTTTGCCTCAAGATTCCCACCCAAAAGGACTACAGTATTCCCTTCGCCTGCCAGAACCCCTGCAAGTTCAGCAAAACTATCAGTTCGCCACTTTTTCAACTGCCACCGCCTCCCTGCGCCGGTGTGGAGCCCGATGACAGGGGTCTCTATTCTGTATCTTCCTCTGAAGGATTTTATGAACTTTCTGTCAATAAGCGGTGGTGTAAGAATTTTATTCCGTTCCGGGCTGAATCTCATCCCGCACATCTCAAAGAGAATCTCCTGATAGGTCTTTCTGTTTGCCTTCTTCACATCGTCAAATCCAGCCATCTCAAGATAGTACTCTGCCTCTTTCGTATATGGATAAATGTATCCCTCTGGTCTGAAGCCATACCCGAACTTCTGGTCTGCGTGAATTGTTTCTGCAATTAAGGCGCTTCTTTTTGAATTCTCCGGATTGATGACAAAAGCAAATTCCTTCTTTTTGATTTCCTTGAAAAGCCTGCTCTCAGGGGTCATAATCCTGTAAAGAAAGGGATTGTCTTTAAGTAGTTCAAGGGATTTTCTATCTGTAAGCCAGTATATCTTTTCGCCACCGTATTTTTCTCTCAGCCCTGAAAGAAGTGGCGTTGTCCTCAATACATCGCCTGGCGCTCCTGTTTTGATAATCAGCATGTCTTTATTCTTTTTCCCGGAGCGCTTCTCTCCCTCCCTGGTTATTAAGGATGGATTGAAGTGGGGGATTTTAAGCGACTTATAATGTGGACACTCGGGGCATTTAACACCGCTCTCCTTATGATGCTCACAGGGTCTATCCCCCGGGAAATATTTGCAGTCAATCTTGAGAATCAACTTCTATTTACCTTATCATACCTCTTCTGCAAAGGTATCCCTGTAGAATTCAAAGACAGAGATTCCAATAATTATCAGGATTATTGAGCCGAAGAAGACCATCCCGATATGATAGAAATTTATGAATTTATTGTAATAAAACACATCCTGGTAAGCGATGCTCAAAGGAGCAAGTGGATTGAGAAGAGCAATCTTTCTGAACCTCTCAGGAATTTGTTCAAAGGGATAAATGATGGGAGTTACGAAGAATAAGAATGTTATCAGATTACTCACAATGTGCTGGAGGTCCCTGAAATGGACATTAAGGGCAGAGATAATTAAAACAATTGAGTGTGTGAAAATTAATTGAACAAGGACTATCACTGGCAGGGCAATAAGAGCAATTCCTAATTTTACCTTGAATATCAATAAAAAAACAAAGAGAAGGGGGAGGGTAAATATAAAATTCATCATATTGGATAATACACTTACTGCAGGCAGAACCTGCGGCGGAAACATTACCTTTGTAATTAAACTCCCTCCTGCAACGACAGAGTTTACTCCCTGAATAACAGACGAAGAAAACCACATCCATGGTATAAGTCCACTGAATAAAAATGCGGAATAATTAGACATCTCAAATCTGAAATAGTATGAGAATACGAGGGTATAAATGCCCATGAGAATCAGAGGATTCAGGAATGTCCAGAGAAACCCGAAGACAGAACCCCTGTATCGTGCCTTTAATTCTCTTGCAACAAGATTCCATATAAGGATTCTGTACTTGTAAAGTTCAGAAAGATGTTGAAGAATATGCCTCATCAATATAACTTATGCAATGCGCGTCTTTTTAACTGCGTAGTTCCACTTCTTCAGTATATTCTTCCTCTGTGACATTGGCATCTGAGGATAGAAAACCCTATCCTCCCTCCAGACGCTTCTTATTTCATCCAGATTTTTCCATAATCCCACAGCAAGGCCGGCAAGCATACCTGCTCCCAGTGCAGTGGTCTCAACAATCTTTGGTCTTACAATCTCAATATCCAGAAGGTCTGCCTGAAATTGCATCATTGTGTTATTGACAGATGCGCCGCCATCAACCTTCATGACCTTAATCTTTTTGTGAGAATCCATCTCCATCGTCTTGAACAGATCGTATATCTGGAGGGCAATGCTTTCCATTGCTGCGCGGGCTATGTGTGCCTTTGTAGTTCCGCGCGTCAGCCCCATAATTACTCCTCGTGCCTTGCTGTCCCAGTAGGGTGCTCCAAGCCCTGTAAGGGCAGGCACAAATATAACACCTCCAGAGTCGTGGACGCTGTTATGAAGCGACTCAAACTCTGCAGAGGATGAGATAATTCCGAGCCCGTCTCTCAGCCACTGAACAAGGGCACCTGCGACAAATGCGCTCCCCTCGAGCACATAGGTAACCTTTTTATCAATCTTCCAGCCCACACTCGTCAGAAGATTATGCCGCGAATAAATTAGTTCGCTTCCACAATTCATAAGAAGAAAGGCACCGGTTCCATAGGTGCATTTTGAGGTAGCCCGTTCAAAACAGCACTGACCGAATAGTGCTGCCTGCTGGTCTCCAACTAAACTTGCAATGGGGATGCCATCCGGTAACACCTTCACACCATCGGTGTAACCATAAACACAGGCGGTTGGTTTTATCTCCGGCAATATGCTCGGCGGAATGCCCAGGGCTTTCATCAGGACCTCATCCCATTCAAGTTTTTTTAGGTTCATGAGCATTGTCCTTGAGGCATTGCTCACATCGGTAAAATGGCATGTTCCATTTGTCAACTTCCATAACAGATAGGTATCAATTGTTCCGAAGGAGATTTCTCCCCTTTGAGCCCTCCTCCTTACTCCCTGAACATTATCAAAGAGCCACATAATTTTCGTTGCTGAAAAATATGGATCAATCACAAGCCCCGTCCTTTTTCTCACTTCTTTTTCTAATCCCTTTGCCTTTAATTTATCGCATATATTAGCTGTCCTCCTGCACTGCCAGACAATTGCATTAAAGACAGGTGTAGAGTCAATCCGGTTCCATAGAACTGTCGTCTCCCTCTGATTTGTAATACCAATTGCAGCAATCTCAGTTGGTGAGATTTTTGTCACAGCGAGTAACTCCTCAATTGACTTGAGAACGGTCTCCCAAACCTCTTCCGGGTTATGCTCAACCCAGCCGGGCTTGGGATAAATCTGTTTTAACTCTCGCGAAATCTTACCAATAATCTTCAGATTCTTATCTATTAACATCGCTGTAGTGCTCGTTGTTCCCTGGTCAATGGCAAGGATTAGATTAGCCATAAATCCCCCTTTTAATTTTTATTTAAAAATTCTAATACTGCCTTGAAAACACTATCCTTTTCTCTATCTACTGTCAAAACATGACCTGAATTTTTGAGTTCCAATTTCTCAACCCTTCCAATTACATTTTTATCTATTATTGTTACACTCTTTTCCGACACAGTTCCATCCTTTTCTGAATAAATCACAAAAAGAGGGCATCGGATTTTTTTTAAAGTGCGCCTTGCAATCTTCTGAACCCTATAAAATTCGTATATGCTCTTCACCGGCATCCTATTATATGCAATATGTCTCTTTTTTGCCTCCTCGTCAAGAATATTGCTACCGTTTGGTTTTGTATAGTAATATGAAGAGGGACAATATTTCAGGAAAGGGAAGAAAATCCTCTTACGTCCCTTTAAAGCGAGGGCAGGCGATAGAAGAACTCCTGCCGGGATTTCCGGAAACCTACCTGCGAGAATGATTACGAGAAGAGCGCCCATTGACAATCCCACTGGATAAACCATTCTATATTCTCTGGACAATATCTCATAACTGCTGACCACATCCTTAATCCAATCGTCAGCTCTTATCCCGATAAGGTCCTCCGGCACACCTCCATGGCCAGAGAGAGAAACAACATTTACTGTATAGCCACTTTTATGGAGGAACTCTCCGAGTTCAATCATCTCATAGGTACAGCCAGTAAATCCATGGATTAACAGACATGCTCGGTCTCCGCTCTTGAAAAAAAGGGGCTGTGACAAGGTATTTTTCTCGTCAAGTACTTTCATCAGGCGATAAAACCCTTTGCAATTATGTAGCTCTCCCTTGATGACCTTCTTGTTGAGTCCGGTCTGTAAAGTTTTGTAAAATGAAACCTATCCTGTATTTCACCAAAAACTCCCTTTATATCAGGTCCTTCAATCAATTTAATAAGCATATTCCCATCCTCTTTAAGTAGGCGTTGTGAAAAATTAAAGACCGACTCAATTATATTAAGCGAGCGTATATGGTCCCGCTCCCGAATTCCAGTAAGTTTGGGACTCGCATCAGATAATACCGCGTCTGCCTTCCCCTGAAGTGCAGAGAGGACATCCTTCTGGACAACAGGGTTATTTATATCACCCTTGATAAAGATAAAATTTTTCTGTGATATGCCCTCCGGCTCAACAAGGTCCACACCAATAACGCATCCGCCTTTTCCTATTATCTTAAGGGCAACTTGACTCCAACCGCCAGGCGAGCATCCGATATCAATGATTCTGTTATTCCTTTTAATAATTTCGTATGATTCAACAATTTCAAGGAGTTTAAAGGCAGCACGAGATAAATAGCCCGCCTCTTTGGCCTTATAATAATAAAAGTCCTTTCTTTTATACACTGTATTAATTTTATCACATTAGCATTAATAAATCAAGAGGGTTACAATGAGTAAGCATCTTTTTTTCCGTGAGAATCCTCTGGAGAGGCAGGGTGTGGTAGCCCTCCCACAGATGAAAAGCGATGATGTATCGTGACCTCTCGCTGATGTGTATCCGGGCAGTTTCGGTTCGCAGGTGGTTATATGCGGTGAATGGGTTATAGGAGGGGGTGTCGCCCCTCACCCATTCACCAAATTACCCCACTCTTGTTTTATCTCCCCTCCCTTGATGGGAGGGGATAAAGGGGAGGGTGAAGGTAGAGTCATTTGCGCAGGCTAAAGCCTGCGGCTACCTCCTGCCATTATCCATAGAGATCCTGCCTGCTTCAGTGCTATCGCCTTCAGCTCTTCAGCACTAAAGAGATTGCCCTCTGCGTTTGGGACGCCACCTCCTCCAGTGATGATGCTTCCATAATCCTATTCCCATGGCGGGGGTAATATTGGGAGACGGGATTTCTGCTGACTTGATTTCTGGAGTTCTATTTCTCTAACAAGTATGCTCGGCGAGATAACTGATACGGGTATAAATCCGGACTCAGCACCGCAATAGCCATTGAAGACCTCCTCGTCATCTCCGGTAGCAATAATTTTACTAAGCACAGTAAGGGGAGTCCCTACAATTTCAACACCGCGAACAAGCTCCTTACGACCATCGGATGTAAAAATCTTATAGACAAGAAGGGGAACGCCCTTGAATGCCTGAAATCCATATCTTGATGTATTTGTCTCGCCTGCACTTGCACGCTCAATTATAAAACCATAGGGTTTGCCCTGCTTCTTGCATTCATCAAGGAGCATCTTTATCAATTCATCCTGAGACCTCCTGTTTGTTGACTTAATAATAAAATTCCCCATCCTGCCCATCGGTTTCTGAACGGTATCATTTCTTCCGTGTCCATTTGAGCGGAGAAAGCCCTTTATTGGGGTGCGAGACATTAAAAAATTCTTCAATATTCCATTCTCAATAAGAATAACACTCTGTGCCCTGACTCCCTCATCATCAAAAAGATAATGGCCTGTAAGAGCAATTCCATTAAATTCCCTCATGGTAGGGTCATCAATAACTGTGAGAAAATCAGGAAGAACCGCTGTATTTACCTTATCAGTGAAGGTCATTCCCTCCTGTTCGTCCTTCTGTCTCTCCCCCTCAAGCCGGTGTCCCAGAACCTCATGAAAGAATACACCTGCAACCTCTGCAGAAAGGATTGCAGGTCCTGTGTATGGCTGCATCTCTTCTGCCTTTTTGAGTTCCTGCAGTTCCTTTACAAGCGTTTCTATATCCCTGAGCATCTGCTCGTCAGTGGGTAAATTCTTCTCATCCACAACAGAATACAGACGGAAATTACTCAGGGGCATCCCGTCATCTGACTTTGTTTCCGCATTAATGTAAATTGTGAGCACGCTATTTCTGGTTATGATTTCAGACCCCTCAGAATTGATATAAATTATCGTCTTTTTACGTATATCACCGCGAACCTCTGATTCAATTATATCCGGATATTTATTAAATTGCCCGCTCAACCACCTCACCTTTTCCCTGAGTGAATCATCTGTTATATTAAGTACTGATCCTGAACCTTCAAATCTTACCGGCACCTCTTTTGAAAAGGAAGGGACGGACTCTTTTTCAACCTTATATACATTTATTGCCTTGTTGCTCAGATAATTTGAAACTGCCTGCTTGTACTTCTGGTCTGTGAGAAGCCACAATATCCTTTTCATTGCAAGGGGATTATCCTCAAGTGGTGCATAGTGACTGTAAAAATCACCACCCTGAAATGGATTTGCTTCTCCCTTTGATAGACTGCTATCAAAATTGTAATCCCCTACCCTCACCTCTGTATAGATAGTTCGATTGGGGGACCTATTCTGCCAGATTATTGCACCATTTGAGGCACTGTAAGTTATGTTCTCCGAATCCTTCAAAAGATAACTGATATAGTAAGGAGAAGGATGATCAAATAATTTGAGTCTCATCCCCCTCTTAAGCTCTGACCACATAGCCTCAATAAGTCCTGAGTAAGCAGATTTGATTTCATCTGCTGTTACCTTTTCACTTATAAGCGGCTTTTCTTCCGCTCTGCGAGGTGGCGCAATCTCTGATTTTGGCACACAGGCAAGAAAAACCCACATTGATAATACAAAAAACTTCTTCATGATTAAATTATCTCCTATCACAGAGCATCGGTCAAGATTAAACGATAGCAAGGTGGTGCCGAAGTGGGGATTTGAACCCCAACGAGCGGTAGCTCACCAGACCCTGAATCTGGCGCGTCTGCCAGTTCCGCCACTTCGGCAAAAATTCTAATGAGTTAACATTTATTATAATATCAAATAGCACGGCTAACAAGCAAGAAAATATGTTAAAAAGCATCCCAAATCCCGTCTCGCTCCTCTACTTCTGAAGGTCTAGGTTTTGCTGGCAAATGAGGGATGCCACCCTCACCCTCCCCTTTGTCCCCTCCCATCAAGGGAGGGGAGATAAAATAAGAATGGGGGCAATTTGGCGAATGGGTGGGTGTGGCGTCCCTAACGCAGACAGCAATGGGACCCAAATGATTGTTTCGGTTTCTCAAGCATCTATGCTCGTAGGCATTCCCATAATCCTGCTCTTCAACTTCTGAAGGTCTGGGTTTTGCTGGCAAGAGAGGAATCCCAGACCCTTTACATTAGCACTATAGGGTTAGAGAGTGCACTTTAATTTTGTAATTTTTCCTTGCAATTATATCAATTGATTTTAAAATAATCAACCTATGTTAATTGCTGGACTCATAGGAATAATACTCTTGGTGCTGATTCTTCCGCTGATTTTCCATAAGGTAGAGGAGAACCTTGAGGCATTCCTGTTAGTAATGGGATTACTTGCAGTCACCATCTCACACATTTTTAGCGGAGAGAAGATGTGGTCCCTCCATCTCGTTGAGGAGGCACTCACAGAACCAATCAAAATCACGCTCGCAGTCCTCATTGCTGGATTTTTATTCAAAACTTTCAGAAAAGAGATTACAGAAAATATCTTAAAACTTGAGCACACTCTTGGCGCGCGCGTCTTCAGCTTCACCCTCGTCGTCTCCCTCGGACTCCTCTCAAGCATAATTACTGCAATTATCTCTGCCCTCATCCTCGTGGAGGTCATCAGTGCACTGAACCTTGATAAGAAGTTTGAGACGAAACTTACCATAATCGCTTGCTTTGCAATTGGGCTTGGCGCTGCTCTCACCCCCATTGGCGAGCCTCTATCAACAATAGCAATTGCAAAACTCAGGGGTGAACCGCATTATGCTGATTTCTTTTTTCTGGTGAAACTTCTCGGCGTTTACATAATAACTGGCATAGTATTTTTAGGAATAATAATTGAGTATTTTCATGGGGAGGAGACAAAAAGAGACAAGAGTCTGGTTGAGGATAAGGTAGAATCAACAAGGGATGTTGTCCTTCGGGCATTTAAGGTGTATCTATTTGTTATGGCACTGGTATTTCTTGGTGAGGGCTTCAAGCCGGTAATTGACAGATACATAATAAAACTGCCTGCGCCAGCGCTTTACTGGATTAATATGATATCAGCAGTCCTTGATAATGCAACATTGACTGCAGCGGAAATAAGCCCAAAGATGACTCGTGAGCAGATTGACTTTATACTCATGGGACTTCTGATTTCCGGTGGAATGCTGATCCCTGGAAATATACCTAACATTATCGCTGCATCAAAGTTAAATATCAAGAGCAAGGAGTGGGCAAAATTAGGTGTGCCGCTCGGGCTCATTCTACTAATTATCTACTTTGTTATTTTTGAATTAGTGTTGCGATAGTATTTTATATAAAGGACATCCAACCGCTCTTCAAGAAACCTTGAGGACTTTACAGGTGAATATCTCCTCGGATTGGGCAACACAGCAGAAAGGTGCAGGGCTTCATCTGCCGTAAGTTCTGAGCACCCCTTGTTGAAATAATACCTTGATACCATTTCTGCAACGAATATCCCATTTCCACATTCTATAACATTAAGATAGAGTTCCATAATCCGCCTCTTGGATAAAAATAATTCCAACTCTGCTGCAAGCAGTGCTTCATGAAATTTTATTGGAAAACTTCTTCTGGGCTTAAAAATATAAAAAATAATGTCGTTTAAAGTTTCAAATGTCACCTTTTTATAAAGTTTCTATTGTCACCCACAATAAGTCATCTCACAAGTTTATGTTTAGCGATTACTTTACCTCCTGCTTCTATGAATAAAGTATCGCCTCTCAGTTTT
>FWPU01000556.1_pt1 | contig 41877 bp, 32 predicted proteins | sample 2228361 | NCBI WGS metagenome assembly FWPU01 (sample SAMEA103939777, study PRJEB20133) | metagenome | reverse complement strand
ACCCGCATCCCCATGTCGGGTGCGGGATGGGATGTCTTCTTGTCTTCGTAACAGTACGCGCAGCGCAGATTGCAGGCATCGGTCACGTGAAGAACGAGCGTCTTCAGAGGCACAGGGTTCCTCTGGACCTTTCCTGGCCTGGTCGGGTCCGGGCCGCCGAGAGGAACCACGGCACGACACTTGATCAGTCCCTGGGCAGCCTCCTTTTTCGCCTTGTCCGAGGCGCCGGCGAGCGCTTGCGCCAGCTCTTCCAGGGTAAATGCGCTTTTCTTCGAAAACCTCTCGAGGATTCTCCGGGTGGCAGGGTCCGTCTCGAAAATCGCCTTTTCCGCGGGCAGGAAAAGGTATTCCTTGCCGCGGGTGCATATCCGCCTGTGCTCCGCCACCCGAAATCGATTCATCAGAACCTTTTTAGCAGACAAGAACGCGACCCCACAGACCCGTCAGCCATCCGAACCGCGCGGCCGGCATCTCCTTGCACAACGGACAAAAAAGGGGGGAGAAATCCCCCCCTTTTTCGCTCTCACGCAAAAACGCCGATCACCCCGCCAAGCCCTTACTTGGAGATCCGGCTCATCACGATGCCATCGTGCTTCAATGGGATGAAGCCGATGTACTTCAGCGTGGCCGTATCCCAAACCATGATGTCGTTGCCGGAAGGCCCCGTGTAAAGCTTCTTCCCGTCCGAGGTCAGGGCCTCGGCATAGGTCGTGCCTCTGGGGGCCACGGCCTTTGCAAGCGTCTTGCCCGTTGTCAGATCGACCTTGTACACCTCGTCCATGCACCCGTACACGTACTTGCCGTCCGGGGAACAGATCAGGGAGTAGTACACGTTCACGTCTTCCCCTGCGACGGTCTTCAGGTTGCCCGTCTTGCGATCGATCAGAATGTAGGTGAGACTTCCGTCCGATCCATAGGCCGGGCTGGGGAAAATCCAGCTGTCCGCTGTAGGAGCCCAGTTGACCCAGATGATGAGGTTGTTGAGCATCGGCTGCCCTTCTTCCGGATGCAACTGGCCCTTGATCTTGGTGTACTTGCCGGTCTTCACGTTGAATTTCAGGATATCCTGAGACATCAAGATCACGTGGTCGGGGTCGTTCTGGATCGGAATGATCGCCGTGGTGTTCCAGGGGACATCGAAGCTCCTGGTGACCTCTTTTTTCTTCAGGTCATAGATCACGAACTGCCAGGGCGGAACCGTCAGCCTCGGAACGTTCAACTTCTTCTTGACCACTGACCAGATCATGTAGAGGCTGTTGCCGTCCACGGACGGAGCCGGGCTGCAGACCACGTTGACACGGCTCAGGTCCGACCAGAAGGTCAGCGTATCGACGATGGTATCGGTCTTTGTGTCCACCACATAGACGTTCCGCCATCCGTTGATAAAGAAGTATTTTCCGTCGAAAGAGGGACTGCAGCCGATCACGTAGTCGTTGTACTGGACGGTCTTGACCACCGTGTCGGTATCGCAGTCCACAATGGAAAGGTAGTTCGCGCCGGGCACATAGAGGAAGTCTTTTGCCCCGACTGGCACGCAAAGGCCAAGAAGCGCCGTTGCGAGCGCAATGGCAAACATGCTTTTGTGCAGCATGACCAGCCTCCTTGGCTCACTTGATTTTGATTGCGTAATTGAGGTTTCTCCAGTCCCTCTCCATGGCCACGCACTGGTTCTGGTACCCGTAGAAGTTCGTCATGCTGTCCGGCGTCTGGGCGGGCCACCAGCAAGGCCCGGCGCAGCTTCCCAGGTCGCGGGCCGACGGCGCGCAGTTTCCCATGGGTGTAGCAGGACGCGGGTTGGTCTCCCAGCCCGTGTCGAAAATCGAAGTGCAACCGACGGGCTGGTCCCAAATCACGTCGATCTGATCGAGGCCCATGCCGAAGACTTCCCTCTCCTCGAGCCTCTTTGCCCTTCTGTTCACTCCCTTTAGCCCCTTCCTTTTCATGGAATTCCTCCCTTTTCGTCTCACCGTCGGCCGGGACTCGGCTCAGGCGTCGGTCCCGGCTGAAGCTCGTTGTGTACCCTTCGGAGGTCCTTTTCACTTGATGTGCGTCACGTAGTCCGGCGGGCTGACGCCCAGAAAGGCCTTGCCTACGAACTCCTGCCCGCCCTCTTTGTACGTGGCGACCACCAGGATGAGACCTACCCCCTCTCTTCTCTGGACACGCCATTCATTGGGCGCCATGTTCACTTTGTCGGGAGGAGGCGTATAGAGGCCGTTTACGATCGGAGCCATCAGGCACTTGAGGTCCTCGGCCGCCATGGCAGGTCTGTCCGGGTTGTCCTTCGCCCAGACATCGTCCTTCTGGAGCGACCAGGCTGCGTTCACCGGCTCCAAGAGAAGATCATCCTCGGTGTCCGGCTTTCCGTCCTTGCCGAAATGAACGCCCCTCGCCACGAACTGAACGCCCCGGGGAGGATACGCTTCGCCTCCGTACATGTAAGCCCGGCCCAGCTCGGGAAGCACCTTGATCCCGTCGAGCTTGTTGTACACAACCAGCGACTCGTCGCAGGCGGCGCCCTTCACTTTTACCGCGGTCGGCCCGACCGCGGCCCCTGGCGCGGCCGTCACCTCGACCGTGAGTTTGTTCGCCGTTGCGCTTTTCACCTTGGCCTTCACGTTCGCGTCGCCGAAAGTCACCTCAGTGGCCGCCGGCAGATTTACACCGATCAGCCGGACCGTCTGGGGAGCACCGGACTTGATCGCCTGCGGAAAGACCGCAAAGACCCTGGCGGGCGCATCTGACTTGTAAAACGCTTCATTCCCATAGGCATTGGTGTCCTGGACCACCGTCCACCATCTTCCCGTAAATCCCTTGACGGCGGCGTCCAGGTTGAACACCCCTTCAACCATGCCGGTGAAAGGCGTAGGCTGGAGCGAATATCGCAGATGGTAGGTCCCGTAGAGCGTTCCCTCTCCCACCTGCTTCAGGGCCATGCCGTTGTCATACTGGACTTCCCGCTCGATCAGGTACTCGTCCTTGCCAGCCTGGGGGTTGGCCTTGAACGTATACGTGCCCTCATAGTAGCCGGCGCCCGGCTGATAGCCCGCGACCTTCCATTTGCCGCTCAGGTCCTGGGGCTTCCTGGAAGCGTACCAGGCCTGGACTTCAGGGGAATCCATGGGAAACTCCTGCGCCAGGATCTTGGCAAGCTCCATGGCTTCCTTGGGCCAGTCCATCTCACGCATCTGGGGCACCACGGTGGGGTAGTAGCCCAGGTGCATGTTCATGTTCTCGACCCACTGGGCCTCTGTCTTGCGGTGGGAAATGATTTTTCCGTACGCGTGGCAGCGCACGCAGGCCTGGAAGATCCGCTTGTCCAGATCCGTTTTCATGAGCGAAGATCTTTCCCGGAACTGACTGTTCTCGTCCGTTGTGTAATAGAAGCACTTGGCCATCTCGGCAGGAGTGAAGATCAGGTGCTCGCTCAGCTCCTTGACCACCGCCTTCACTTCGGCATCCTCGATCGGAGCGCCGTTGATCCGCCGCATCCGGGCCACAACGCTGAACCATTCCTCCGGCGTCTTCCTCGTCTCCTCGATCACCTCGACCCGGCCCTGCTGGTCCAGCCGATGGCAGACCGAGCACTTCTGCCGTACAACGCCCCCCTCCGCAAACGGCGTCTTCGCATAGGAGATCGTGCTCGTCACGAAGAACGCGGCGAGGAGGACAAAGAGAACCGCACCGCACAGCCTGAGATACCTCATCGAAAGCCCTCCCTTGTCGAAAGGTTAGCCAGTCATCCCCGGTGGTCTAGAATGCGAACATGAGCCACAGTTGGGCAAAGACCGCTGTCTTGTTGCCAAGGATCTCCTGGGCTGCATCGTTGGGCACGTCGAATCCCAGGCCGGAGTGGATGAACAGGAAATCCGTGGCCTGCCAGTTCATGAACAGGTTGAACTCGTCGGCAAAATCCTTGGAACTTACGGGAACCGGGTTCAGGACGCCGAGCGGGAAATACTTCTCGTCGAGCTGGTGCCGGATATACATGGCCTGGATCTGGCAGGTCTCGACCGGGTAAAAGCCCACTTCGGCAATGTACTTGATCGTGTTCGTCTTCAGGCCGAACACCTCGGTCATGTGCTCGCCGATGAACCAGCGGTTCCAGACCGTCCAGCCCTCGAACATCGGGTCGTACTCTTCGATGTCTCCGTCGTTCGGATCTTCGTCCCCCGGCCAATAGATGAAGTGAAGCTTGATGTATGGCGAGTAGGCAACCGGGAAGGTGAATTTGGGCGACACAAAGCAACCGAAAGACTTCCGGTCCAGGCTGTCCCCGGCGACGAATTCCACGTTGCCGAACTGGTAAACCGCCTCGGCCTCGACATTAAAGGGACCAAACGTCCAGTCGCCGCCGAAGTCGACGACATGGGTGTCGGTCTGCGCGAGAGTCTGGCCAAGGACATCCCCGACAGTTCCAGGAGGCGTGTCATCCATCTTGGTGAAAAAGCCGCCGTACAGGTACGCACCTTCCATGAGGTCGTAATGCAGGTTGACGCCGGCGACCTCGATTTCGTCCTTGCCCTCAAAGGTCTGGGCGAAGTAATCGCCTGACCGGGCCCAGAAAGCGGTCGTCTTCAGCGGGCCGGCATCTCCGTCCACCCTCACTGCAAAGGGGAAGCTCTGATCGAACAAGAGCCACAGGGCGGTCTCCTGGGTCTTGCCCAGCCCGATCATGAACTGCTTCTCGATGTAGATGTCCTGCATGCCCACAGTGACCGTGAAGGGGCTGTCGAAGAGCTTTCCGAACTGGATGTAGGCCTGGTTGAAGTCCACCTCGGTCTTGTCGGACAAAAGGCCGTAAACATCCTGGTCGATGGTGGCCATGAAGATCGGGGCGATCTGCATTTCCGCATCCGCCCATCCGAAATTCTTCTTGGCCTTGAAGCGAACTCTGCCGAAGATCTCGCCCCAGTTGTTGTCTTTCTGGATGAAGGGGTTTTTTGCGAAGTACGCGTAATGGTCCCAGCGCCAGAACAGGCTCAGGTCGCCACCGATGAGAAACGCGTCCAGGACTTCAGGCAGTTTCTGGATCTCGACTTCCGCGCGCGCGGAGTTGCTGGGGACAACGGCGAGCAGGAGGCCCGCCATGCAGATCCATACAACCCAGCTCTTCTTCATGTTTCCTTCCTCCTCGGTGCAGGTTTGTGAAACTCCGCCAATCCTTCCTTCAACCCATCCTAATTCTTCAGCGTTTTTCTCACGAGTGCGGCTCGAGGCCGCACCCCCCGTCCTGACTGGCTTTTTCATGTTTTACTTGCAAAAGATACCGCTAATTACCACGCTTCCGGCCACACTGTCAACAAAAAAAACAAAAGGCGTCTCGGGGCCGCAACCGGGCTGGGAAAAGAGACGACAACAATCCTTTCTGACCCCTAAAAAAGAAAAAGACAGGCCTTCCTCCTCAGGAAGGTTTTTCTCGGGCCTTGCGCCCTTCTTCCAGCTTGCGAAGTTCCACCCGCCTGATTTTTCCCGAAACCGTCTTGGGAAGCTCCCGAACGAACTCGATCTCCCTGGGATATTTGTAAGGTGCAGTCTGCTGTTTCACGTGTTCCTGAATCTCGCGGACGAGAGCGTCCGACGGTTCGTGGCCCGGAGCGAGCACGATGAAAGCTTTCACGACCGTGCCTCTCAGCGGATCCGGCGAACCCACCACCGCGCTTTCAGCCACAGCGGGATGGCTCTGAAGGGCGCTTTCCACCTCGAAGGGGCCGATTCTGTACCCCGAGGCCTTGATCACGTCGTCGGCCCTGCCCACGAACCAGAAGTAGCCTTCCTCGTCCTTGTACGCCTTGTCGCCGGTGTAGTACCAGTCGCCGACAAAGGACTCCGAGGTCGCCTCAGGGTTCTTCCAGTACCCCTTGAACAGGCCGACAGGATGCTCCGGCCTGACCTTGACCGCGATGTGGCCCTCCACGCCAGGACCCACAGGCTTTCCCTCGTCGTCCACCACCTCGATGTGGAAGCCCGGCGCAGGTTTGCCCATGGAGCCGTGCTTGACGGGCATGCAGGGGTAATTCGCGATGAGGTTTACGCTCTCGGTTTGCCCGTAGCCGTCGTAGATGGTCGTGCCGGTGGCTTCCTTCCAAACACGGATCACTTCAGGGTTCAGGGGCTCTCCGGCGGAGCAGCAATGCCTGAGGGTGCTGAAGTCGTACCGGGAGAGATCCTCGAGGATGAACATCCGATAGGCCGTGGGCGGCGCGCAGAAGGTTGTGACGCCGCACCGTTCGATGAGCTCGAGATGAAGCCGGGCATCGAACTTCGCCGCCGCGTCGTGCACCATGACCGCGGCCCCCAGGTGCCACTGGCCAAAGAGCTTGCCCCAGGCCGCCTTGGCCCAGCCCGTATCCGAAAGGGTCCAGTGCAGGTCCGTGGGCTTGAGGTCCTGCCAGAACTTGGCCGTCACAATGTGCCCGAGCCCGTACGAAGCCTGCGTGTGGGGCACCATCTTCGGAAACTTGGTCGTTCCCGAGGTGAAATAGATGAGGAGGATGTCTTCGGAGCGGGTGGGTTCCACCTCCTGCCGGGAAAGTCTGGGGGAGGCCTTTTCCATGAGTTCCTCGTACGAGGCCCAGCCCGGGTGCGAACCGCCCTGGACGATGACGTGCTTCAGGCTCGGGCAGCTCCCGCGCACTTCCTCGACCTTGCCCACGTGCTCGTGGTTCACGACAGCGGCCGCAGCCTCGGCTTCCCGGATTCTGTACTCCACGTCCTTGGCGACCAGGATGTTCGGCGCGGGCATGGGGATGACCCCGAGCTTGAAACTCCCGAGAAGCACCGCGTACCAGTCCACGACGCGCGGGATCATGACGAACAGTCGGTCCCCCTTGCGCAGGCCCATGGACCTGAGCGCGTTGGCGAACCGGTTGGACAGCACCATGAGATCGAAAAAGGAGTACTTCCGGATCTCCCGGCCGGTGCGGTCCGCCCACACCAGGGCGATCTTGGTCCGGTCAGAGCTCCAGCGGTCCACCACGTCGAAGGCGTAGTTGAAGAACTCCGGGACCCGAAACCGGAACTCCCGGACCACCTTGTCGTAATTTTCCATGTTCGGGCCCTCGGGATTGACCGGGATGTTGTCGTATGAGGGGACGAATTGCATGGCTCTTCTCTCCAAAGGTCACAGGTGGTCTTGGAAAGGGGCCCACAACGGACCGGCGCGGCCGCACACCATACTAAAAGACTCGGCAAAAGGTCAAATCCGAGCGCTCCTTGGTCCGAGCGCTCCTTGGCCTTGCTCCGATCGGCCGCCCGGACGGCCCGACGGGAGCGTCGCTTGTCTCGGCGGTCTCTCGGATGGTAGGGTGAAGGGATCGGAAAACCACCCCCCGCCCGGATGGGCGGTCCAGGTTGCGCCCTTCCAGGGAAACCGGGTCCATGACCGAACAAGGCCTTATCTCCATTCCGTCTCTCAAGGAAAAAGATCCGGTCCGGGGCAGGCTCCTCCTCGCCGACAGGCAGCTCGCCGCAACCAGGGAGGGCAAGCCCTATCTCAAGCTCCTCTTCATGAACCGGACCGGCTCCATCGAGGGGATTCTCTGGGAAAACGCGGAAAGCGAGTTTCTGCGGTTTTCGCCGGGCGACGTTGCCGAAGTGGCAGGGACCGTGGTTCTGTTTCAGCAGGAACGGCGCCTGAGAGTGCAAGCCCTTTCGCCGGTTCCCAGGGAGGAAGTCCGAAAGGAGGAGTTCCTGCCGGCATCTGCCAGGGACCCTTCGGAAATGGAGGCCGAGCTTCACCGCACGATCCGGAAGGTCCGCAACCCCTTCCTGCGGCGCCTTCTGGAGTCCGTATTCCGGGATCCCGAGATCTGGGACGCCTTCCGGCAGGCGCCGGCCGCCAAGGCCATGCACCATGCGTACCTGGGAGGCCTGCTCGAGCATACCCTCTCCCTGACCCGGCTCGTCCAGCTCGCGGTGCAGAACTACCCGTTCCTGGATGCGGATCTCGTGCTGGCCGGCGCCTTGCTGCACGACCTGGGGAAGGCGTGGGAACTCTCCCCGGACATGGGCTTTGAATACACCGACCAAGGCCGCCTCATCGGGCATATCCTTCTCGGCCTGAAAGTTCTCGACGACAAGATCCGCGGGATCCCGGATTTCCCCTCCGATCTCGGCATGCACCTCAAGCACATCGTGGCGAGCCACCACGGCGAACTCGCTCACGGCTCCCCCAAGAGACCCAAAACCCTGGAGGCCCTCTGCCTGCACGGACTCGACAACCTGGACGCGAAACTCTGGGGAGTCCAGCAGTTCATGCAGCGGGAAGCGAAAGGCACGGACCGGTGGACGCCTTACCACAGAGTCCACGAACGGTACTTCTACGTTCCGGAGCGGCTCCTGGAGGCCGAGAAGACAGACGCAGGAAAGCCCGGGGATCCTGAGGACGAGCCGCCGGACCTGTTCGGCTCTTGAAGATGCCCCACAAGCCCCCTGAAGAGTACCCCTGGCCGGCCGATCCCGCTGACCGCGAGGAAGCGCGTCTTCTGCAGGAAAGGCTTGCCCTTTGCGTTCGCCTGACACCCCTCGCTTCTCCTCCCCGCCGCATCGCCGGAGCCGATGCCGCCTACAGCAGGGACGGCTCGACAGCCTATGGTGCGGCAGTCGTGCTGGAACCCGATGGCTGGACTCTGGTCGATCAAGCGTGGGCGGCGAGTCCGGTTCCGTACCCCTATGTGCCGGGCCTTCTGGCTTTCCGGGAGGGCCCATGCCTCCTGGAGGCTCTGGGGCGTCTGGGCACGCTGCCCGACCTCGTCTTCTTCAACGGCCACGGGATCCTTCACCCGAGAGGCCTCGGGCTCGCCAGCCATCTGGGACTGCTTCTGAGAATTCCGTCCATCGGATGCGCCCAGGGCCCGCCGGCACAGGAGTTCCGGGAGACTCCTGCTCTGCCGGCCGAGCGCGGAAGTCACGCGTTTCTCTGTCTCGGCGGCAGCCGCGCCCGGGGGGTCCTTCTCAGAACCCGCAGGGGCCGCAAGCCTCTTTTCGTGTCGCCGGGACATCTCGTCACGCTCGAGGAGGCCCTTCACTGGACTCTCGCCGCATGCGTCCGGTACCGAATGCCGGAGCCCCTCAGGCAGGCCCACCTCCTCGCAAACCGGATCCGAAGGGCGTCCGGGCCGGACAACGGCAGGCCCGCGATTTCTTGAGGACACAAAGAGGGGGGGCGGATCAGGACGCGAGAGCCGCTTCCCTTGAGGCGAGCTGCCCGCACGCGCCCAGGATGTCGGCCCCCCGGCTGTGGCGGATGTGGGCCGAAATCCCCCGAGAGCGAAGCTGGGCCTGAAAAGCGAGCACCCTGTCCTCGTCCGGCCCTTCCAGACCGCACCCCGGAAAGGGGTTGAAAGGGATGAGATTCACCTTGCAACGAATGCCGTGGAGAATCCGGACCAGTCTGCGCGCATGGGCGGGAGAATCGTTCAGGCCCCGGATGAGCACGTAGGCCACCGTGTAGCGCCTGCGCGGCTCCAGAGGCAGGCTCCTCAGAGTCTCCAGGACGCTGCCGAGAGGGTACCGTCTGTTTGCGGGCATCAGACGCGACCGCGTTTCTTCATCCGGCGCGTTCAGGGAAAGGGTCACCGATACCGGGACCGCTTCCAGGAGCCGTTTGAGGCCCTCCGGGATTCCGACCGTGGAGACCGTGACCCTCCGCGGAGACACCCCGCAGCCCAGAGGATGGGTAAGAATCCGCAGAGCGGGCAGAAGGCCTTCAAGGTTTTCCAGGGGCTCGCCCATTCCCATGAACACGAAGTTCGTCACATTCTGCGCGCACTCGGGCAGACGGCGCACGGCGTGGTATTGACCGAGAATTTCGGACGGCTCGAGGTTCCGTCGCAGGCCCATTCTGCCGGTCCGGCAGAAGGCGCAGCCCATGGCGCACCCCACCTGGGTCGAAAGGCACAGGGTGAGACGCTCCCTGTCCGGGATGAGAACCGTCTCGATCGTGAGACCGTCCCGGAGCCGAAGCAGGTACTTCCGGGTGCCGTCCCGGCTTGTCAGAGCCTCTTCCATGCGGACAGGGGGGGGCTCGAGCGCCTCAGCCAGGCGCTGTCGCAAGGGCCTGGGCAGGTTCGCCATGTCGGCGGCCCGGAGAACCCCTTTCTGATGCATCCAGCGAAAGATCTGCTCCGCCCGGAACCGGGGCTCCCCGCACCCACGGACCCACGCTTCCAGTTCGGCCAGTTCCATGGACAGAAGATCCGCCATTTCGAGCCTCAAGAGAGGTCAAATCCGGGCGGGCTGGAGGAGCGGGAGGAAGGGCCTCGCGCGAGCTGCCGCGAAGGCCGGCGCCGGAACCGAGCCTGTCATCCGGGAGCCGGTGTCTGACCCGTTCTTCAGCGAAGGGCTTCGAGAACCGTTTTTCCGATTTCCGCCGGGCTCGGCGCGACCCGAAGGCCGGCCTGTTCGAGGGTGCGGATCTTCTCGGCCGCTGTCCCTTTCCCCCCGGAAATGATGGCGCCCGCGTGCCCCATCCGCCGTCCGGGCGGCGCGGTCCTCCCGGCCACGAACCCCACGACCGGCTTTGGATACCGGGTTCTTTCCACGTAGGCCGCAGCCTCTTCCTCTGCCGTGCCGCCGATCTCGCCGATGAGGACCACCGCCTCGGTCTGGGGGTCGGACGCAAACAGTTCGAGAAGATCCACAAAGTTCGAACCCACGATCGGGTCGCCCCCGATCCCGATGCAGGTGGACTGGCCCAGGCCCAGGTCGGTCAACTGCTTGACCGCCTCGTACGTGAGGGTCCCGCTCCTCGAGATCACCCCCACCCTGCCCGGCTGATGAATAAAACCCGGCATGATGCCGACCTTCGCCTTTCCGGGCGTGATCACCCCCGGGCAGTTGGGCCCCACGAGCCGGGTCGAACTCCGCCGGACCGCATGATACACCGTGAGCATGTCCTGCACCGGAATCCCCTCGGTGATGCAGACCACAAGCTCCATGCCCGCATCGACCGCTTCGAGCACAGCGTCCGCCGCAAAGGGCGGAGGGACGAAGATGAGCGACGTGTTGGCGCCCTCCTGCTCCTTGGCCTCCAGGACGCTGTCGTAAACCGGAATGCCGTCCACCCGCTCGCCGGCCTTGCCCGGCGTCACGCCTGCCACGACCTGCGTTCCGTACTCCTTGCAGGCCTTGGCGTGGAAGGAACCTTCCTTTCCTGTGATGCCCTGTACAACGACCCGCGTCGCTTCGCCTACCAGAATCCCCATGGCGACTCCCCCAGCTCTTGCCCTCTCCCTGTTCGGCTTGCCCCGATTCCTTCTCGCACCGAGGATGGAAAAACCCTCACGCCCCTGCTAGGCGCGACCCACGAGCTCCACGACCTTGCGGGCCGCATCCCGGAACGAGCCTGCCACCTCGAAACGCAGCCCTGCCCCGGACAACATGGACCGTGCCTCCTCGGCATGGGTTCCCTCGAGCCTCACCACCACCGGCACGTTGAGCGCTACCCGACCGGCCGCCTCGATCACGCCCTGGGCGACCCGGTCGCACCGCACGATCCCGCCGAAGATGTTGATGAGGATCCCTTTGACCCTGGGATCGGCGAGAATGATCCGAAGAGCCTTTTCCACAGAGGCCGCGCTGGCCCCTCCACCCACGTCGAGAAAGTTCGCCGGCCGGCCCCCTTCCATCTGGATGAGATCCATGGTCGCCATGGCCAGGCCTGCGCCGTTCACCATGCAACCGATGTCCCCGTCCAGCCGGATATAGTTGAGGTTCGCCTCCCCGGCCTCGACCTCGAGCGGGTCCTCCTCCCCCTTGTCCCGCAGCTTCGAGATATCCTCGTGCCGGAACAGGGCGTTGTCGTCGAACTGCAGCTTCGCGTCCAGAGCGTAGAGGTCGTCCTGGTCGGTCACCACGAGAGGATTGATCTCCACGAGCGAGGCGTCCTTTTCGCGAAAGAGCCGGTACAGACTTGCCAGCATCTGCTGGGCCTGCCGGGCAGCCTTTCCCGTCAGTCCAAGCCGAGCCGCAATCCTTCTCGTCTGGAACGGTCTCAAGCCGACAAAGGGATCCACCGCCTCCCGGTGGATCCGTTCGGGGGTCTTCGCCGCCACTTCCTCGATGTCCATGCCGCCGGCCGGGCTCGACACGATGGCCGTCTTGCAGCAAGCCCGGTCCACGAGAAGACTCAAGTACAACTCCGAGCGGATCGCCAGAGCCTCCTCGACAAGCACCTTGCGCACAACCCTTCCCTCGGCGCCGGTCTGAGCCGTCACGAGCCGGGTCGAAAACATCCGGCGGGCCGCTTCCTCGGCCTCTTCAGGCGATCGGACCACCTTGACCCCGCCCCCCTTCCCTCGGCCGCCGGCATGCACCTGGGCCTTGACCACCCACGCGCTTCCTCCCAGCGCCTTTGCCGCGTCCCGGACCGAGTCCTGGGGCGTGCACATCGTTCCTCTCGGCACGGGAATGCCGTACTGGCGAAAGATCTCCTTGGCCTGATACTCGTGTACGTTCATCGCCTCGACTCCTCTCCAGCTTCCCCGGCCGGCCTGGCCGGTCCCCTCGGCCGCGCGCGCATCCCTGTCAGAGTTTGAGCTCGGCTATGCTCTTTCGAACCGCCTCTCCCGAGATCCTCACAAGCTCCATCTCTTCCGCGTTCAGCTTGATCTCGATGACCTGCTCCACCCCCGCGGCTCCCAGTTTTACCGGCACGCCGAAGTAGATGCCCTTGAGCCCGTACTCCCCCTCGAGATAGGCCGAGCAGGGCAGAATCCGTTTCTTGTCCTTGAGGATCGCCTCGACCATCTGGATGGTGGAGGCGGCGGGCGCGTAGAAGGCGCTGCCGGTCTTGAGCAGCTTGACGATCTCGGCCCCTCCGTCCCTCGTTCGAGCGATGAGCGCCTGGATCCGGTCCTCCGGCATGAGTTCCCGGAGGGGAATCCCGGAAACCGTGCAGTAGCGCGGCAGGGGCACCATGGTATCCCCGTGTCCGCCCATGACGAGGGCCTGCACGTCCTCGACCGAAACGCCCAGCTCCATGGCCACAAAGGTCCGGAAACGGGCGGAGTCCAAAACGCCCGCCTGGCCCAGGACCCTGTTCTTCGGAAAGCCGCTCACGTGCTTGGCGAGATAGGTCATGGTGTCGAGAGGGTTGGTCACGACCACCAGGATCGCGTTGGGCGAGTGCTCCACGCAGGAGGAGACCACTTTCGTCACGATCTGCTTGTTCGCCTCGAGCAGGTCTTCCCGGGTCATGCCCGGCTTTCGGGCCATGCCGGACGTGATGACGATCACGTCCGAGCCCGCAGTGTCCTTGTAGTCGTTCGTGCCGACAAAGACCCCGTCGAAGTCCTCCACGGGACCGGACTGGGCCAGGTCCAGCGCCTTGCCCTGGGGCATTCCCTCAATCACGTCGACAAGGACCACGTCTCCCAATTCCTTCACGGCGGCCCAGTGCGCGCATGTGGCGCCGACGTTTCCCGCGCCGATAATGGAAATCTTGTGTCTTCGCATGGGGCTTCCTCCCTCACCCGTCCAGGTTCTCACAGATCGCTTCGGCGAATTCCGAGCACCGAAGCAGCTTGACCCCTTTCACGCCTTCCGCCCGCATCTGCCGTTCGAGATCGTAGGTGACGCGCTTCTGCCGGATCGTCCGGGCCAGCGCCTCCCGGATCCTCGAGGCCGCCTCTTTCCACCCCAGGTAATCGAACATCGAAGCGCCGGAAAGAATCAGGCTCGACGGATTCACCTTGTCCTGCCCTGCATACTTCGGGGCAGACCCGTGGGTGGCCTCGAACAGGGCCCTTCCGTCCCCGATGTTGCCGCCCGGGGCCATGCCCAGCCCGCCCACCATGGCGGCGCAGGCGTCGGACAGGTAGTCGCCGTTCAGGTTGAGCGTGCAGATCACCGGGTACTCCTCGGGCCGGAGCAGGATCTGCTGGAACATGGCGTCCGCGATCCTGTCCTTGAGCACGACAGAGGCCCGGGCTGCTTTCCTGCCTCGACTCGCCAAGTCTTCCTCGAAACAAACCTTTCCGGCGAACTCCTCCCGAGCCAGCGCATAGCCCCAGTCCCGGAAAGCTCCTTCCGTGAACTTCATGATGTTTCCCTTGTGGACCAGGGTCACGCTCGGGAGGCCATGGTCCAGGGCGTATTCGATCGCCTTGCGCACGATCCTCTGGCTCGCCCGGACGCTCACGGGCTTTATGCCGATCCCCGAGTCAGCTCGGATGGCTTTCCCTGTGCCGGCGAGCATCTCGTCGTTCAGAAAGCGGATGACCCTGCGGGCCTCCCTGGAGCCTTTCCGCCATTCGATGCCGGCGTAGACGTCTTCCGTGTTCTCCCGGAAAATGACCATGTCGACCCGCTCGGGCCGCTTGAGGGGGCAGGGCACGCCCGGGATGTACGCCACGGGCCTCACACAGGCGTACAGGTCAAGCTCCTGCCTGAGGGCGACGTTCAGGCTGCGGATACCGGTTCCCACCGGGGTGGTCAGGGGCCCCTTGATCCCGACGCGGAAGACCCTCAGGATCTCCAGAGTTTCCTCGGGAAGGGGAGTCCCGAAAAGCTCTACGGCTTCCTCGCCCGCATACGCCCGGAGCCATTGGATCTCCCGTCTGCCGCGGTAAACGCGCCGCACGGCCTCGTCAAAAACACGCCGGGCCGCAGGCCAGATGTCCACGCCCGTCCCGTCCCCCTGGATGTACGGGATAAGAGGGCGGTCGGGCACCAGGAGCTTCCCCCGGCTGTCCGCCCTGATTCTGCCCTCCGGGGCGGTGCGCCTCCCGGCGGCCTTGCCGCTCGCCTGCGGCTCGGGCTTCGGGCCCTTACGGTAAAAGAGGTCTTTCCTTCCTTTCATCGGTCCCCTCCGGCAGGTCGGGCGGGCGGTTCCAGGACCCCCATGGCTTTTTCCAGCCGGGCGATCGAGACATTGTATTCGCTCAGAGCGCTGTAGAAGTTCACCTGCGCCTGCGCCAGAAGCGTCTGGGCGTCCAGAACCTCGGTGCTGGTGGTCACGCTCGCCTTGAACTGTTCCTCGGTGATCCGAAAGTTCTCCTTTGCCTGTTCGATGCTCGCCCGCGCCACGCCGACAGCTTCTTTCCACTCCCGCACAGCGAGAAAGGCCTGGCGCACCTCGAGCAGAATCCTGTCCCTGAGCTGCGCGTCCTGGGCTCTCGCCGCGGCCAGCAAGGCCTGGGCGGACTTCATCCGGTAGTAGGTGCTGCCCCATTCCCAGACCGACCACTCCGCGTGCAGGGTCGCGCTGAGGACCTTGTCCGCCTCTGCGAACCCTCCCTGCTCGTGCGTGAGAGCGCCCACCAGGCCCAGGTGCGGAAACAGGCCGCTTCTGGCCAGACGGACGGACTGGTCAGCCTTGCGGATCGCAAGATCCGAGAGAAGAAGGTCCGGGTGGCGTTCTCGTGCGATCCGGAGGCAGTCTTCCAGACTCCGCTCGTAGGGTTTCTCCTCAAGAGGCTCGCTCAGCAGAACCGGGGCGTCCATGTCCCGGCGCAGGAGCGTGTTGAACTGGGACCGGGCCATGTCGAGCTGATGGGAAGCCTGGATTCTCTTCCGGCGCGTGTCCGCGAGTTGAACGACCACCTTGAGCACGTCGTTTTTCGGGATCATGCCCGTTTCGTAGAAGTGCCTCGCCACCTGCTCGTGGGACTCCAGTTGGGCGACCGCCTGGTCGGCCACGTCGAGGAGCTTCTCCGACACGAGAACGCCGAAGTAGGCCTCGTGGGTCTTGAGGACAAGGTCCTGCCGGACCGCCTCGCGCCGGACCTCGGATTCGTTAAGGCCGAGCCCGGCCAGGCGGTATTGGGAGAGCAGTGCGCCGCCCGTGAACAGAGGCTGCTCGAGGGACGTTGTGGCCGAAAGCTGCCGGTAGGAGCCGGCCTCGAATTGCTGCGCAGGAATGGGCGGCATGGCCGGAATCTCGATGGTCGGCACCTGGTCGAACACGGTAAAGTCGAAGCCGGTTTTCAGTTTGGGCAGAAATTCTCCTCTGGCCGCCTTCTGCTCCATCCGGGCCGCCGAAATGCCCTGTGCCGTTGCCTCGCTCAGGGGACTTTTCTCGAGAACGATTGCCACGGCTTGGGCCAGACTCAAGGGCCCGGCCTCCTCAGGCTGCTCTGCCGCAGCGGCCCAACCCTGAAAGCACAAACACACAACCCATGGCAGCAAGAACCAGGAAACTGCGGTTCTCTTCACGGCAACCCTCTCTGTCCGGAGTTGGGTCGGTCTTGCGATCTCTGCCCCGCCGGCTCGAGCAAGATCTCCCGCGGGCAGAAGCAGGGGGCTCTAACCCGATCCCGGCTGCCTCGGCGCCACGGTCCGGATGTGAAGCTCCCGGAGCTGCTCCGGGTCCACGGCCGAGGGGCTCTTCGTCAGCAAGCAGGTGGCCTTCTGCGTCTTCGGGAACGCGATCACTTCGCGCAGAGAGCGCGCCCCCGAGAGGATCATGACGAGCCGGTCCAGTCCAAAGGCGATTCCGCCGTGGGGCGGCGCGCCAAAGGAGAGCGCCTCGAGAAGAAACTCGAATTTCTCGCTGGCTTCGGCCTCGGAGATTCCCAGAATCTCGAAAATCCGGTTCTGCACGTCCCTCTGGTGGATCCGGATGCTGCCGCCTCCGATCTCGACGCCGTTCAGCACGAGGTCATAGGCCTGGGAACGGCACGATTCCGGATCCGACTCCAGGGCCGGCAGATCCTCGGGCTTGGGCGCCGTGAAGGGATGGTGCTTGGAAGTGATCCTTCCGTCCCGGTCCCGCTCGAACAGAGGGAAGTCCAGGACCCACACAAAAGCGTATCGGGCAGGATCGATCGGCACATTCGCTTTGGAGACCTCGGTCCTGAGCCGCCCCATGAGGGCGTTGACCGCGTCCCTCGGGCCGGCCATGAGAAAGAGCAGATCGCCACTTTCGGCCTCCATCCTCTGAAGGACCTTTCGGGTGAGATCCTCGGAAAGGTGCTTGGCCACCGGGGACTGGAGGCCCGAATCCGTGCACTTGGCCCACAAGAGTCCTCCGGCGCCCCACTCCTGGGCCAGGCTCTGAAGACCGTCAAGCTCCCTTCGGGTCAGCCTTCCACCGCCCGGAAGCCGGAAGGCCTTGACTGCCCCCCCCTTCTCCAGGGCCGACCGGAAAATCTGAAAGGTGGATTCGGCCGCCAGATCGGAAAGGTCCTTCATCTCCAGGCCGTACCGGAGGTCCGGATTGTCGACGCCGTACGTCTCCATTGCCTCCCGATACGAGATCCGGGGGAAAGGCCGTTTCAGATCCATGCCCTTCAGCTCCCGGAACAGCAGACACACCCAGCCCTCCATGATCTCGAGAATGTCCTCTTGCGTCACGAAAGACATCTCGACATCCACCTGGGTGAATTCGGGCTGGCGGTCCGCCCGGAGGTCCTCGTCCCGAAAACACCGGGCGATCTGGAAGTATCGGTCCACGCCGGAGACCATCAGGAGCTGTTTGAAGAGCTGCGGAGACTGGGGCAGGGCGTAGAACATGCCCGGATTCACGCGGCTGGGCACCAGGTAGTCCCGGGCTCCCTCCGGTGTGCTCCGGGTGAGCACCGGGGTCTCCACTTCGCGGAAGCCCAGGGAGTCGAAGTAGTCCCGGGTAATCTTGGCGGCACGGTGGCGCAGGAGAAGATTCCGCTGCATGCCGGGCCTGCGCATGTCGAGATATCGGTAACGAAGGCGGATCGCCTCGTCCACGTCCGTCTCTTCCTCCAGGCTGAACGGAAGCGGCTGGGACCTGTTGAAAATGGCCAGTTCCCTGGCCATGACCTCAACGGAGCCCGTGGCGATCTTGGGGTTCTCCATGCCCTCGGGCCTGCGCTGGACGGTTCCCTTGACGCCGATCACGTATTCGGACCTGAGAGTGTCAGCCTTCTCGTGGGCGGTCGGGCTCACCTGGGGGTTGAAAACAACCTGGACGGTTCCCTCTCGGTCGCGCAAATCGACGAAAATGACCCCCCCATGGTCCCGCCTGCGGTGCACCCAGCCCAGGACAACCACTTCCTTGCCCAAGTCTTCCACACGGACCAGGCCGCAGTAATGAGTCCTCGCAAACCCTTCGAACGGATCAAGGCAGGACATGGCAAGCTTCCGAAAGAACGTGATTTTCAGAAAAAAGCGGCTTCCGAAAGAACGTGATTTTCAGAAAAAAGCGGCGAGCATGATAGCCCAGCACAGGCCGCAGGGTCAACAGGCGGCCCTGAGCGCGCGGCCTCGACGAGATCCGAGGGTCCCCGTTTGAGGTGTGAGGGCCTGCCGGTCCCTCAGAGCAGTGGGGCACTCTCTGTCGTGCCCGCGGGGTGTCCCGGGGGGGTGTCCCGGGGTGGTGCGCACCAACGGTCCCCCCAGAAGAGCGTAACCGCAGGATGAAGGACTGAACCCGAATTTCGTGATTAGCCTTCGGAGGCGCATGCCCGGCCGCCCACGAAGACGGACGCGACGGAGCGCGTCCCTCCAGGGTGGGGGCAGCCCCAACGGCATGGACGCGCGCGGCACAGGGCGACCTCGGCCATGAGCGTTCGAAGCACGGCCAGAGCAGAGGCACGAGTCCTGGGGCGAATCCGTAAAATGAAGGACTGACCCCTCGTGGCCTGACCCCTCATGGACATCCCGGCCAGGCGGCTGCTACGATTCACGCCATGATCCGCATGCGGGATGTCCACAAGCGATTCGGGCCCCACAAGGCTCTGGACGGGCTCTCGCTCGAAGTGCCCGAAGGCAAGGTCTTCGGCCTGATCGGCCCGAACGGCGCAGGCAAGACCACCACGATCCGGATCCTCTCCGGCCTCGTCCGCGCCGACAGCGGCGAGGTCACCCTGAACGGCTTTGGCCTGGATCCCCCCCACCGGATCCGCCGGCTCGTGGGCGCGCTCGTCGAACAGCCGGGCCTTTACGGAAAGCTTACCCTGCTCGAGTACCTCGCCTTTTTCGCCCGGCTCTACGATCTGAGCCGGAGCCAATCCGAGGCCAGGATCCGCGAGCTTCTGGGGCTTCTGGATCTCGCCGGGTTGGAGAAAGAGAGACTCCAGGGCTTCTCCCTCGGCATGAAGCAGAAAGCCGCACTTGCGAGGATCCTCTTGCACGACCCGCCGATCCTGCTTCTGGACGAGCCGACCACCGGGCTGGACCCCCTCATCACGCGACGGGTCCGCGAATTTCTGTTCGCGCCCAGGGAGCGAGCCAAGAAGACTGTCCTCGTCTCGACCCACAACCTCGACGAAGCACGCAGGGTCTGTGACGAAATCGCCGTGATCTGCCGGGGGCGCATCGTCGCGAGCGGGCCGGTCGGCGCGCTGGGCGGAATGCTGGGGCAGGCCTGCCGCGTGACCGTGCGGCTCCGCGAAGCCGGCCCCAGGTACCGGGCGGTCCTGGAAGGGATCTCCGGAGTGGCGGCGATCAATGAGAATGCCGGGTCGCTGACCCTTTCCTACCAGACGTCGGACCCGGAGCGGGTCAACCCGGAAGTGGTCGAAAAGCTCGTTGCGGCGGGCGCGGCCATCGTGGGGATTTCCCTCGAGGGAGCGACCCTGGAAGAAACGTACCTCAGGCTTGCTGCCGAGCCGGCCGACGAGCCCAGAGAGGCCTGAGAAGCCTTGAGAAAAGCCTGGTCCATCGCGGTCAAAGAGTGGAGAGAGATCCTGCGGGACTTCTATGTCCTCGGCATCCTGGTTTTGCTCCCGCCGGTCATGGTGGGAACACTGCTCCTTCTCATCTACTTCTATCTGACCTTTTTCCTTCACAACCTGGACATGGCCAGGACGCTCCTCTCCAGCATGCCCGCGGCCTATCTGCAGGGTCTGGCCGGGTACTCGGACATCCAGAAAGTGGCGGTCCTCCCGATCAAGATCATCGGGATCCCCTTCTTCCTCCTCATCCCCCTGCTCATCTCCGGCATCGTGACCGCGGACAGCTTTGCGGGAGAACGGGAGCGGAACACCCTCGAGACCCTGCTGGCAGCCCCCCTTCGGGAACACGAACTTCTGCTGGGAAAGGCCCTGACACCTTTTCTTCCGGCCCTGGGAATCACCTGGGTCTCCTTTGCCTTTCTCACGGCAGGGGTCTCGCGGATTCTCAATCCCCATTTTCTCTCCCCCGTGTTTCCGGACCGGGTCTGGATCCTCTCCATGCTGGTCCTTGTGCCCCTCTTCCTGGCGGGCACGGTCCTCGGCGAGATTCTCATTTCTTCGCGGGCATCCTCGGTCAAGTCCGCCTCGGCCCTCAACATGCTTCTCTCCTTTCCGGTGCTGGCCGCCATGCTTCTCCAGTCGACCGGCTTCGTCCTGTTTTCCGACCGGACGCTCCCCTGGATCGCTCTTTCCCTGGCCCTGGTGGACGCAGGGCTCTTTCGCGCCGGCCTCTCGGCCCTGCGCAGGGGCGATCTGCTCGTTTGCTGACCTGCCCGGCCGGGTCTCAAGACAAGCGCGGATTTCTCCGAAAAGGATCTCAAGGACGAGGAAACATCAGGGCCTGTCCCGACCGAGGCGAACCCGCCTCCGTCCAAGGGGCCCGCGCCGGCTCGGCCCCTGGGAGGGTTTGCCCCCACGGTTCGCCTCGGCAGGCGTCCTGGCTGCAACGAAACAGGGAGAGAGGTTCCATGCCCAAAGGTCTCAAACTCGTCATCAACACAGGAGGAGGCGACGCGCCCGGGCTGAACGCCGTCATTCGGGCGACGGTGCTCTCGGCCCACCAGCGCGGCTGGGAGGTGTACGGAAGCCGGAACGGCTATGAGGGGCTGCTCGACCTCAGCCAGCTCGTCAGGCTCACGCCGGAGATGGTCTCCGGGATCACGCCCCTCGGCGGAACGATCCTGGGCACCACGAACAAGGGCAATCCCTTTGAACTGGCCGTGGAGACCCTGACCGGGGAAATCGAAAAGCGGGACGTGTCGGACAAGATCGTCGCCAATTTCCGGCGGCTGGGCCTGGATTGCCTGATCGCAGTCGGAGGCGACGGGAGTCTCAGCATCGCCCACAGGTTCTACCAGAAAGGCATTCCGGTCGTGGGAGTACCCAAGACGATCGACAACGATCTGTCCGCCACCATGGTGACCTTCGGCTTCGACACGGCCCTGTCCACCGCCACCGAGGCGATCGACAAGCTCCATTCCACGGCCTCGGCCCACGAGCGCGTCATGGTCGTCGAAGTGATGGGCCGGTACGCGGGCTGGATCGCACTGAACAGCGGGGTGTCGGGCTCCGCAGACGTGATTCTCATTCCCGAGATCCCGTACGACATCGACAAGGTCTGCAGGAAACTGATGGAAAACGAACTCAACGGCCGGCACTACGGAATCGTGGTGGTCGCCGAGGGAGCTGTCCCCAAGGGCGGAACCCTCACGGTCCGGGAGGGCGCCGAAACAGGGCGGGACCAGGTGCTGCTGGGCGGCGTCGGGGAAAACGTGGCCCGGGAAATCCGTGCGCGCACGGGCAAGGACACGCGCTCTCTGGTCCTCGGGCACCTGCAGCGGGGCGGATCCCCCACGACCTTCGACCGCCTCCTGGCGACGCGCTTCGGAGCTGCCGCGGTGCGGTTCATCGAGCAGGGCCAGTTCGGCATCATGGTCTCCCACAATCCACCGGGCATGGTGCCGGTCCCTCTCGAGATGGCCGTGGAACGGATGAAGCGAGTTCCTCTGGACGGGGACACGGTCCAGACTGCCCGGGACCTGGGGATTTGCCTGGGCGATTGACGCCTTCGGCCCAGGGCTTTTCGGCCGCCCGGGCCACCTGAACGAGAAGCGGACCCATGCCCAAGATCGATCCCATTCTCCAGGTCATGGCCAACGTCGGAGCCTCGGATCTCCACCTGGGAGCCGGCGCGCCGCCCCTGCTCAGGATCCACGGCTCGCTGGAAAAGACCCGCCACAAGGCTCTGAGCGAGGACGAGGTCCGCCTGCTGCTTTACGAGCTCATGGGGGACGAGCAGATCCAGCGCTTCGAGCGGCTCGGGGAACTGGACTTTGCCTACACCGTGGAAGGGCTCGCCCGGTTCCGGGTGAACATCTTCAAGAAGCATCCCGGGATCGCCGCGGCCTTCCGGATCATTCCCCACAAGGTTCCGACCCTGCAGGAACTGGGCTTTCCGGCCGTGCTCAGCCAGATGCTCATGCAGAAAAGCGGCCTCATCCTCGTCACCGGCCCGACCAACTCGGGCAAGACCACGACCCTTGCCGCCATGGTCGACTACCTCAACGAGCACATGGCTTATCACATCATTACCCTCGAAGACCCGCTCGAATACATCCACGCCGACAAGAACTGCCTCATCCACCAGAGGCAGATCGGGGAGCACAGCCTGAGCTTCGCCGCGGCGCTGCGCGCCGCTCTGCGCGAAGATCCCAACGTCGTCCTGGTCGGAGAGATGCGGGACAACGAGACCATCGCCCTGGCGCTCACGGCGGCCGAGATCGGGCTCCTGGTGCTGGCCACCCTCCACACCAAGTCCGCAGCCCAGACGATCAGCCGTCTCGTGGATTCCTTTCCGGTGGACCAGCAAAGCCAGATCCGCATGACCCTGTCGGAGGTCCTGGTGGGCATCTGCTCCCAGCAGCTCATCCGAAGGGCGGACGGCAACGGCCGGGTGGCGGCGCTGGAGATCCTCGTGCGCAACCACGCCGTGGGAACGCTCATCCGGGAGTCCAAGACCCACCAGATCCAGAATGCGATCCTCACGGGCCGCAAGGAGGGAATGCAGCTCATGGAGCAGCACCTCAAAGAGCTGATTTCCCGGAACGTGATCACCGTGCAGGAAGCGGCCCGTTACGTGGACAACCCCCAGGCCCTGACCGCGGCGGCCGGACCGGCCGCAGCAGTCAACGCGTGAACTCCGGGGAACCGCCGCCGTGGAACGAAAGAGGCTCGACCGGATCCTGCTCGATAGGGGGCTCATTTCCGAGGACCAGATCCGGCAGGCTCTGCTCAGGCAGAAGACCCACGGCGGGCTCCTGGGTTCGCATCTGCTCTATTTCCGTTTCCTGACCGAACGGCAGATTCTCGACGCCCTGGAGGAGCAGTTCGGGGTTCCCGGCGTGGAGCTCGACGGCATCGAAGTCCCGGACTCGGTTCTGAAGAAGGTGCCTCTCAAAATCGCGGCCGACCATCTCGTCTTTCCCTTCCGGTTCGAAGAGCGAACCCGGACGCTGCACCTGGCGGTAGCAGAGCCCGAAAACGCCGAAACGTTCCAGACGGTCAAGCAAGTCTCCATGGCCCGCGACCTCAAGGTCTACGTGGCCGTGGAAAGCCTCCTGCGCCGGGCCATCCGGGTCCACTACCTGGGGCATCCCCGGGAAGAGCCCCTGTCCCAGATCGTGGAACTGCCCGACCTGTTCGGGCACGGGACCGGGCAGAGCCGGAGCGAGTCCGCCCCGGCACCAAAAGCCGCCAGGGAGGAACGGCAGCCCCGGGTCCTGCTGGTGACGCAGGCGCCCTTCCTGCGGAGCTTCCTCGTGCCGATCTTCGAACGGGAAGGCTGCGCCCTGGAAATCCTCGACGAGGCCGAAGGGGTTGCCGCCTACCTGAAAAGCGGCCCGCCCGACTTCCTCCTCGTCGGCCGCGACCTCGAAGATGCCTTTTCTCGGTGGGTGCAGGCACGAGCCGTGCCGGCGCCGGAAGCGTCGCCCCTGCCCTTCGTGGGCGTGAGCCGCGCCTTGCTCGAAAACCCGGTCCCGTACGCCCGGATGGCAGCCGTGGCCCTGTCCTCTCTGCAGGAAGCCGCCCTGTATAGGAACCGAGGCCACGTGCCGGCCGAAGCCCTTTCCCTTCTTCTGCAGGACATCCGGGATCTCGCCCGTGCCTTCGGCATGGGGACCGTGGCCGCAGACGGGCTTCAGATGGCAGCCCTGCTGCTCACGCCGTCTCCCCAGGCCCTCGCTGAGGCGCAGCGCCCGGACGGGACCGGCATGCCCCGGGATTTTTTTACGGACCTTTCAGCCACCCTGGCCAGGGCGCAGGAGATCGATTTCCCCTGGGACATCGAAGGCTCCCTGCGCTCCCTGTTCCGGCTCCTGGCAGGCACCCCGGACAAGGCCGACCCGGACCGCTACCGGTCTTCCAACATCCTGGCCATGACCTGGTACCGCCTGGCGTGCACCGTGGGCTGCCCGGGCTCCCCGGAAGGGGCTCTCGACAGCGTCCGAAGGCGGCTCCAGGCGCTTTCGGGCCGCCTGTTCTCGCCCGAAATCGTGGACGCCTATCTCCAGGTGCTCGAGGGCCGCAGGGGCAGGTTGAGCCCCAAGTCCCAGAAGGATATCTTTGTCGTGAGCGAGCCGAACGAGGTGTCGAAAACCCTTTCCAGACACCTGCGGCAGCAAGGCTACAGAACCGTGGAGATCGGGGACTTCGACGAGGCAGAGGCCCTTTACAACCGCAAGAGGCCCGACGTCATCGTCATGAACTACGACCAGGATCCCGAGCGCACCCTGGCTCTGTGCCAGCAGATCCGAAGAGACTCCAGGACGCTGCTGTACGCCTTCACGAACCAGAACAAGCCCTCCCTGGTTCTGCGGCTCCTCGGCTCGGGCTTCAACGACATCCTGGTGTCCCCCGTGGACTACGCCATCGTCACGAGACGGATCAACAACTCGCTGGCTGTTCTCACCCCGAGCGAAGGGCCGTCCTCAGCCTCGGGCGGCTTCAGCGCCACCTTCCAGGAGCTGCCTTTCGTGGATCTCGTCCAGGCTCTGGCCCAGAGCCAGCGGAGCGTTCACGTCCGGATCGCCCGGTCGAACGGGGAACAGGCGAGCCTCTACCTGCGGGACGGCGAGATGGTGCACGCCAGCTGCGGACAGGCGGCCGGCGAGGATGCTGTCTTTCAAATCATCCGCTGGCGGGACGACGGCTCCTTCCGGCTCGAGCCCGTGCGGGACTTTCCTCCGGACAACATCGGCTCGCCCAACGACTTCATCCTCATGGAAGGCCTCAGGCTTCTCGACGAGAGCACGCTCGAGGCGTGACCCTTGGCGCCCCTGGCCCAAGACCGGGGCAGGCAGGCAGCCGGGGGCGGCTACTCTATTGCGGCCCGAGGAAAGCACCGTGTCCCCCCGGGGCCGCAGAACATTTCGATCTTGCGGCCGTCCGTCCTCAGCCGGACAGCTCCGTCGAGATCGGTTCGAAAGACATCGATCCCTCTCTCCTTCAAGCGACTGAGCACCTCGTCGGAGGGGAATCCGAAGCGGTTGCGGTACCCGGCAGAAACCACGGCAACTTGCGGGGATACGGCGTCCAGAAAGGCCGGGCTGCTCGAGCCCCGACTGCCGTGATGGGGTACTTTGAGCACCTGGGCCTTTACGCCCGCGCCCCGGTCGAGCAGCTGTTTCTCCGTTGCCGCCTCGATGTCGCCGGTAAAGAGAATTCCCACGTCCCCGTACACAAGCCGCATGACCAGGGATTGGTTGTTGGGGTCCGTGCAGCGCGATTCCGGAACGCCGCTCTCCTCCGACGGGCACGGCGGATGCAAGACCTCGATCCTCACTCCTCCCAGGCCAAACGGCTCCTGATCGCTGCAGAGAATCCTCCGCCCGATGCCGAGCCCCTGACACGAGGCAAGAAAGGACAGGTAGTCTTCCTCGTCGCACCCGGCGGGCGGGCCTGTCCAGATCTCGGACGGCCGAAATCCTTCGGCCAAGAAACGCAGGCCGCCATAGTGGTCAGGGTGCCCGTGGGAGGCCACGATCCGGTTCAGGCTCCGGATCCGCTCCGCCCCCAGGAAGGGAGCCACGACCCGCCGTCCAGCGTCGCTGACGCCACGGCGGGCCATGCCTCCGTCGAGGAGCATTGTTTCCCCGTCCGGCAGGGCGATCAGGGCGCTTTCCCCCTGGCCGACCGACAGGAACGTGATCTCGAGAGACCCTCTTGCACGGCGCGCCAGAAGATCCGTCCCACAAGAAACGTAGAAAGTCGCGGCAAAGACGATGAAGGCGGCGACTTTGGCGGAGGGTCTGCGAAACATCCGCGCCCCGGCGAGCAGTGCATAGAGCAGCGCCAGTTCGAGCCGCGAGGGCGAGCCGACCCGGACCGAGGCGCCGGGGATGCGGGCGAAGAATTCTGCGAGCCCCATGGAAAGGCCCGCAGCCCGCTCCGCAAACTCCAGTACGACATGGGCACCGGGAAGCCCGAGCGCACCGGCGAGACAGGCCAGGAGCCCCGAGGGGAGAACCATCCAGCCGATCAGGGGCACCACAAGAAGGTTGGCTGCGATTCCGACCAGGGAGACTCTCTGAAAGAAGAAGGCGCACAGGGGAAAGGTGGCGACCGAGGCAGCCGCGCTGACGCACAGAGGCGGCCACAGCCATCTTCTGAAGCCTTCCGAGATCCGGGCTCTGCCGCTGCCTGCCCGGCCCGGCGAACCCTTGGCAGCCGGCGGCCGGCTCCGGGCGATAAGAGGGGCAACGGCCAGGATCGAGGCCACGGACGCGAATGAGAGCAGAAAGGAGACGGAGAAGGGACTTGCCGGGTCGGTCACGACAAGAATCAGGGCAGCCACGCCGAGGCTGTTCCACGTTGCGGCAGGCCGGTCGAAAAGCAAAGCGCCCGTGGCGCACAGGAGCATGCAGGCCGCCCGAAGGGCGGTCACGGGGCTGCCCGCCACGCACACATAGGCCAGAGCCGGCGCGAGTCCTGCCAGGGCGGCCCCTTTCCTCAGCCAGCCTGCGAGCAGGACGGTCTCGAACCTCTTCAGGACCGCCCTTGAGATCCCGTAGCCCAGAAGCCAGACCAGGGCCACGTGCAAGCCCGAAATCGCCAGCACATGGGAGACGCCGGCCGACCGAAACGACTCGACGACCCCCTCGGACAGCTCCGAGCGGTCCGCCAGGATCAGGGCGCGCACGAGGGCGCGGGAACTCGACGGCTCCCGGGCGGAAAGGAACCGGTCCACCCGCTCCCGGACCGTCTGGATGGCCCGCTCGAGCCCGTAGCCGGACCCGCGCCCGAGCCTCACGATGCGGCTTTCGTCCTGGACGGCTCCCCGGACGTAGACTCCTCTCAGGTGGGAGCGGGCCTGCCGGTCGAACTCTCCGGGGTTGCCCAGGTTTCTCACCCTCTGAAGCCTGGCTTCGGCCAGCACCGTGTCGCCGACCCCGAGCTCGGGCAGGGGGCCGTCGACGTAAAGTTCGGCTCTTCCCAGGACGGGTCTGCTTCTTTCGCCCTCCCGGATCCGATCGGCATGGATGAACAGCCGCCAGCCGGAATCGAGTCGCTCGGGCCCGTCCACCAGAACGCCCTCGAGCAAGACCGGATTCCCCGATGCCTCCTGGGTCAAATGGCCGGGCGGAAGCTCGGGCGAGAGTCTCCACGCTGTGCGAGTCGCGGCAACGAGAAAAATGAGAACCAGAAGACACACCGTGCGCACGTGGGGTCTTCTGAAGGCCAGAACGAGCGTCAACCCTGCCGGGGCCGTCCAAAGCAGAAGCGGGAGCGTAACGCGCCAGCAGGCACGGACGTGCCAGGCCAGCAGCGCACCCGCAAGCCACGCAATCAGCGGAAAGGCAATCGGAAGGTTCACGGACAGCGAATCCCAAAGGCCCCGGGAAGCAGGAACCGGGCCGCAAGGGCGAACCCTCAGGCCGGCTTCGGCCCATGGACCCGGCCCATCGCGGCTGCCCCTGCAAGGCAGAGGCCAGAAAGAGCGGCGCAGGCATCGTGGTCAAGGGGTTGTTTGGCGTTTTCTGTTGACAGAACCTCTCCCCCTTGCTATCCGGTGATTGTGACGCATCGTTCCGCGATTGTTCCGCAGTCGGCCAGCCGGGCTCTTGCAGCAACGGCGGATTACGGCAGGATTATGGCAGATCGAAGGCAGACGCAGGAACACAGTCCATCCGGCCTTGTTTCGAAGCCCGGCAACGGCTGCCCTTTGCTGCACCCATCCCGCCCGAGACCGGACGGCCAAAGGCAGGGAGGAAACCGCCCCCAAGACAGGGCCCCGCGGGCCCGAAGAATCCGCCCAAGAATCTTCTCCTTTCAAACTGCTTCTGCTTCAACCGAGGGCGCCGGCGGCAGAATCCAGGAGGGCTTCGGGGACGGCTGCAGGCGAGGAAGGAAAGACCCATGAGACTGGAAATCGAATCCATCGACATCCAGGACGTCCAAGAGGGCCCCAAAACCTATGCGGAAAACGGTACGCTCTATGTGCATCTCAACGACTTGCGAGAGAGGATTCTCAAAGACCCCAGAATCCAGTCGGTGGATCTTCATCTGGTCTATCCGGGACAAAACGTCAGGGTCCTGAACCTCGTGGACGTCGTCCAGCCCCGGTGCAAGATCGACAAGGCCGATGCCGACTTCCCAGGCTTTGTCGGGAAAATCCAGACCGCCGGGAGCGGGCGGACGCGATCCCTCCGGGGCGTTGCCGTCCTGGTCTCGAATCCATGCACGAACAGGAAAGAAAATGCCCTCCTGGACATGGACGGCCCGATTGCGGAAATGAGCCGCTACGGAAAGATGAAGAACATCAGTATCGCCCCCCATGCCGCTCCGGGTGTCGATGAGCGAGACTTTGAGAATGCAGTCAAGGCAGCCGGGCTGCAGACCGCTGTCTACCTGGCGCGGGGGGCGGAGGGTCATCCCGCGAGCGAGGTCGAGATCTACGACCTGGATCTTCCGTCGCTCGATCGAAACTCCGCCCTTCCCCGCGTGGCCTGCTACTATCAGCTCTACAGCCCCCAGTTCGACCATCTGGCCGTCTCGGATCCGTGTCTCTACGGGACCCACGTCCGCAATATGATGCCCATCATCCTTCACCCCAATGAAGTGTTGGACGGCGGGGTGGTCGGGTGGAACGCCATCAAGGCCCTGGACACCTACAGCATTCAGAACCACGGCGTGATCCAGGAGCTCTACAGACGTCACGGAAAAGATTTGCTTTTTGCCGGCGTGGTCTGCGCCGTGGCAAACATGGAGCCGGCCGCGCGAGCCCGAAGCGCCTGCATGGCGGCCAACCTTCTCAAGAACGTTCTGGGAGCCGACGGCGTGATTCTGATGAAGATCACAGGCGGGATGCCTCACATCGACCTTTCCATGGCCGGAGAAGAGTGTGAAAAGCTCGGAGTCAAGACAGCCATCTTCACCCAGCCCCTGACCCCTTTTGGGACGCTGGCGGACACGATTCTCTTCAATCACCCCAGCCTGGACTGCATCATAACAGCCTCGGCCACGTTCGAAAGGACCAAGATCCACTGGAAGGCCGAGCGATTTCTCGGGGGAACGGCCGAGACGAGGATCTTTTGCCCTGACCCCATTGATCAGTTCGCGGGCGACCCTGTCATCGACGTCGAGGAATACCTCTTGCCCGGGGTCCTGGACTGCACCGGGAATGCGAGGGTCATCGTCAGAGAGTATTAGCCTCACAGCGGGAGGACGCCATGGCGGAAAAACTGCGAGTCGTTCATTACCTGAACCAGTTCTTTGGACAGGTAGGCGGCGAAGACAAGGCGTCGACCGGCTTCCTGGTCAAGGAAGGCCCGGTGGGCCCGGGGCTGGCCCTGCAGAAGGAACTCGGCGACCGGGGAGAAATCGTGCGCACGGTCATCTGCGGTGACGATTTCTTCGCCGCAAACCCGGACAAGAACGCGGAGGAGGGCCTGAAGCTCGTTGCGCCCTGCCGCCCCGACCTGTTCTTCGCCGGGCCGGCCTTCGCCGCCGGCCGGTACAGCGTTGCCTGCGGCGCCATGTGCAAAGCGGTGGGCGCCGCGTTCAACATCCCGGTGGTCTCGGGGATGTTCGAGGAAGCCCCGGGCGTGGAACTCTATCGGAAATACGCCTTCATCTGCAGGACGAGCAACATGGCCCGGAGCATGATGGACGCCATCCGGGACATGGTGAGGCTCGCCATGCGCCTTGTTTCCGGCGAGAGGGAGAGGGGGCTCCTCACCCGGGAGAACCTGCCCAAGCCGGAGGCGTACAACTATTTTTCGCGCGACCTCCTGCGGAACGAGATCTGCGAGAAGACCATTGCGGAACGGAGCGTCGAAAAGCTCCTGGCCAAGCTTCGAGGAGAGCCCTTCGAGAGCGAGGTTGTGCCTCCCCGGTTCGAAAAGGTTCCGCCTCCGCCTGCGGTCCGGGATCTGCACCTGGCCGAAATCGTCCTGATCAGCGACGGCGGCTTGGTTCCCAGAGGGAATCCCGACAGGCTGGCCCGCAGGAGCAACCTTCGCTGGGGCGCTTACGACATCGCAGCCCTTCGCCGCGACTACGAGGTCGCCCACGCCGGGTATTTCAACGACTACGTCCTGGAGAGTCCGGACCGGCTGGTCCCGTTCGACGTCATGATGGAGCTCGCCCAAGAGGGAAAGATCGGCAGGCTGCACCCCACCTTTTTTTCCACCTCGGGCTGCACCACCGTATCGAAACGATGCGGGGAAATGGGAGAAGAGATCGGCGCCGAGATCAAGAGGAGGGAGACCATCCGCGCCGCAATTCTCACCTCGACCTGAGGGTCAAGCACTCGTTGCGGGGCAACGATCGCTTCCAACATCGAGAAGATGGGCATCCCTGTCGTTCAGATCACCCCCATCCCGAATATCGCACAGATGCTGGGCGTGAACCGAATCCTGCAGGGACGCGCGGTTCCCAACCCTGTGGGAGACCCCTCCTTGCCTCCGGAGAGCGAAAAAGAGCTGCGCCGGAAGTACGTCCTGAAAGCCCTGTCCTTGCTCCAGATGGATGTGGACGGTCCCACGGTTGCCACCCTGGATACGGATTGACCCGGTCCGCCTCGGGGGATCGACGCCATGCCGAACGCAGCCGTCAAGTCTACTGCCTATTGTCTCAACTACACGCCGGAGCTGGGCTTGCGCTACGGCACGACCCCGTGCCTGGAGCGGCGAGACAAGCCCGATTCCCCTTTTCTCGCCGGGATCCCCAGGCTCATTCCGACTTACGAAGAGACCGCGCGCTACGCCCCGAACCTGGCCTACATCGGCGCCATGACCCTTGATCAGCTCGGGGCTCAGCCCCGTCCCTGGCATGCCCACCTCGCGGCTGAGCCCGTGCGGTTCGGCAGATACGGCGAAATCATGCCCGAGGACGAATTCCTCGGCCTGATGGACATCTGCGACGTCTTTGATCTGGTCTGGCTCGAGGCCGCCTTCGCAGCGTCGGTTCGAGAAAAACTCAGCGCCCATCCCGTCCTCCCCCCTGACCTCGTCAAACGCCTGAAGCACGGCCGGGACCTTGCCGGCATTGAGCAGGAAATCTCCACCAAGGGCGCCCTCCCCTTTTGTTTCGGGGGCCGGATTGTCGGCTGCTGCCGCCGGGGTCACGAGATCGACGAATCCCTTTCGGCTCAGGTGCTGATCGAAAACCTGGCCAGCAAGGCCGGTGGACTGCTCGCCCTCCTGCATCTGCTCCGGAATGCGGATCTGCGGCCGAGCGAGGTCGACTTCGTCATCGAGTGTTCCGAGGAGGCTGCGGGAGACATGAACCAGCGCGGCGGGGGCAATTTTGCAAAGGCCATTGCCGAGAGTGCCGGCTGCGTCCATGCCAGCGGTCTCGATGTCCGCGCCTTCTGCGCGGGTCCGGTGAATGCGTTGATTGCCGGCGCGGCCCTGGTCGCTTCCGGCGCCCGCAAGAACGTGGCCGTCGTCGCGGGAGGCGCCCTGCCCAAACTGTTCATGAATGCCCGCGACCACGTGAAGAAAGGCCTCCCGGCCCTGGAAACCTGTCTGGGGAATTTTGCGGCCCTGCTCACCCCCGACGACGGCAAGACGCCGGTCATCCGTCTCGACGCGCTGGGGAAGCACTCGGTCGGCGCCGGCGCTTCGCCCCAGGCCGTGACCACGGCCCTGGTGTGGGACCCCCTGCAGAAGGCAGGGCTGAGATTCGACGATGTGGACAAGTATGCCGCCGAGCTGCAGATACCGGAAATCACGGTTCCTGCCGGAGCCGGCGATGTCGCAGAGGCCAACGCAAGAATGATCGCGGCTCTGGCGGTTGTAAAGGGGGAGCTGGATCGGTCGGCCCTCAATGATTTCGTGGCCAAACACGGACTCGTCGGCTTTGCCCAGACGCAGGGCCACATTCCCTCCGGCGTCCCTTTCCTCGGCCACGCCGTCGACGCCATCGCCTCGGGCAGGATCCGGCGCGCCATGATCATCGGCAAGGGCAGTCTTTTCCTGGCGCGGCTGACGAACCTGTCCGACGGCGCTTCCTTCCTGGTGGAAGCCCCTTCGGCCGGAGGCTCCCTTGGTCTCGGGCGCGAGGAAATCCGGGACGTGATTCTGGAGACGTTGGCCGACATCGCAGAATCCTTGCGAAAAACCCCTTGAGGATCTCGTGAGGATGAACAAACGAAAACTCATCGGGGACGTTTTGGCCGAGTTGGTGGAACGGGCCCGCACGGGCGAGCCCAGGATCCGGCTGGGGTTCATGGCTTCGGGGAGCGAACTCGGACCTGAAGAGCTTCTCAAAGGAGCGGTCCTTGCCCAGGCCCAGGACCCGCGGGTTCAGCCGGTGGCGATCGGCCCCCGGATGCCGGGCTGCGACAAGCTGGAATGGATCGAAACCGCGCCCGCCGAGGCCGACATGGTGTCGGCCATGGAATCCGCCCTGGCGGGCGGCCGCATCCAGGGGGCCGTGGCTCTCCATTACCCCTTCCCGCTGGGCGTGACCACCGTAGGAAGGATCCTTACCCCTGCCCGGGGCAAGCCGCTGCTCATGGCCTCGACCACGGGAACCGCGGCACCGTCCCGGGTCGAGGCCATGCTGCGCAATGCGGTGTACGGGATCGCTGTCGCCAAGGCGCTTGGTCTGGACAGGCCCACCGTCGGCCTTCTCAACCTGGAAGGCGCCGCGTCGGTCCAGCGAGCTCTGGCGCGCCTGAAGGAAGGCGGTTATGACATTCACTTCGGCAGCAGCGTCCGCGCGGACGGCGGCAGCCTCCTGCGCGGCAACGACCTGTTGGCAGGCGCCGTGGACGTCTGTGTGTGCGATACGCTCACCGGCAATGTGATGATGAAGATCTTCTCTGCTTTCCACAGCGGCGGCATCTGCGAGACTCTCGGCTGGGGCTACGGGCCCTCGGTGGGCGAAGGCTGGAAGCAGGTTGTCAGTATCATCTCGCGCGCCTCCGGCGCCCCGGTCGTTGCCAACGCTCTTCTTTATACGGCCTCTGTCCTCCGGGGGAACCTGGTCTCGCGCGTCGAGACAGAACTGGCCGATGCCCACCGTGCCGGCCTCGGCGAGATCCTCTCCTCCCTCGCCGTCAAGCCCGACTCACGGGGCGAAGTCCCGGCTCCTCCCTTGCAGCCGACGGACTCGGAAATTCACGGCGTGGATGTGCTGTCTCTGGAAGCTGCGGTCCAGGATCTTTGGAAAGCAGGCATCTACGCAGAATCCGCCATGGGATGCACGGGCCCGGTGGTCAAGGTGCCCGGCGCCTTGCTCGAGCGGTCCAGGGAGGTCTTGAAGAAAAGCGGACATCTCTAAAAGAGAGGAAATTCGATGATCGAGATCCACGCGGACAATTTCGAATCGGAGGTCCTGCGCAGCGAACTGCCTGTCGTCGTGGACCTTTGGGGGCCCAAGTGCGGTCCTTGCCTCGCGTTGATGCCTTCGGTCGAGGCTCTTGCCGAGGAATACGCAGGGAGGATCCGGTTCGCCAAGCTCAATGTCATGGAGAACCGGCAGCTTGTCGTCGCGCTCAAGGTCATGAGCGTGCCTACGTTTCTTTTCTACAGGCAGGGCGAGCAGAAGGAGCGGATCACGGGCGGGGACGTGACGCTGGAGGCCGTCCGAGCAGGCGTGGAGCGGCTGCTGACGTAAAGGGGGCGCGCCGTCGGCCGGGAAACGACGGGTCAAGCCCGTGGGCCGCCATTCGGGAAAAGAAGGGGCGACGGCGCTGGCAGCCCGGGGGCGCAACGTTTTTCAGAAGGAGGTGAACCATGGGCAAGTTGTCCGGCAAGAAGCTGATCCTCCTGGGAGAGAGGGACGGAGTTCCCAGCCCTGCCATGGAGGCCTGTTTTGCCAGCAGCGGAGCCGAAGTCGTCTTTTCGGCCACAGAATGCTTCGTCTGAACGGCGGCAGGAGCAATGGACCTGCAGAACCAGCAGCGGATCCTCGACGCCGCGGAGAAATACGGCGCCGAGAACGTGGTGGTGGTGCTCGGCTCCTCCGATGCCAACGGAGCCGGGTTCTACGCCGAAACCGTGACTGCTGGCGATCCGACCTTTGCGGGACCATTGGCAGGAGTCTCGTTGGGACTCCCCGTGTACCACGTGTTTGACGAGGCGATGAAGGCCGAGGCGGATCCGTCTGTTTGGCAGGAGCAGATCAGCATGATGGAACTGGTGCTCGACACCGAAAAACTGGTCTCTTCCGTGGCCAACGTGCGCGCCCAGCACAGCAAGGCCAGGCTTTGAGGGCCTCTGGACCGAGCCGCCCGAGGCCCGGCGAACCGAGCGGTTTTGCGCGGAGCTGAAAAGGACGCCGTCGAGGCGAGACGCACGCGAGAAGTTTTTTCGCCCCCCTTCCGGGCCTCCCGCAGCCCGGAGAGACGAAGGGAGATTTCGCGCGCAGGGCCCCCGCATGAACATCCTGGTGATCAATGCCGGCAGTTCCTCGGTCAAGTTCACCTGCCTGAACAGTGCGGACTTGTCCGTGCGGGCGTCGGGATGGGTGGAGCGGATCGGGCTGAACGGAACCCTTTTCCGGTATCACCGCAGGCAGGCGGATACGATCGCGGCGGAGGCGCCGGTCCGGAACACCCAGGAGGCTGTCCTCCTCATCACCTCTCACCTGTGCGACGCGAGATGGGGCGTCATGCGATCCCGGGGCGACATCCTGGCCATCGGACATCGGGTCGTCCACGGAGGGGAGAAGATCACTGCGCCCGTCCTCATCGACAGCCGGGTCAAGAGCGTGATCCGGGCATGCTTCGAGATCGCCCCGCTTCACAATCCGCCCAACCTGGAAGGCATTGAAGCGTGCGAGAGGACCTTTCCGGGCGTCCCCCAGGTGGGAGTCTTCGATACGGCCTTTCACGCCACCATGCCTGCCCGGGCCTACTTGTACGGCCTTCCCCTGGAGCTCTACCAAAGAGACGGCCTGCGCAGATACGGCTTCCACGGAACCAGTCACAAGTACGTCTCCGGGGAGGCGGCCCGGCATCTCAACCGCGACATCGCAGAGTTGAAGCTCATCACCTGCCACCTCGGAAACGGAAGCAGCATCGCTGCGGTCGACCACGGCCGGTGCGTCGACACGAGCATGGGGTTCACCCCCCTGGAAGGGCTGATCATGGGAACCCGCTGCGGGGACCTCGACCCGGCCATTGTCTTGTACTTGATGGAACGCAAAGGGATGACCGCCCCGGAAGTGAGCGAAATGCTCAACAAGAAGAGCGGCCTTCTCGGCCTGGCCGGCATCGGCAGCAGCGACTTGCGAGACGTGGAACAAAAGATGCTCGAAGGCCACGGGCAGGCCCAAGCCGCGTTCGATGCGTTCTGCTACCGGATCCGGAAATACATCGGGGCATACATGGCGGTCATGGGCGGCGTCGACGCCGTCGTCTTCACAGCCGGAATCGGCGAAAATTCGGCAAGGGTCCGGGCGAAGGTGTGCGAGGGCCTGGAAGCGTTGGGCATCGCTCTGGACCCGGCAAGAAACGCTTCTTCGAATCGCTCCGGAGCCGATATCAGCAGGCCCGAAAGCCGGGTGAAGGTCCTCGTCATTCCCACCAACGAGGAGCTGCAGATCGCGCGGGAAACCCTGCAAGTCCTGCAGGCAAGAGCCGACTTCCCTGCCGGAACGCCGTGAAGAGCCCTCCCCGCCGCGCACCCCGCGTCTGCAGGAGACATCCCGTCGCGCCGGGCGGAATGCAGCCCCCGGACGTCTCTCACCCGCCGGTCGGCGACCCCGGTCCCTGCCCGCGCTCCTCGGGTGGCGCGGAGCGGAGGTGTTCGAAGTGCCGCCGGAGCGCCTGGGCGGCCTGCCGGTTCATGCCCGCCACGGCCGCCAGCTCATCCTCTGAGGCCGCCTGAATCCTTTCGATCCCGCCGAAAGCCTCCAGGAGAGCCTTCTTTCGGGCGCGGCCGATTCCGGCAATGCCGTCCAGGCTCGAGCGCTCCAGATCTGCCGACCGGAGCCTCCGGTGATAGGACAGGGCGAACCGGTGCGCCTCGTCCCGAACCCGCTTGAGCAGAAGGAGCGCCTTGGAGCGGGCCGGCAGATCGACCGGCAGGACCTTGCCCGGCACAAAGACCCGGTCCTCGTCGGTCCCGGTTCCGACCGCAGCCCCGGGGCCTCGGTGCCCCTTCGCGATGGCGGCGGCCGCAACGGCGTCGATCCCGAGATCCCTGAGCACCCGCAGCGCGACTTGCAGGTGCCCCTTGCCGCCGTCCACGAGGAGCAGGTCCGGAAGATCCCGCTCCTGTTTCCCGCGAGTGAAGCGGCGCAGCAGCACCTCGTACATCATCGCGTAATCGTCCGAGCCCGCGGGGACCCGGATCCGGTACCGGCGGTAGGAGCCCTTGTCCGGCAGGCCGTCCCGGAACGCCACCCGCGAGCCCACGGCAAGGTCTCCCCTGAGGTTGGATATGTCGAAGCACTCGATGCACGCCGGAGGCCGGCCGAGCCCGAGCCGCCGCCCCAGCTCCTCGACCGCGGCCAGGCGGTCCGTATCCTTCCGAGCAGACTCCTCAAAGAGCGCCTTGGCGTTGACGCAGGCGAGCTTGACCAGCTCGGCCTTCTCCCCCCTTCTCGGAACCGAAAGACGGCACGGGCCTCCCCTTCTGTCCCGCAAGACCTCGGACACCTCCGGCAGATCCACCGGTTCCAGAGGGAGAAGAACCTCCGGCGGGGGCGGCTGCCCTTCCTGCGAGTAGTATTGGAGAAGAAAGGAACTCATTTGCTCGTCCAAGGTGGAGACCAGATCGGGAAGAAAGAAGCCCTTCCGGTCGACCAGGTTTCCACCCCGGACGGTCAGGACCGCGATCTGGGCCGAGCCGCCCTCCTGGTAGACGCCGACCGCGTCCCGGTCGGTCCCGCCCGCCGAGGCCACCCGCTGCCGCTCCACCGTGGCCCTGACCGATTCGATGCGGTCCCGGAGCGCGGCCGCCTCCTCGAAGCGGAGATCCCGGGATGCACTCTCCATCTCCTCCTCGAGCCTGCGGATCAGATCGGCGCTCCTGCCCTGAAGGATCAAGACGGCCTGGTCCACCATTTCCAGGTATTTCTCCCGGCTGACCTTCCCCGCGCAGGCGCCGGAGCAGCGTCCCATCTGATACCACAGGCACGGCCTCCTGCGGCGCCGGAACTCGCCCTCAGGGCAGGTCCTGAGGGGATAGAGCCTGTGGATCTGCCGCAGGGTGTCACGCACGGCCGAGGCCGAGGCGTAGGGGCCGAACACGAGGCGGCCCGGCCTGGGCTCCGGCCGTCTGGCGGTTTCGAATCTCGGGAACGGGCGGTCCCGGTCCAGCACGATGTGCAGGTAGGTCTTGTCGTCCTTGAGATTGATGTTGTACCGGGGCCTGTGCTTCTTGATGAGGGTGTTCTCGAGGAGCAGAGCCTCCTTTTCGGTCCCGGTCACGATGAACTCGAGGTCTCTGACCTTGCCCATGAGGACCCGCGCTTTGGGGAGGTCTCGGACGGCAGCGCCCAGGTAGGCCCGAACCCTGGCCCTCAGATTTCGAGCCTTTCCCACGTAAAGTACGGTGCCCTCATCGGACAGAAACAGGTATACGCCGGGCTGCTCGGGCAGGTTGCGGATCTTTTCCTCCAGGGGCTGCACCGTCCGACCTCAGCGCATCTCGAGCTCGATCCTCTCAAGTTCTTTCATGCGGTCCCGAAGCTCTGCCGCCTTCTCGAACTCCAGGCGGGCCGCGGCCTCGCGCATGGCGCGGGCCAGAGACTCGATCTCCCGGCGGATCTCCCGGGGAGACCCGTAGGAGGCAGCCCGTTCGGCCACGGCCGGGATTTCCACGTAGTCGGCCTCGTACACGGACCGCCGGATCTCGCGGATCGACTTGACAATCGTCTCGGGCGTGATCCCGTGCCTGCGGTTGTAGGCAAGCTGCTTCCTTCTCCTGCGCTCGGTCTCCTGGATCGCCCGTTCCATGGAACCCGTCACCTGATCGGCATAGAGAATCACCCTGCCCCTTACGTTCCGGGCGGCCCGGCCAAACGTCTGGATCAGGGAGCGCTCGGACCGCAGAAACCCTTCCTTGTCCGCGTCCAGAATCGCTACGAGGGAAACCTCCGGAAGGTCAAGCCCTTCCCGGAGCAGGTTGATCCCCACAAGAACGTCGAATTTCCCCAGCCGCAGGTCCCTCAGGATCTCCATCCGATCGAGGGTCTTGATGTCCGAATGGAGATACCGGACCCGCACGCCCATTTCCTGGTAATAGTCCGTCAGGTCCTCGGCCATCCGCTTGGTCAGGGTCGTCACGAGAACGCGCTCGTTCCGGCTGACGGCTTTCCGGATCTCTCCCAGGAGATGCTCGACCTGCCGGTCGGCCCTTTCGACGGTGACCTCCGGATCGACCAGGCCGGTCGGCCGGATCACCTGCTCCACGAAAACCCCTCCGCTCTTGGAAAGCTCGTACTCCCCGGGGGTGGCCGACACGTAGATCACCTGGTTCACCCGGCGCTCGAACTCCTCGAAATTCAGAGGCCGGTTGTCCAGAGCCGAGGGCAGCCGGAATCCGTACTCCACCAGTGTCTCCTTGCGGGACCGGTCGCCGTGGTACATGCCGTTCAACTGGGGGACGGTCAGGTGGCTTTCGTCGATGAAGAGCAGATAGTCCTTCGGAAAATAATCGATGAGCGTGTACGGAGGCTCTCCCGCCCTCCGGCCGTCCAGGTGCCTCGAATAGTTCTCGATTCCCGTGCAGTATCCCAGTTCCCGGAGCATTTCCAGATCGTAGCGGGTTCTCTGCTCCAGCCGCCTCATCTCCAGGATCCTGCCCTCCCGCCTGAGCTCCTCGAGTCTTTCGGCGAGCTCCTGCTCGATGGCGGCAACCGCGGCGTCGAGCCGGCTCTTCTCGGTCACATAGTGGCTGGCCGGGAACAGGACGACGCGGTTCATCCGTCTGGTCACCCTGCCGCGAAGGGGATCCATCTCCCACAGGGACTCGACCTCGTCGCCGAAGAAAGCGATCCTCACCGCCAGATCCGACTCGTACACGGGCAGCACGTCCACCACGTCCCCGCGCACCCGGAAGGTGCCCCGGTAGAAGTCGGCGTCGCTGCGGACATACTGCATCTCCACCAGGCGCCTGAGCAGATCTTCCCGGCTCAGGACCTGGCCGGTTTCGAGGACGAGCAACATCTTGTTGTAGTTCTCGGGCGAGCCGATTCCGTAAATGCAGGAGACGCTTGCCACGATGATGACATCGCGGCGCTCGAGAAGAGAGCGCGTCGCCGAGTGGCGCATCTTGTCGATCTCTTCGTTGATCGAGGCATCCTTTTCAATGTAGGTGTCGGTGCTCGGGATGTAGGCCTCGGGCTGGTAATAGTCATAGTAACTCACGAAGTACTCGACCGCATTGGACGGGAAAAGGGATCGGAACTCCCCGTAGAGCTGCGCGGCCAGCGTCTTGTTCGGAGCGATGACCAGGGAGGGCCGATTCACGCGGGCGATGACGTTCGCCATGGTGAAGGTCTTGCCCGAGCCGGTCACGCCGAGCAGGACCTGGTGCATGCTCCCCTGGAGGACGCCCTCCACAAGCGCCTCGATCGCCTCGGGCTGGTCTCCCCGAGGCTCATACTCGCAGACGAGCTCGAACCGTTCCAACCTTCCGGCTCAACCCTTTCGTTTCCACCTGGTGCCCTGGGGCGTGTCCTCGAGAACGATCCCCTGGCTGTCCAGCTCGGCCCGGATCGCGTCCGCCCGTTTCCAGTCCTTCCGCTTGCGGGCTTCCTGCCGGAGACGGATCTGCTCTTCCACTTCGGAGTCGGAAAGGCCGCCGCCGGCCGCCGCCTGCGCCGGGTCGGCCTGGCGGCGGAGCCAGAGCACCGGATCCTGGCCGAACAGACCGAGAACGCGGCCGGCGGAGAGCAGATCCTTCCGGAAAGACGCGAGGACCTCCTTGCCTTTTTCGGTCCGGGCGCGATCGCTTCCGTCCATCCACCGGTTCAGATACGAGGCGGCGCGGAACAGTTCCCCCACGGCCACAGCGGTGTTGAAATCGTCGCAGAGAGCCGACTCGAATCTCTCCTTCATGTTTGCCACGGCTTCCGCAAATTCCGGCTCCATGCCCCCGAGGCCGCCCCAGGCTTCACCTCCGCCCGTCGAGCCTCCCGGGCGGGCGTCCTGCCTGCGAAGGGCCTCTTCTCCGCAGATCTCGCCGATCCGCAGCAGGGTATTGTAGAAGTAGTCGAGGTTCTTGCGGGTGGTTCCGATCGCTTCATCCGAGTAGTCGACCGGGGACCGGTAGTGGTGGGAGAGAAAGAAGAGGCGCAGAACCTCCGGGTGCCAGCTTTTCAGGGCTTCCCGGACCGTGATGAAGTTGCCCAGGGACTTGGACATCTTCTCCCGGCGGACCGTGAGAAGCCCGTTGTGGACCCAGAACCGGCAGAAGGGCCGGCCCGTGGCGGACTCGGACTGGGCGATTTCGTTCTCGTGGTGGGGAAAGATGAGATCCACGCCCCCGCCGTGAATGTCCAAGGTTTCCCCAAGGAACTTGCGGCTCATGGCGGAGCATTCGATGTGCCAGCCCGGCCTCCCCTCGCCCCAGGGACTCGGCCACGAGGGTTCGCCCGGCTTGGCCCCTTTCCAGAGAGCGAAATCCAGGGGATCCCGTTTTGCGGCGTCCGGGTCCACCCGCGCCCCTGCCAGCATCTCCTCGAGGCGCCGGCGCGAGAGCTTGCCGTAGTCCGGCAGGCGGCCGACCGAGAAGTACACGCTCCCCGCGGCGCAGTAGGCGAACCCTTTCCGGAGAAGCTCCTCGATCAGATCGAGCATTTCGGGAATGGTCTCGGTGGCCCGGGGCTCGCAGTCCGGCGGCAGGACGCCGAGGCTTTCCATATCCTGCCGGAATGCCGCTTCGTACCGCCTGGCGATCTCCTCGGCCGCAACCCCCTCCTCCTTGGCCCGGGCGATGATCTTGTCGTCCACGTCCGTGATGTTGCGGACGTAGAGCAGCCGATAACCGCAGGAGCGCAGGTGCCGGGCGATCACGTCGAAAACGATCTCCTTTCGAGCGTGCCCCACATGGCTCAGGTCGTAAACGGTGGGGCCGCACACGTACATCCGGACCTCGCCTCCCCGCAAGGGCGAAAAGCGTTCCTTCGCGCGGGTCAGGGTGTTGTAGAGGACCAGGTCCCGTGCCTCCATGGAGATTGCTCCTGCTCTGGGTTCGAGGTCAGTCGGCCGGGAACGGGTCTGCGGAAGCTTTCTAAGGAAGGACGGCCCGCAAAGGATGAAGAGGCCCGGCCTGCGCCTCCCTCTCCGGGCCGACCGCCGAGAAGGAGGCCGCACACGCCCGTCGACTGGCGATCATTCGGGCCATGCCCGGGGCTGCTGCCCGGGCAGCGGATGCGCGAACTCAGGCGGACAGAAGGTTCAGCAGCTCCGCCTGCACATGCTCCTCTCGCATGTTCCTGGCGATGGAGATCTCTTTCACGAGAAGATTCTGCGCGGTGTCCAGAATCTTCTTCTCCCCGAAGGACAGTTCCTTCTTTCTCTTCAGGCGGAACAGGACTCTGAGAACCTCCGCGATATCGTAGACCGAGCCGGTTCGCAGCTTCTCGGTATATTCCCGGTACCTCCGGTTCCAAGTCTGGTGGTTGTCCCGGGGCAAGTCTTTCTGTCCCAGGATTTCGTAGATCTTCTTGACTTCCTTCTCGCCGATCACCTGTCGGAGCCCGACGTTTTCCACGTTTCCTTTGGGGATCAGGATGGTCATGCCGTTCTGGAGGATCCTCATGATGTAGAAAGTCTGTTCGGTTCCGGAAATGACTTTCTTCTCAATCCCTTCGA
>FWPU01000958.1_pt1 | contig 41903 bp, 35 predicted proteins | sample 2228361 | NCBI WGS metagenome assembly FWPU01 (sample SAMEA103939777, study PRJEB20133) | metagenome | reverse complement strand
GCCTGCCTGTACGCAGCCCTTTAGACGTGTAGATCGCCTCTCAACGCGTTATAATCCGAGTATGGATCTCTTCGACCACGCCCTGCGCGAACGCATGAAGACCGAGGCGCCGCTGGCGGCGCGCATGCGCCCCCGCACTCTGGAGGAATTCGTCGGGCAAGAAGACATCGTCGGACCGGGCAAGCTCCTGCGCCGTGCCATCGAGACCGATCGCCTCTTCTCTTCCATTATCTTGTGGGGGCCGCCAGGTACGGGCAAGACTACACTGGCGATGATCATCGCCAATCAGACCAAAAGCCACTTCGACACACTCTCGGCAGTGCTGGCGGGTAAAGCCGAGCTCAAGGAGGTGATCGACAAAGCCATCGAACGCCGCAAGCTCTATGGCCGGCGTACCATCCTCTTCGTGGACGAGGTGCACCGCTGGAACAAAGCTCAGCAAGACGCCCTGCTACCGCACGTGGAGAACGGCACAGTAGTTCTGATCGGCGCCACCACCGAGAACCCCTACTTCGAGGTGATCAGCGCCCTGGTCTCCCGCTCGCGTGTCTTTCAATTGCGCCCGCTCGAGGATCACCACGTACGCCTGATCCTGGAACGCGCCCTCCGGGACTCCGAGCGCGGCTATGGCCGGCTGAACGTGGCAATCGACGAAGACGCCCTTGAACACCTGATTCGCGTCGCCGGCGGAGATGCGCGCAACGCCCTCAACGCCCTGGAACTGGCTGTCGAGAGCACACCCCCGGATCAGGAAGGCGTGATCCGCATCACACTGGCGGTCGCTCAGGAGTCGATCCAGCGACGGGCGGTGCTCTATGACAAGGACGGTGACGCCCATTACGACACCATCTCGGCTTTCATCAAATCGGTGCGCGGTTCGGATCCCGATGCAGCCCTCTACTGGCTGGCCAAGATGCTCTATGCCGGCGAGGACCCACGCTTCATCTTGCGCCGCCTGATCATCCTGGCCGGCGAGGACATCGGGCTTGCCGATCCGCTCGGGCTGGTCGTCGCCACAGCTGCGGCACAGGCTTTCGATTACATTGGCCTGCCGGAGGGAGTCTATCCGATCGTTGAAGCCACTCTCTATCTGGCGACCGCTCCAAAATCCAATTCGGCCGGGTCTTATTTCAAGGCATTCCAGCGCATCGAACTGGAAGGCATAACGCAAGTCCCCCAGCATCTCCAGGATGCCACGCGCGATGCCCAGGCGCTGGGCCATGGAAAGGGCTACCAGTACCCGCACGAGAGCCCAGACCACTTTTTACCGCAACAGTACCTGCCGAAAGAGCTCCTGGGCACCTACTTCTATCAGCCCTCAGAGCAGGGCTATGAAGCTCAGGTCAAAGTACGCCTGACACGCTGGCGTGAGGCGCAACGCCAGGCGCTGGGCATCTCCCGCAGCGAGGAGATCCCTGATCTCAACCAGGAAACAATCCAGGAGATTAAACATAAGCACAAGCCCACAACGAAACTCTAGAATGAGCATCTCTTTCGGTGAAAACAACCCGGCGCGCTTCGGTTATTTTCTTATGCACAACGCCCTCCCCACAAAGTCGATGCAGACAAATCCACACACACTTTGACGCGTGAAGTGACACCATGCCTTTGTTCCTTTTGATCCGTCACGGTGAAAACAATTACGTCAGACAAGGCCGCCTGCCCGGTAGGAAACCCGGGCTCCATCTCAATGAGAAAGGCCACCAGCAAGCACAGATGTTGGCTGAGAAGTTAAAGGAAGCGCCGATCAAAGCCGTGTACAGCAGCCCATTGGAACGGGCGCTAGAGACTGCCCGGCCTATTGCGGAGGCCTTGGGTCTGGAGGTCGTCCCCAGAGAGGGGTTGATTGAAACCGATGTCGGCGAATGGCAGGATAAAAAACTGAAAGGGCTGGCTCGCCTGAAGATCTGGCGCCAACTGATGATGGCACCTTCCCGCTTCCGGTTCCCCGGAGGCGAGGGTTTCGTCGAGGCCCAGGAGCGCATCCGCCGGGAGATCGACACACTTTGCGCCATGCACGACCCAAAAGACCTGATCGTCTGCGTCTCGCACGCCGATCCGATCAAACTGGCGATCGCCTTCTACCTGGGGCTCCCCATAGATCTCTTCCAGCGCCTCAGCGTTTCCCCGGCTTCGATCTCGACTTTGCTGATCCATGAACACGGAAGCCGGCTGCTGATGCTGAACTATGATCTTTCTCTTAACTTCGCAAAACCCTGATTCTGGTATACTAACCTGCGACCCCAATCCACGGAGTCCTTATGCCCCGAATCGAGATCGATATCCGCCCCGTGACTCATATTCTGACCGATGCCATCGGTCCTCCGGGAAAGCGCGTCTTCTACCTGCAAGCCTGGCAATCCGACAGGACGATCACCCTGATCGTCGAGAAATTCCAGGTGCAATCCCTGGCGATCGGTCTTGAACAGTTCCTGGCGGAGATCCAGCAGAAATATCCCCATCTGCCGGAAGCAACGGGAGACTACGAAGAAGAGAAGATGCACATCCATCCCCCGATCGAACCGCTCTTCCGGGTAGGAGAACTCGGTCTCGGCTATGACCCGGAGCAGGATTTGATCGTCCTGGTAGCGCGGGAGCTGCTCCCCGAAGGGGAGGACGCGGAGCAGGCGGGAGTCGTCCGTTTTTGGTGTACGCGCTCGCAGTTGCGGGCAATGAGCCGCTGGGGCATCGAGGTCGCTTCGCGCGGGCGTCCGCTATGCCCGCAGTGCGGTGAACCGATGGACCCGGAAGGGCATTTCTGCCCCAAGAAAAACGGACATCTGCATTAGAAACGTCTCAACAACTCCGGGAGTGCACCGTCGGCAAAATCCTTTCATCAGGTTCCATGACCCAAAATGATCGGGATGATGACATCCTGAAGACACTCCGCGAGGGGGAAATCACTATCACCGGCGAATTCCTGTGGGGCTCGAATTACACGTTTGCAGCCAGCTTGCGCCGCGGCAGCCACCATCTTCAGGCAGTGTATAAACCAACGCGAGGCGAACGCCCTCTGTGGGATTTCCCGCGCGCCAGCCTGGCCAAGCGGGAAGTGGCTGCCTATCTGGTCAGCGAGGCTCTGGGCTGGAGATTGGTTCCCCCAACGGTCTACCGAAATGACGGGCCGATCGGACCAGGCTCTTTGCAGCTTTATGTAGAACACGACCCTGAATACCACTATTTCACTTTCAGCCCGGAGGATCGTCAGCGACTGAGGCCAGTAGCGCTTTTTGACCTGTTGATCAACAACGCCGATCGAAAAGGCAGTCATGTGTTGATCGACCGGGAAAATCATCTATGGCTGATCGATCATGGAATCTGTTTTCACCGGGAGGAGAAGCTGCGCACGGTGATCTGGGATTTCGCCGGAGAGCCTTTCCCGGAAGAGCTGCTCACGGCAGTCAACCGCCTGAGCGAACAACTCCAGCCCGGCTGCGATCTGGCGCTCAGGCTGGAGGATTACCTGACCACAGAGGAGATCGCTGCGCTGGCCGCGCGCGCCCGCCGGCTGGTCGAAATCGCCCGATTCCCGGGTCCCCATCCCAATCGGCGGCCTTACCCCTGGCCGCCGGTCTGATCGGAGCTTCCTATGACAGAATACAACCTCGCCCTCCTTGGATTTGGCAATGTTGGCCGGGCACTGGCGCGTCTGCTTCAGCGCAAGCGAAAAGAGCTCTCATCCAGGTATGACCTGGCGTTCAAGATCACAGCCATCGCCACCCGGAAGCATGGCATGGCCATCGATCACTCCGGGATTGACCTAGAAGAAGCATTAAGGATCATAGAGCAGCCTTACAATGGAGAGCAGAATCTGGAGAGGTTATCCAGAGAGCCTGCGCCGAGCGATGCAATCGAATTTATCCAGCGCTGTGGCGCACAGGTCTTGTTCGAGAACACCCCCGTCGATTACGAATCTGGACAGCCGGCTGTAGATCATCTCCGCCTGGCTCTGGAGTATGGCATGCACGCCATCACCGCCAACAAAGGCCCCGTGGTGCATGCTTATCGAGAGCTCACCGAGCTGGCTGAGAGGAGGGGCCGGAAGTTTTATTTCGAGTCCGCCGTGATGGACGGCGCGCCAATCTTCTCCCTCTTCAGAGAAGCGCTCCCAGCCGCGCAGCTGCGCGCTTTCACCGGAGTGCTCAATTCCACCACAAATCTGATCCTGAGCCGTATGGAGGGTGGGGAAAGCTTCGCCGAGGCTCTTGCCTATGCGCAAACAATCGGCATTGCCGAAACCGACCCCAGCGGCGACGTGGATGGCTGGGATGCGGCTGTCAAAGTGGCTGCCCTAGTCACCGTGCTGATGGATATTCCCCTCAAGCCGCAGCAGATCGAACGCCAGGGCATCCGGGCGATCACCCAGGAGGAGATCCAGAGCGCCAGACGCGAGGGAAAGCGCTGGAAGCTGGTCTGCTCCGCTAGGCGGAACGAAGCTGGCATCGAAGCCCGCGTCTCCCCACAGATGGTGACGCCTGACTCACCCCTCTATCAGGTGCACGGCACGACCAGCATCATCCAGTTCGAGACTGATGTCCTGGGAGCGCTGACCATCATCGAGGCGAACCCGGGACCGGAGACCACAGCATATGGCTTGCTGGCAGATTTTGTCAATGCAGTCAAGGCAGACATGCGAGACTGACAAAATTGCCTACACCTCCTGCATAAAACCCGGCATAATTCCCAGAAATACGTCTTCAGGTCATTGTCTTCCGTTCTCAAATACCCCCAGGTTAAGTTGCAATCCAGATAAAAATAATGTATTGTATTATCAGGTTAACCCATATGACCTGTAGATAATGTGTTAAACGGCTACATAAAGAGGAGGGTCTATGGAACTGCAACTCATCCAATCCGGAATAGGCGAACTCATTCAGCCTCCGGACATCAACGCATTCCGGGAATGGAACCGCCAGAAGCCCAAAGCCATGATCGACAAACGGATGAGCGAGGCTGAGGCGGTCAGTGAGTTCATCCATGACGGCGATTACATTGGTACGGAGCTCTATGGCACAGTACGCTGCCCGATGTCGCTGGTGAACGAGATCGTTCGTCAGGGGAAAAAAGACCTGCGCGTGGCTGGCCAGGGCGTCTTCGAACTGGACATGCTTCTGGCAGCCGGTTTGGTCAAGAAGCTCGATATCACCTACATTGGACTCGAGGTTTACGGGGTCTCCAACGCCTTACGCCGAGAGGTCGAGAGCGGTCGGGTGGAAACCTGCGTGGAATGGAGCAATGCTTCGATCGCCTGGCGTTTCAAAGCTGCTGCCATGGGTGTGCCTTTCATCCCCGTGCGCTCCATGTTGGGCACAGACACCCTAAAGTACAGCGCGGCAAAGGTGGTGGAATGCCCCTTCACCGGTGAGCCGATCTGCCTGCTCCCGGCATTGATCCTGGATGTTGGCCTCATCCATGTTCATCGCGCCGATAAATATGGCAATGCACAGATCGACGGCATCAGCGGCTTTGCCTACGAGCTGGCGCGCGCCTCGAAACGATTGATCATCAGCACCGAGCAGATCGTGGATTGCGAGGATTTCCGCTGTCATCCCGACCGCACTATCATCCCCTATTATCTGGTCGACGCGGTGGTCTACGCGCCTTTCGGCTCACATCCTGGAGAGATGTGTTATATGTATCGACGCGACGAGAGGCAGATCCGCGAGTGGGTCGAAGCCTCACAGAACCCCGAGAGTGCCCAGGCTTACCTGGAGAAATATATCTACGGGGTGAGGGATCACAAGGAATATCTGGAAATGATCGGCTGGGACCACCTGAACAGCCTGCGCGTAGGAGGATTCGATGAACAGCCGTGCTTCTGAAGCATACAACCCGATGGAATTGTTAATCTGCACCGCAGCGCGCCTGATGCCCGATAACACCACCGCCTTCATCGGCACAGGCATCCCTATGCTGGCTGCTGCTTTGGCGCAGCGCATGCATGCACCCAACCTGGTGACCATCTTCGAGTTTGGCGGCACCGGCGCCATCCTGGAGGAGCTTCCTCTGGCAGTTGGAGGCGCGTGCACGTTCCATCGGGCGATCGCCGCCACCGGAATCTGCGACGTGGTCGAAACCGCCCAGCGCGGCTTCATCGAGTTCGGATTCATGGGCGGAGCGCAAATCGACCCCTATGGCAATTTGAACAGCACGGTGATCGGCGACCACGATCACCCTGCCGTCCGCCTGCCAGGCAGCGGCGGCGCCAACGATGTTGGTTCACATTGCTGGCGGACGATCGCCATCATGCGCCACGACCGACGCAGGTTCGTCGAGAAGGTCGATTTCATCACCACACCGGGTTATCTATCCGGGCCCGGCGCCCGCGAAGCCGCCGGTTTACCGCCCGGGACCGGCCCTTACCGTGTGGTAAGCAACCTGGCAGTCCTGGGTTTCCATCCGGAGAGCAAACGCATGATGCTCCTCGCCACTCAGCCCGGTGTGACCGTGGATGAGGTCATTGACAACACAGGTTTCGAACTCTTGATCGCCGACAGAGTCGAACAAAACCCGCCACCAACCCCCGAGGAACTGCGCATCCTGCGCGAAGAAGTAGACCGGGACAGGTTGTATATCTAAACAATCTTTGAATTTCTTCGGATTCTACAATCAATTTCCACCGAGGCGCCTGGGTGCTGACCGTGAAGCCCTGCCAGTGTTATTCGAAACGCTGATGCTTAATTAATCGATCCACTCAATGATTGTGGCTTCGCCCTGCCCGACGCCCACGCACAGGGTCGCCAAGCCATAATAAGGGCGTCGCTCTTGTGGCGCCCGGCGGCGCATCTCGTGCACTAACGTCGTCAGGATACGCGCCCCCGAACAGCCTAAGGGGTGACCCAAAGCCACTGCTCCACCGTTCACATTAGTGATCTCGTGGCGCAAACCCAAAGCTTTCATCACCGCCAACGCCTGCACAGCGAACGCCTCGTTCAGCTCCACCAGACCGATGTCTTCGATCGAAAGACCCGCGCGTGCCAATGCCTTGCGTGTGGCAGGGATCGGCCCATAACCCATGGTGCGCGGTGGGACGCCGGCGGCCGCGGAAGCCACCACTCGCGCCAGCGGCTTCAAGCCCAGCTGCCTGGCTTTCTCGGCGCTCGTCAAGAGCACAGCCGCAGCGCCATCGTTTAACCCAGATGAGTTCCCCGCTGTGACAGTGCCGTCTTTCCGAAACGCAGGTTTCAATCGGGAAAGCGCGTCAATGGAGGTATCACGGCGCGGCCGTTCGTCGGTGGTCACCAGGATGGGTTCTCCTTTCCGTTGGGGGACGGGCACCGGCACGATCTCCTCGGCAAACTTACCCGCATCGATCGCCGCTATCGCCCGGCGGTGGCTCTCCAGAGCAAACGCATCCTGTTCCTCGCGCGAGATTTGCACCTCAGCGTAGATATTTTCGGCCGTCTCTCCCATCGATTCTGTGCCATAAGTCGCCTGCATTTTCGGATTGGGGTAGCGCCAGCCAAGTGCGGTGTCCCAGGCGGTCAGATTTCCAAAAGCATAAGGTTGTTCGGCTTTGGGGATCGAATACGGTGCACGCGACATGCTTTCCACACCGCCAGCAATGTATATCTCCCCTTCGCCAGCGCGGATGGCGCGCGCAGCCTGATTCACCGCGTTCAAACCAGAGGCACACAGACGATTGAAGGTCACCGCAGCCACCTCGACCGGAAAACCTGCCAGAAGCGTCGCCATGCGTGCCACATTGCGGTTGTCTTCCCCCGCCTGATTGGCACACCCCATATAGACCTCTTCGACCAGGCCCGGATCGATCCCGGTGCGCTCGACCAGGGCTTTCAGAACCAGAGCTGCCAGGTCATCCGGACGGACCGGCGCCAGTACGCCTCCCAGGGCGCCGATCGGTGTGCGGACAGCATCGATGATCACAGCTTCGGGCATCTTTTCTCTCCTGGAAAAAATAAGTGACTAATTACACCGGACTGCCGCCTTGATGCGCAGACCGCGGGAACCATTTTACCATTCCACGCCTGAGTAGATCATTCCACGTTCTTCAACATCTCTCGCAGATATTCTCTGGGTGAAATCGGTGTTATCATTATCTACCCGTAAGTACCGCTTCAACGATAAAAATGACAGCAGGAAGGTATCTATGCAACATCAACGTCGAGCGAAGGATGTCTTGAACCAAGATGATCTGATCGTCATCACCGGCGCCGGGGGATTTATCGGGGGTGCCCTGACCCGCTATTTCAAAGAGCAAGGCTTCACCCGCCTGCGTGCCGTCGATAAGAAACCCCTGCCAGACTGGTATCAGCGCGTTCCAGGGGTCGAGAGCTTGTGCTTGGATCTGAGTAATCCGGAAAACTGCTCCCGGGCTGTCGAAGGGGCAAAAGAGGTCTACAACCTGGCGGCTGACATGGGTGGGATGGGGTTCATCGAACGTTTCCGGGTGGAGTGCCTGCGCAGCATCCTGATCAACACTCACATGCTCGAAGCCGCCCATCGCGCCGGCGTGGAAAGATATTTCTTCTCTTCGTCTGCCTGCGCCTATAACATCGATTTGCAGCAGGACCCCAACGCCAGGGCATTGAAAGAGACGGATGCCTATCCCGCAAATCCTGAAAGAGGCTATGGCTGGGAAAAACTCTTATCGGAGATCTTCTGTCAGGAGTATTGGGCCGAGCGACAATTGAAGACCTTCATCGCCCGTTTTCACAATGTCTATGGGCCTTACGGCACCTGGGATGGCGGGCGCGAGAAAGCGCCGGCTGCCCTGTGCCGGAAGGTCATCGCTGCCAAGGACGCCGGGAATCTGGTTATAGAGATTTGGGGCGATGGCACCCAGACGCGCAGCTTCATGTTCATCGACGATTGCGTACAGGGAATCGATATGATCACCCATTGTGATGAGCTGATCGCCACGCCCATCAATTTGGGGTCGAGCGAATTGATCTCGGTCAACGACCTGGTCAGCATGATCGAGGAGATCGCCGGCGTTAAGCTGGAACGCCGCTATCAGCTGGATGCGCCGCGCGGTGTCGCTGGCCGTAACAGCGACAACACAATGATCAAGCGCATCCTGGGATGGGAACCCAGTATCCCCCTACGCGAGGGTATGGAGAAGACCTACCGCTGGATCGAAGGGCAATATTTTGCCCGCAAAGCTGGACTTCCGACACCAGCCGGGGAACGCCCCGCATTTTGACAATCGTTTAAATAAAGAGAGTGGAGCCTTCAAGCAGACTCCACTCTCTTTGTAACCCTTGTTTCTCAACGATTCGAGCTATTCCGCCCCTTCCCTCCCGAAAACCTTTGCGATACGCGACTTAATCCTGGTGAGCTTTGCTGAAAACGAGTTTTCCACACCCGGGATTACCAACTCTTCATAATAATGGCCATTCGAATAAGGCGATATAAATGAGTAGCCCTCGTAATAGCCCAAGCGGCTGCCTGGGATCCGGTTTAAGACCACGCCCAGGATCCTGGCATCCGCCCGCCGAAGCTGCTCAACCATAGCCTGAGCTATCTTTCGATGAACATGACCAGGTCGAAGGACGATCAGGATCCCATCCACCTTGTCGGCGAGAAAGATCGAATCTGTGACCAGGAACGGAGCGCTGTCGATGATCACCATATCAGCAGTAGACTCCAGTTTACGAATGACAAGATCCATCCGTTCCGAGGCCAGCAGCTCTGTGGGGTTTTGTGTCGTTTGTCCGCCAACGATGACTGAGATCCTCTCCTCGGTGAGCTCATGAATGGCTCTTTCGACATTCAGTCCGTTTTGAATGACATCGGTCAGACCGTAATCATTGGGGATTTTTAAATACTCATGGATCCTTGGTCGTCGCAAATCGGCATCCAATAAGATAACTCTCTTCCCCCCCTGTGCAAAGACGGCTGCCAGGTTCGAGGCAACCGAAGTCTTCCCCGCTCCAATGTTCGTGCTGGTGATCAGCAGCGATCTGATCGGCTTTTCATCGCTCAAGAACTTGAGATTGGCTCGCAGCGATCGGTACGCCTCGCTGATGTGCGAACGCGGATACTTCGAGACATGCAATTTGCGGGAATCATCTGAGGGATCACGTGTTTCACCGATAAAACCCAGAACCGGAAGACCCAAAGCCCTGGTGATATCCTCCGGGGTTTTTAAGGTGTCATCGAGGTAATCGAGCAGGTAGATGGCGCCAGCCGCCAGGATAAAGCCGATCCCGGCTGCCAGCATGACCAGCATGATCTTGTTAGGGCCAAGTGGGGCGGTAGGTAGCTCCGCTGATTCGACTACAATCAATGTGTTCGTGGCGCCTTGCTGGGTGTTTGAGAGCAGGGTGGCATAGGTCGCCTGGAGCGTGGTCAACTTCTGCTGCAGAACAGCGATCTGATTTTGAGTATCAGCCAGTTCGCTGGCGCTGTTGATCGTCCCCAATGTTTCCTGCAAGGCGGTGATATCATCCTGGGCTTTCACGATCTGCGCCTGCAGGTCGTTCAGCTGCTGGTCGATAAATTCTTGCCGTGCCTGCTCCTCAGAGCGTTCCCCCGTTGGGCTCATCTGGATCAGCTGATTAGCTAGTTCGTTGGCGACGACCTGCGCACGCAGCGGCACGAAATCTGTCACCAAAATCTCGATCAGCTGCGTTTGAGGGATCGCCTGGGCATAATACTGAGGGAGTGCATCCAGCCCCAGTGCCTCCATTGTCGCATCACGCACTGGTTTCCGATTGGCGACATCGGCATAAGCTGACGCCAGCTGTTGAGCAAGGAAAAACTCTCCCGAGCTAGGGTTCGGATCGTCTATCGCCCGGCCAATCATCAGGGTCGTCTTGGCCTGATAGAGCGTCGGCTGTTGGCGCAAGGTGATGAACGTCGAGATCGCCGCAACAACTGTGGCTGCGATCAATAACCACCACATGCGTAACAGAGGTCTGAGGTATAAGCTTATGTCCATCGATGTATCCCGGTTCCTTCTCTAGATTATTCCTGTCACAGCGATCCTTACACTTTGTAGATGTAGATATGTGGGAAAGTTCAGGCTCGCAAAGGTGCAGTTTGGGAAATCGACCATCAAAGTGCTGAACATCGAACCATCATCAGGGGCAGACAAGCATTACCGGAAGATTTTACCTGCCATACTTCCATCCCCCTTGCTCCGGTTGCTAATCAGACAAATTAGGCTTGGTTTATATTAATAACGATTTCCCCAGTCCAATTGTTACATCTGTTCAGGGGTAAATATGACCGCCTTGCGAGAATAGAATGCTTCTGCGTATCTCGTCGCTGACCCGCACTCTACCCCGCGCAACCGCAGCAAAGCCCAAAATGTATCCTCGGTGAACCAGTGACGTTCCTTTTGCGTGTCGAAATGTTCGAAGATGTGACTGATTTTTCGCGCACAGACCGTTTTTCCGAGCGGCACGAAAAGATTCGGTATACCCAGATCGCCATCATACTTGGGGATCTCGTATTCCAGGATCAGATGATCGCGATACGTGTTCCAGGTCAGCTCATTGATCAGTCGATGATCCTGATGCAGATCGAGCCGATAGTGGGTGAAGATGAGATCTGGTGCACAATTCTTTTTCAACGCCTCGAAAAACTCCTTTATCTCCGAACCCTGATATGGGAAAAAGCCGTCCCGAAATCCCATGACGACAATTTTCTTGTCGCTGGCGTTCGTCAGGATATTTTCAGCGCTCAATCTCGCCTCTTCAGCTCGATCGCCATCAGCACCGAATACGATCCAGGTGAATTTAGCCTCCGGGTACAGGCGGATCAACTCGAGGATCGTTCCCCCACAACCGATTTCAATATCGTCGCTGTGAGCACCCAGGAACAAGACATGAAGTTTTGAACCCTTATCGATACTGACAGATAAGCTGAGCATACTCCGTTCTTTCGAATTCGCGTGACGATATTTGCTCAATCCTGGCTCGAAGTCCGGTAATGCGGCACCAGGTTCGACCGGTCGAGCTGAACGCGGTTGCCATTGGTTCGTTCAGCCTGTGTCCGCACCCCTCTGGTCCTCTTCTGTCCATAGACCTCCCAAACCGCCCAGGGTGGAGAACCACTGGCAAATAAGTCATCGAACAGTTTTTTCTCCTTGAAGGTATCCATGCATGCCCAAAAATCTGGATTCCGATAGGTGATTAGCTCGTTTCTTTCGATCAGCCTCTGAAATGGCTCTTCGACCAGCTCTTCACCCTCCTCAATAAAATCGAAGATGCTTTTCTTAAAGATAAAGTATCCCCCATTGATCCAAAGCCTTGAGTTGTGCACGGATTCGATATTGAGAACTACGCCATCTTCCTGTGCGTCGACGACATGGAAGGTTTGCGAAGGGAGAACGCTGAGAAAACTCGCCACCTTGTTCTGTCTCCGGAAGAAATCAAGATAATCGTCTAAAGCGAGATTGGTGAGGACGTCACTATAGTTCGCCATGAAGACTTCTTCCCCTGCGAGGTACCTTTCGACAGCTTTCAGACGTTGTCCGATATTCGAGTTCAGCCCTGTGTCCACAAACGTGATCGTCCAATCTGAGATATCGCTGTTGTACAGGTACACCTCCTGTCCACCCTTGTGCAAGATAAAATCATTGGAAAGACACTCGTCGTAGTTCAGGAAATAATTCTTGATATAGTCCCCACGATAGCCCAGGCATAAAATAAAATCCTTGTGCCCAAAATGGGCATAATATTTCATCAAGTGCCAGATGATGGGGCGATAACCGATCTCGACCATAGGCTTGGGAATGGTCTCAGAATATTCCTTCAATCGTGTGCCTAATCCTCCGCAAAACAAGACAACTTTCATTTACCTACCCTCCAGGTTAACTAAAAAATCCCTAAAATAGATTCGGAAGATAAACAGATGATCTTGACCTCCCGAATTCCAGGGGGAACTCGGTCCTGCGAACAGTTCCCCTGACTAGCAGACGGTCACCTCGGGGATCGGTAGGATAAACCTTCCTCCCCATTCGCGAATGAATGCCATCTGCTGCATGATTTCATCCTTGAAATTCCAGGGCAGGATCAGCACATAATCTGGTCTGGTCTCCCTGATCCGGTCTGGATGGAAGATCGGGATGTGGGTGCCGGGCAGGAATTTGCCCTGCTTATACGGGTTCCTGTCGACGGTGTAATCGAGGAAATCCGTGCGGATGCCACAGTAATTGAGCAAAGTGTTTCCCTTCCCTGGCGCGCCATACCCCGTGATGGACTTGTGGGCATCCTTCACGCCGATCAGGAATTCAAGCAGCCGCCTTTTGGTTTCCTTGACCCGTTCGCCAAAGTTCAGGTAGTAAGTTACATCAGCCATTCCGATCTCGAGCTCGAGGTTTCTCAACCTGGTCAGCCTGTCGCTGACCGGATCTGTCCAATCGTCTGCATGCCGGGCATAAATGCGCAGGGAACCCCCATGGGTCGGCAACTCCTCGACATCGAAGATCTGCAGACCATGTTCCTTGAAGATGCTCTCTGTCGTGATCAAACTAAAATAAGAAAAATGCTCGTGATAAATGGTATCGAATTGATTTTCTGCCACCAGTCGCATCAAATGAGGGAATTCGAGAGTGATCACACCCTGTGGTTTAAGGAGAATTTTCAAACCAGCCACGAAATCGTTCAGGTCGGGTACCTGTGCAAGGACGTTATTGCCGATCAAGAGGTCAGCGTGATGACCATCCGCGGCCAGCTCACGCGCGCATTCAGTTCCGAAGAATCGTATCAACGTGGGGATGCCCTTCTCGATAGCGACTTTAGCGATGTTTCGTGCGGGTTCAATTCCTAAGGATGGTATGCCGCGCAATTGGAAATACTGTAAAAGGTATCCATCGTTGCTGGCTACCTCCACCACCTGGCTGTTCTTGTTCAAGCGGAGACGATCAACCATCAGTTCGGTGTAAGCTCTGGCATGTTGCAACCAGGTCTCTGCATAAGAGGAGAAATATGCATATTCGGTGAAGATCTCCTCCGGGCTGACGAACTCTTCCAGTTGAACCAGGAAGCACTTATGGCAGACATAGACATGCAATGGATAAAACGGCTCCATCTGCTGAAGCTGGCTCTCATCCAGATAGCTCTCACACAACGGGGACATGCCCAGATCTACAAACGTGTAGATCAGCTCTTCGCCACAAAACCGGCAACGGCTATGAGTTTGCAAGGTCATTGACCTCCTGCCAGCGCAGGTGGCTATCAAGCAGGCCAGCCTGGATCAGTTGTTCGATGTGGCTGATGCGCTTGTACTTTGCTCCCTCGAAATCTTCAAGCCTGAGACCGTTCTCTTGATAAGCAACATAAAGTTCCTCTGCGCCTTTGCACGCGTCCCATTCCGGTTTGAATGTGGGGATCATGCGTTTTATCTTGCCGAAATCCACCCGGTAGGTGCGCGTATCCGGTTCGGCATCGGGGGCATATACGACTTTACATCCCGGAACTGTTTCTTTGACGATCTCGGCCAGCTCGCTGATGCGATAATTCTCCTCAGTGACCCCCACATTAAATGCCTGGTTGTGGATGACCTCCCGAGGTGCTTCGAGGACAGCAATAAAAGCACGGCAGATGTCAGTGACATGGATCACGGGTCGCCAAGGACTCCCGTCACTCTTAAGATAAACCAGGCCGGTTGTGCTGGCCCAGGCAACCAGATTGTTCAGAACGATATCGAAGCGATGACGCGGGGAGACACCGTAAGCGGTCGCATTCCTTAGAAAGCATGGACTGAAGTCTTCATCTGCCAGCTCAGCCACATCGCGCTCAACGAGAACTTTGGAATGACCGTAGGGTGTCACCGGGTTTAGCCCCGCTTCCTCGGTGAGCATCTCACCGCCCGCTGCCCCATATGTGCTGCAGGAAGATGAAAACAGCCAGCGCGATACACCGGCTTCTTTTGACATCTGCGCCAGACGCACGGAGGCGCGATGGTTGATCTCATAGGTGAGAACAGGATTTAGATTTCCAAGCGGATCGTTGGAGAGCGCAGCCAGATGGATAACCGCATCGAAATTATCTAAATCATCAGGCTGGACATCGCGAATGTCTTTCCGCAACTCAGGAACGGATGGGAAATGAGTTCCAAATGTGCATCTCTCATAAAAGTCGATGTCATACCCAACAACTTCGTGACCTTTGGAGATTAATAATGGCGTCAGTACACAACCAATATAACCCTTATGTCCGGTGACCAATACGCGCATCTGTTTTGTGCCTCTCTTATGGATTCATGGTTTTTGAATCACCATCTGGTGCACGAGGGTGCCTGATCTGTTCCATAGAAGCGTGGTTGCAGTCCCGAGAATTTTGTAGCAACCGAGCGCTTCTTGAGAAGGATTTTGCCCTCACGTTTTGAGGTGAATACATCTGACGATATAACCGGAAGCCAGAACTCCCAGGCGGTATCGGTACAAAGGTTCGAGGCGTCTCGAGACTTTCACAGACAATTTTGGAAAATATTTGTCAAATGGTCTCAAGAACACGTTGAAATCATAGAAAATGACCTCAGAGATTGCGAACCGACTGGCGGCTAAGAGTTTCCGAAAAGAGGTGAATGAGAAGATCTTCTCCAGTGGCTTTTCTTCTGGCCGGTGTGCAAACATTTGCTTAATCAAATTCACAATTCGACTTCTGAAAACATGAATATCCCACCATCGATAAATACTGTTTTTATTTTGCATCGATACGATCAGAATCCCATCTCGATTCAGCACTCTTGATATCTCATTGAGCACCTGCTGAACATCCTGCGCATATTCGATCGCACCCAGGCAGATGACGTAATCAAAGGCAGCATCTCGAAATGGCAGTCTGCCCATATCAGCTGCTGAGAACGCCAGTTGCTTGCTACCGGCAAATTGTTTGCGAGATTCCTTCAGCATTCGCAGGCTGATATCTACGCCAAAAAAGGATCCCCCTTGTGGCAGAATCAGCCCAGCATCCATAGCTGGACCGCTTCCCACTGACAGGACGGTCTTACCAGACAGATCGCCCAGCAGCTCTGAGACCCTTTTCAATCTCGTTTGATATAGATGCGAAAGCGGGGAATCGCCAAAGTATCCTTGAGAATATATACTGGCGATCGCATCGAAGTGATCTTTTACTGCATTCCCTGGATTTTCCATATCATTTGCACGAAAAATGGCTGGCAGGTCTGGCTCTAAAGCGTGACGAGCTGCGGATAGAGATCTAACCTGGCCAGTATGTCTCTGATCTCAGGAACGTACACCGGATTCATCACAATCACGATCTCAGGTTGGTACTCCTGAAGTCTGTCTGGTGAGATGACCTCCTGGCCGGTCCCCGGAAGGAATGTCCCCACCTTTTTGGGATTGATATCGACCACAAAATGGATTTGGTCCCGGATCGCCAGCATGTTCAGGAAACTGACCCCTTTCGAGCTGGCTCCCCAGATGATCAGGCGTTTGTTATCTCCCCATTCTTTCAACCTTTCCTGCCATCTCCGTACGAGATTCTCACAATTTGCCCGAAAATTATCTGCCTCGGTTTCAAGAACCGCCAGCTCTCCTTTCTGAATAGGTTGCGGTGGATGGCTTTCTCCAGTCTTCGCGATAATGTTCAAATACTGGCTTGCATAATCTTCCGCTAAGAGGATAATTTCGAAACCACATGCCCTGAAAAGCCAGGCCAATGCATCGGGGACGAAATATGAGCAATGTTCATAATAGATATCCCAGAACGCCAGCTCGCGAAGAATCCGGCTTGCATTCGGAACCTGGAAGAATATCAGCGGATTACTGGTTGGCGCCAGGCTGTTACGGAGCATGCGTACAAAATTGTGGGTCTCGGGGATGTGCTCCAACGTCATCCGGCAAACCACCAAATCGCACTCGAGGGGTGCATATTTTTCGGAGAAATAATCTCTGACAAACTGAACCTGACTATCCCCGTTAGCCTGATTCATATCGCCATTGAAAGCCGGGTCAAATCCCCTTCCCTGGTTGCCACCCACTTCACAAATTTTCGATAAGAACTCTCCCTGACCACAACCGATCTCAACAATCTGCCTGTCTCTGAGGTTATATCGGCTCACAAGATCTTCCACCAGAGTGTTCAGATACGCGCTGAACGAAGGGGAATAATTTTGAGTGGCTTCGTACCTTGGAGAATACTCGACGATATGAGGATCGAAATCCAGATTCGAGATGAACCCACACGACTGGCAAAACCCCAACCTGACCCGACCGGTGGGGAAGTGAATGGCTTCTTCCTTCGAATACAGGAGCAGCATGCTGTTGACCGGTGTACGTTCTACTGTGAAAAACGGCTTCATACTTTCTGAAAGGCAATTCGGACATACCTCCATCAGATCTCTCCCTGGCTTGAAATTTCTGTAAATTCTCCATGGAGGAGGGTATTCAGGAACACAAGAATCACTCCCCAAAAAAGATCGCCGGAGTCACCAACCGGATCAATCCTTTGAAATTCATTACGATGGCGGGTAAAAAGATCCGCTTGCTTTGTCCAGGCGGGGGAGGCGTGTCATGACAGTTGGAGCTGATTTGTTCGTAGAGCAACACGTTTTCATGGCCCCATCCTATCGACACGATATCCCAATCGCCATCATTGTCGATATCGACTGCCTGCGCCCCGTCATGATGTTCATCACCAGCATGAACCAGATGGGATTCCCATTGCAAGCCTTTGCCATCTAAGTTTTCGAATATAAAGAGACTGGCACGGGAAGGTCTATCCAGGTTGTGTTCGCCGACGATCACATCAAGATCACCATCCCGATCCATGTCTGCGACATCCAGACTCATCGGACCGGTTACCTTCCCTATGATGTGTTCCTGCCAAAGCGCTGAAATACTGGCATCCGCCTCATACCAAGCCAGTTTTCCCGGGACACTGATGGCTTCATAACCCACCACCGCGTCGAGGCGTCCGTCACCATTGATATCTGCCAGGCGGTTTCGATCGGGGTCACTCTCTCCATAAGGGCTGCCGCTGGTGTCGTGTAAGACATGCTCCTGCCAGGCAGTTCCCAGATTCTCCAACCAGATCGTCCCCAACAGGAGATCCTGATCGCCATCCTCGTCTATGTCCCCCATGCTAAGTGCTTCGTCCTGCGAGGTCGTTGAGATGGTTTCAATTGTCCAAGTTTCATTGACCGGGTCACTTGGGATGGTCAACATCTGGATACCAAAGCCGGCAGCATGCCAGGAGAGAGCTAATTTCAACATGCCATCCTTCTCCAATCGCCCTACTGCAATTCCCTGGAGGAAGTCGCCATCGCCAGCCTCGATATTGTCAAGGATTGTAAATGCCCCGGAACCAGCGTTGCGCGCCCAGACAAAGCGAGGATCCGCATCCGAACCCTGGCCCATCGTCCCAAGGATATCCTCATCGCCATCCGCATCGAAATCATAAACGGCCGCCATGTTATTGAGTGGTGAGCCGATCTCATGGCGCAGCCAGCTGCCCCCAGGTACACCCGGGTTCTCATACCACCATCCACCGGTGATGATATCTTGGTCGCCATCGCCATTTATGTCAGCGCTGGTGATGAAGATCGACCGCCATGGCCTGGTCGAATCGATCAGATGCCTTTCCCAGCTATTCAGCACCTGGTCACATGTCCGATTAATGAAGAGCTCAACTTGATCTCCCTGCCAGTTCGCTCCGAACAAGTCCATATCCCCATCATCATCGAAATCCAAAATGCGCATACTGTGAGAACCAGAGGTCGCAATGATTTCTTTGGTCCAAGAATGACCACCCCTGTCGGTGTTCAGGTAGATTTTAATCTCGTCCGGATCATCACCCTGCTGCATCTCCGCCGCAGCAACATCCATAAAACCGTCGTTGTTGAAATCCGCCGCCCCGACAAAATGTTGCACCGCTTCCACATTGTCCTCGATCACATGCTCGTTCCAGTCCACCTGACGTGCATTTTGTGGTGCTTCAAACCAGGAAATGCGGTATCGCTGTCCTGCCAGCTCCGAGGGCGATAATACGATATCCACCAATCCATCGCCATTGATATCCTTCACATCGACAAATGTGTTCGGGTGATCCCAGCTGCTGGTAAAGCTATATGACTTCCAGGGTCCGTTAGCGATATCGCCAGTGTTCTCGAACCAACTACTATTAATCACCACATCCATATCCCCATCCCTATCGATATCGGCGGTCCTCAAGCCTTCGCCGTTGGCACATGGGACGGCACGATATTCCCAGGATGTTGGTGAAACTTGTTCATAGAGATGCAAAGTGTCCCCTTGCTGACCGAATTCCCCCTGATTGCGTGCTACGATGTCGAAATCACCATCCAGATCGAAATCTGCTATCTCCAGATCATGTAGAACACGCGTATCGATGGTATGCACTTCCCACCCTGGATTCTCGTACCAGCGAAGCTCATCGTTAGTCAACACAATCAGGTCGTTGTCTCCGTCGCTATCGACATCCACCACTTCGGCATCAGTGCTAAACCCTCCTCCAGTGTCAACCGTGTGCTTTGTCCAGGTGGGGTTCTCGTACCAGACTAATCCACCGGAGGTGTTCCCCCCAGCGACCAGGTCCAACCGGTTATCACCGTTGATATCCCCGGTTGTCTTCAACCAGACGCCATCGGGACCCTGATCATCGATCACCACACGTTCGAACGACGACTGAGAGAAGCCCATCGGATTTAACCCAAGGGAGACCATTGAACAAGAAATCAGGATCAATGCCGCCAGCAACAGCAGCCGAATTTTTAGCCCAGAACGGCTTGGGAATGGGATCTTGTCCTTCATAGGGTATCTGTCCTTTCAATTCCGAATATCCGATCTCGGGGTTGCGAAGGATCGTCCCTCTTGCCCAAACCATCCTGGCAGCCCATTCACAAACAGGGAATACAGATAATAAATCTCGTTACTTATCCGCAAACTTTCTATATGGTCGTTTGGCCAATCCAACAAACGCCACCAGGATATCTTTGGAGAGTGCTCGCAGACGATCGGGCCTGACCTCCCTGCTTAGCAAAACGGCATAACAGGAGATGCGCTCAGACAGACTGATCGGCGCCCATCGCACAGCACGCATACCATCGAAAAAATATTCCCAGGTGGGGAATGTTATCTTCCCCTCATGCGCTGTGTTAAACCAGGAGATCCTGTCCCGTTGTGAAAATTTCTTTCTTTCACTTTCCGGGGATAGAATGCCGAATGTGGATTGATCCGGGTGAAGCCGAATAAATAACAAACGCTCGGGGATCACATGGAATTCTCCGTGCAGGGAGAGCTCTGCGGAAAGCACCTCATCCGAAGCGGGATAGGAACCGTACATGCCCGTCTTCCTCAGAACATCGGATCGCATCAAGCCAGACATCTGAACATTCAGGTAAGAGGTAAACATGAACTGGCGGAATCTCTCCGCTGGTTTTAAACCTGTCAGGTCGGGCTCTGGGTCATACTCGCTGATTACCCCCCCATCCTTGTCCACCACATACCCTTGCGGATAGCACACGACCACTCTAAGGTTGGCTTCCATGACATTCACACATTTTTCGATGAAGGTTGGCGCGATAAAATCATCATGAGCAGCCCATTTGAAATATTTGCCGGAGGCGATCTTGAACACCCGGTTGTAATTGGGTGCAGCACCCAGGTTGCTTTCGTTTTGCACAAACGAGATTCGCGAGTCATCGGAGGCGTAGCATGCGCATATCTCAGCAGTTCGATCTGTCGAGGCGTTATCCGAAATGATGATCTCCATATTCTTATAGGTTTGGGAGAGGATCGAATCAAGCGCCTGCTCAATATATTTCTCCCCATTGTAAACGGGCATGCCGATGCTTACTTTTGGTTGGTCGCTCATAGCAAGGTGCGCTCCTGATTTTCCAATCTGCTCTCGGATTCCACGAGATCAAAAATCCTGGAATAAGCCTGATAACCCCACTGTATCTGATGCTCAGCGGCCTCGAGTAGTTCATGCCGCCATGCATCCGCTGACCTCCAGGCAACATCGATCGCTTCAAAAAGACGTTCAGGCAAATCGGTTTCACCAAGGTCGACCAAAATGCAACCGGGTTGAAACAGGTCGGCAAGCCCGGATAATTTATTAATATACGATGCTGCTCTTGCCAGGCAGACCGCCGGTATCCCCTGGGCCAGGGCAAAGAGCGCGGCGTGAAAGGTGCCGGTTACGACAACTCGACATGCTTGAGTTCGTTTGATCATTTCGGAGGGTGTCGGAAAAATCGATCGCCCCATTGAAAAACTTCTCGAGTGTGCAAAGAGTTTATGGATAACCCGATCGTCTCTCTCATGGATGCTCATGGAAATCGGGAGCCCGACCAGCTTTGCTCGGTACCGCTCTGCTGCCTCTCGAAGGGCTTTTCCAATAACCCTCAATTGCTCATCACCGACTTCGGTATAGGACATCACGCGCAGGCTCACCCCTATGCAGTCGCCAATCCTGGATGAGCGCGCGTTGAAAGCAAGTTCGATTGCGTCATCACCGGTGATGAACACTTTCTCAGGATCAACTCCAAACGAGGCGAGTAATTTGGGGGCTATCAGTCTTTCCCGGACGAAGATCAAATCCACCCTAGGAAGAACATCCCTTGCCCGCAGCTGCATCTCTTCATCTTCGATCGGCCCGATCCCTTGTCCGACCATGGCGGTTGGGATGCCCAGCTGAATGGCGGTGTCCAGCCGATCGAGCACTGCGATGCCTGCATCTCGGGCGATATCAGTCAGATACTGACTTCCCGTGGCTATCATCAGATCATAGCCTGAGACGACCTCCGTATAATCCGTTTTGTTGACCGGCGAGTTCTCCACAGAGGCGTCCGTCTCCGGATCCAGCCTGTCCATCTTTGACCGCAGCAAGGATTTCACTCCATCGCTGGGGGAAATCGAAGCCAGGGAAGGGTAACGATGCCAGAGAGCTTCTCGGGATTCCATCAGCCAGCGCAGTGCAGCTGGTGGGATGATCTCACGAAGTTTGCCGGGCATTCCAACCCGGTTGTGCCAGGTATGCCCCCCATCCGGGCTGACCGGGATGGCTTTAGGGAAATATAACTTCAGCAGGTTTGGCGCAAAGGTTGTGACGCCAATCGCGGCATCAGGCCACAGCTTCTGAATTCGTTCGTACGCCACCTGAAGCAACGCGTTTTGGCCGATATTACGCATATCAAAGATGCCCTGATCGAGGAGTATTCTCATCACTGCCTATCAAATCGAGATGACCGCCTTAGCCAGATAACCAGCCAGGACGGTCTGTTCATAAATCTCCATCGTCTGACGTGCACACAATTGCCACGAGAAATTCGCCGCCCGTTCGAATCCCATGGCGATCAACCTGGTTCTTACAACTTCGTCGCTGAGTACCAAAGCGATCGTCCCAGCCATCCTTTCTGGGTCTTCAGCCGGGGTGAGCAGGGCTGCCTGATCAACGATCTCAGGTATCGAAGAATTGTCTGCTGCCACGACCGGGGTGCCGCAAGCCATCGCTTCGATAAGCGGCAGGCCAAAACCCTCATAAAGTGAAGGGAATACGAACACGGTCGCCGCGTTGTAGAGCGCCACTAGATCCTCATTCGTCACCCATTCCAGAAACCGCACCTGTCCTTTCAATCCCAATTGAAGCACCTCGTCTTCCATGGCATTGGTGAGATAACCGTGGTTCCACACGATGACCAGCTGATATTCTTCTCGCACAGTGTCTGGAAGCAACGCATAGGCATGCAGCAAGGTGCGAACATTCTTGCGCGGGTCGGCTGAACCGATCGCCAGGATATATTTCCCGGTTAACGCATACTTCGTTAACGTTTCTTCGATTTGTGTCTTGTCAGAGAGAGGGCGATAAGCCGGGCTGGCTGCCTCATGAGTGACGAAGATCTTGTCTGCCGGGATTGACAAATACTCCATAATACTCGCTCTAGAGAACTCAGACACAGTGATGATGGCGAGAGCCCGCCTGGCAGCGATTCTGGGAACAAACTGATAGTACCATTCCTGTAGTTTCCGCCTCGCGGATGCCGGTCCGCTCCCGTTCGATCCAAATTTATTCGGTGATATCCAGATCATGTCGTGGATTGTGACAATATATGGGCATCCGATCTGCAAAGGCCCAGAGAGGCAGGGAGAATGGAAGAGGTCGAGGCGATCCTTCTTTACCTGCCGGGGGATTTGAGATTGCTCTCTCCATACCATCCCAAAGAAGGGCAAGGGGCTGGGAACCACTCTATATGTAAAGTTCTGCCTGTCCGGCAGAAAAGTGCCCAGGTCCGGCTCTCGATCGAGATAAAGGACATACTCATTGACTGCATCGACCTTTGCCAGAGCCGAGATCAGGTTCTCGGTGTAGGTCTTGAATCCCCCTTTCTGGGGATGAGTCAAAAAACGCGCATCAATACCGATTTTCATGAAATTTTCTCCCTCAAACCCTGCCAGTAACTTCGTCGAAACAGATGGACACCAGAAAAATACACACCCATAATCATCCGGCCTAGAGCCGTGAGAAACTTCCGCCTTCTGATATTCCAAACCGAGGAGGCAAAATATGCCCGGCTCACTCGTCCGTGCCAGTAACTCGAGAACCTGGGTGACTGTAATCTTTGGAAGGCCCGGGATGCAGACAATGCTTTCTCCCGCCCCAGGCGATCCTCCTCTGCCAGCAAAGTCCAATCCGTTGTGCTCCCGCGTTCTCCAATGCGGATGCGCGCCACCATACGCGGGATGTATTCGATATCGCCCAAAAGCATCAGGCGTCTGCCCAGATCTCGGTCCTCGCCACCGACCAGTGTTGGATCGAACGCACCGGCCGCGAAGAATGACTCAGATCTGATCAACGAAGCCTGAAGTGGCAGACCTTCCCCGGAAACGAGCAGCGGGAAGATGTTTCCCCTCAACTCCGGGAAGAACTCGGCCACCGCATTTCCGTTATTGTCCACCGTCTGCCAACCCCCAAAGAACCAGACCGCGTTGCTGCGCTGCGTACATTCCCAAAATGCCAGCATCGCGCCTGGCAAAATCACATCATCATCGTCGAGAAAGTGAAAGAATTTTCCTCTCGCTATGGCTGCTCCGGTGTTCCGCGCCACGCTTCGCTCCCGCCGGTTGGTGGTGATCACGCGTACCTGAGGTAAGAACTGCCAGTCAGCCGCCGAAAGTGGCATACCCGAATCATTCACAACGATCACCTCATATTCAGCCCGGTCGAAATCCTGAGTGAGAACACTCTCAACTGCTCTAGACAATGTGGAACGATTGACCGTGGGGATGATCGTCGAGCAGAAAAGGCTGTTGTTTGCGCTGCTCGCTTTCAGGAGATTGGATTGTGGCATCGATATTGAACTTTGATGTAACAATGATGCAGATTGCTTATCCCCCGTCAGTTACTTTAATGCCAGACAAAGTGACAGGATATCGGCGTTCGAACGGATCTCCGCAAGAGCCTTTTCGTGTCTTTGGGGAAGTATCAGGAACATTGTCCACAGAAGCATCTTCCCAATGGAGAGCACTACATACATTGCTCTCAGGAGGAACGTTCTCACAAAGCCGTAATTTTTACGGAAGAAAAGCAGCTTACCTCGATAGACCATCTTGCGCCGCCGCCAGCGATCCAGGCTGCGCCCGCCATAATGAACCGTGATGACATCCGGCAGATAATAAACCTTCCAACCTGCCTTCTTCAACCTGAATTGGAGATCAGCCTCATCCCCGTAGATGAAGTATGTCTCATCGAGCAGTCCGATTTCGTTTAGAGCAGCCCGGCGTAAGAGCAGGCAGGCGGAACCGATCCACTCCACCACCTTAATCTCCTTCGAGTAACCCCGATCGGGATAGGTGGGCCAGATTCTTGCACCAAGGCGGGTTGTCGTGAGAAATTCCTCCCATAGAGAGGGGAAGCGCGCATCCGCCGCCTGGAATGACCCATCTGGATTTAACAGGCGTCCACCGACCGCCCCTGCCTCAGGCATCGCATCCAGGAACGCGACCAGCGCATCGAGCGAAGGTCCGTCCACCAGAGTATCATCGTTCAACAGGAGTACATACCGTCCGCTGGAAGCCGCGATACCCTGATTACTCGCTGTACTCAGACCCATGTTCCTTGCGTTCTGGATGACCTTGACATGCGGGAATTCTTCTCGCAACATTTCCTGGCTTCCGTCTGTGGAACCGTTATCCACGACGATCACTTCGAAACGGCTTTGTATCTGCCCCTCAAAGAGAGATCGCAAACATGCACTCAGGTAACCTCTGTTGTTCAGACAGACGATCGCCACCGAGAAATCCAAAGGTTCTTCTTGGAGTGATTTGCTAATTTCAACCAGAGGGTTAAATTTGATCTCCACGATTTATTCCTCCCGGTACTTTTGATCCAATTCCATGATCTCCTCGTAGGTGCCCAGATCGATGTAAATTCCCTCTTGGATAGAGACGCCTCGAAAGTTGAACCCTTTTTGGATTGCCAGGTTCATGATGTGGGCAAAATCCGAGAGTCCCGCCTGGGAAACACAAGTATGCAAATGTTCCGTGAAACGCGGGCGCCAGATGATGCAACCCCACATCTCTTTCAGGTTGGTTGCTTTCGGCTTGTCGACGATTTGTAACACTCGCCTATCCCGATCAGTGTTCACCATTCCGAATTTCTCCGGTCGCGCCGTCGAGAACAACGCCAGGATAACGTCATCGTTGGGCGAGGCTGCCTGGTACGCCCGGGCAAAAACATCCTTCGGCTGCATGATAGTGTCTGCCATGCCGAAAAAGACCGTCTTATCTCTGATCAGATGATAGGCGGAATCGAGTGCATGAGCCAGCCCTGGAGAGGTCGACTCAGCCGCTCCATTGCTGGTTTCCTGAACGATGTAGCTGATGTGGCAACCAAACCGCTGCCCATTGCCAAAATATCCCATCAGCTGATGCTTGGTCTCATTGATGACAAACACAATGTGTTTTAATCCTGCCACAGTCAGATTAGTCAGCACAAATTGGGCAATCGGTTTGTAATGATTCTCACGTATTATCGGATAGAGCTCTTTTGGATAAGGCAGGCCAAGCCTGACTCCCTTCCCAGCTGCAGGGATCAGGCCGATCATTTCCTCGACCATGCATGACTCCTTATTAAGCGGAATTTTATTCTTCTCGCAGTCCCCAATAACGGCTCAACCGGTGATTTGACACAGAGAAGAGATGATATTGGGTTACGTTCAAACGATTTCGTGAGCAACCGCCGAAGGCTTCTTATAGAACTGCTCCAAACTGATCAACCCCCCCAGGAACATCCAGGCGAGAACACTTGCCCGGAAGCCGGTCAGGCCGATGTTATAGACAAACGGCAAGACCCAATCGACCAGGAGAGAGGCGACGAGGGTGCCGATCAATCCGCCAAACGCCCCTAACACATAAGATCGGGGAAACCCTCCTGGCGTGGCTCTCAGCATTCGGCTCGCCAGGCGTGCCATCTCCCAAAAGAACCACAAGAACAACAGCAGCCCGACCACACCTGTCTGTGCCAGGATATCCAGATACTGATTGTGTGAATTGAAGTTGACCGCGTAGCCGCGAATGCGGAAAAGCGGTGTGACCCAGTAGTAATTGGCAAAGCCCAGCCCCAGAATCGGGTTAGCCCGTACGATCTGGATAACGATCTCCCACGCGTCTAATCGAGTTCCCCAGCTATACTCATCTGTGGTGATCAGACTTCGCGTCATACTCAGGATCGGATCTATCGCCACCGGGATCATCAAGATCGCCAGTCGCCGATAACGCAGACCAATCATCGCGGCGATAGCCGCCAGCGGCGGCAGCCATCCTGATTTCCAATCAGAAGCCTGGAAATAAGCTACATAAAGCGTGACCAAGACCACTCCTCCGGCAATAATCCTCCATATGATCTTTAGCCGCTGGTTAAACACAGCCTGACTGAACGCCAGCGTAACCAGCCAGGTCCAGAACATGCTTCCGGCGGAAAAGCCCAGCGTGTAAACACGATCGATCATCCCCCACTTTACAGCCCGCCCAAGCACATACCCACCCCCCAGGACAAGAAAGACCCATGTCAAGATCTCCAACCCGCGCACATCCTTGATCAGATGAGCAGTGAGCAGGAATGCACCTGCGGAGAGCACAAAGATCCCCAAACCGCCCACCTGAGCTGTCATCGGGGCGTGCTGCGCATTTACATACCAGGGCAGCTGTCCAACAAAGAAAGAGACGATCGAAACCAGGAGGAGAAGCAAGATAGGCATGGTCGTCCGTGAGACAATCAGCCTGATACTTTTCTCCTCGACCATCATCTTCAACAACCAAACCCCCACCATGCCCGCCACGATCCCCATGGCCGCGTTCAGACCGGAAGGGCCAATGAAACGCACGAATGCACCAGCCAGAGGGATCGCCAGCAGTCCGAGGAGCGGCCAACGGAGCAAGATGATCAACCCGACGAGCAACACATATGCCATGAAGAAGAGCGTGGGAAAACGATTGCCCAGGATCACCCCGGGTATCATTTCAGCACCTAAAATAAGCACAGCGAAAATCAAAAAGCCCCTAACCAAATTCCAGCGGTTTTGATCAAGCCAGCGGGCCGTATGTGTCTCTACCTCTCTCAGGTTGAACATGATCTCCCTCGCATCCTAGCCCCAGGTTCGTAAATATCGGTCAATTGACAATAACTCTGTGAATAAGGTCTTCGAAAAGCGGATACACATTCACCGAACTGTGCCTCTCTTCGACAAAACGCAAACCTCGTTCCGACAAAGAGCGCCGCAGATCACTATCGTGCAAAAGGCGCACAACGCGATCGGCAAATGCTTCTTTTGTGTCCGCAATGAGGATTTGGTGGTTATCGCTGACGGCGAGACCTTCGGCACCCTTGGCTGTGGAGACGACCGGAGTGCCCAATGCCATCGATTCCAGGATTTTCAGCCGCGTGCCGCCTCCGCTTTGAAGCGGTACGATGCTCAGGCTGGAGGATGCCACAAGAGGTCGGATATCCTCGACAAAACCCGTCAGGGTCAGATTTGTGGCAGATGGCAATGGCACACCATCGCTATCGCCAGTGATCGTCAGACTGACCTCGGGGACCTGCTGCTGGATGATCGGGTAGACCTCCCTGAGAAACCAGCTCATAGCTTCGTGATTGGCTGGATAACGAAAAGAACCCGTAAAAATCAGACTTGCCTCTCGAGGTAATCGCTCCACATCTGCGTAATCTTGGAGATGGAGAAAATTCGGGATAACCTCCGGCTTTTTGCCACCCATGACTTCAGATGAGATCAGGTCTTTCTCCCGTTCGGAAACCACCACGCACGCCTTGAATTCCCGGATCAAACAGGAGAGATAGCGCCGGTGTTTGAGCCAGGTAAGTGCACGGCGGAATCTTCTCCAGGATAAAGGCAACCGTTGTGACGGATCATAATAGGACCCGACCTCGACCTCCTCGAAGATCGCAGGCACATCAGCGAAATACGGTCGATAGCAGGCCGTGCCCAGCTGAGAGGCGATGATGAGATCATGTTTCCCTCTCGCGAGGGTCCGCTGAATCTCCTCAGCCATCTCCACCGAGAACGTTTCCTTGAGAAACCTGGGCAACCGGTCAAAAAAACCTGCGATCCTGCCCGGCCCGGGTGATCGATTTATCCTTCGGGGGATTATCCGAACCTCCCTGCACAGCGACGCCAGTCTGGCTTCCACCTGCGCTGACGGGGTTCGATTCGCAAAAGTGATCAACGATACCTCATGCCTCTGGGTCAGGCCGCGCAGCAGATTATGGATGCGCACCTTGGAGCCATTGTCAGGAGGTAGCGGGTACCAGTAGGACAGGAAAAGAATGCGCAACTTCAAAACCAATCGGAAATTTCACGAAGGCATCTGCCCCCACCGATGAGATAAAAAATCCAGGATGCCGCGCCACATAGCATCACGATGCTGACGCATGCCTTTCCATTTCGAACGCACGCTCCAGCTGATCAGGATCTTGATCAATTGCCCCCAGGCGTAGAACCAGGCAGAAAGTGGGGCGCGATGCTTCCGTAAAGTCAACAAGCGGTTGCGGGTGGCATAATACGTGACAGATGGTTTGGGCTGATGATCGCGCTGGACACCTTTGTGCCAGAGTTTTGCCTGGGGGACATGCATGATCTTCCATCCCAGCCTGCCTGCCCGGAGACACCATTCGGTCTCCTCCCAATAGTAGTAATATCGCTCATCGATCATCCCCACCTGTTCGATCAGCGATCGGCGCACCAGGATGGCGCAACCCGAGATCCAATCGACAAGGTGCGGGTGGCGAAATTGCCCGCTATCCTCTTCATCTTTAGCGAGGTGGTATGCTTCCCAGCGCGCTCCAAACAACCCACCTGCGGATTGGATGACATGTGGCTCGGCATGATGATAGACCATGGGGCCGAGGATCCCAATGTTTTCATCGCTTTCCCCAACCTTGATCAGATGCATCAGACATTCTCTCTCCAGGACTGTGTCTTCATTGAGCACGAAGACCCATTCGGCACCTTGGTCAAGCGCAGCCTGGATGCCGGCATTGTTATTTCCAGCATAACCCAGGTTTTCTTCTAGAGAGATGATCTGCACCTCAGGAAAAGCGTCGTGTATTGCAGCAACCGAGCCATCCCGCGAGCGGTTATCGAGGACGATCGCTCTATGATTCTGATAAGTGTTCTGCACCAGAGACGCCAGGCATTCGAGGGTATCCTGGCAGCGATTGGTGTTCAAGATCACCGAAATGACCAGCGGTTGTTGCTCAGTGATCATTCCCCACCTCTAGTTTCGACCGCCGCCATATCGAGCCAGGCAGCAGGGAAATTCCTTTGCACTTCGACTCCCTCGAATGCGCGACTCTGACGAGCGCCATGGCTCTTCACCCACTCAGCCATTCGATGCAGACCACTTTCCAGGCTGCATGCCTCCTGCTCCCCAAAGACACGCCGAACCTTCTCATGGGAGGAATACGCATCGATGACCTCATGCCGGGCAGGTAGATACTCGATGGCAGCCTCGACGCCCATCGCCCGACTGACCTGTTCAGCCAGCTCTCTGACTGTATATGGCTGATCAGCACCGATATTGAAGATCTGGTTGTATGCTGCGGGTACCTCGATGGCACGCGCGATGATCGGCGCCACATCGCCAATATAGCTGAACGCGCGTTTCTGGCTACCGTCTCCAAATACAGTCATCGGTTTGCCCTGCAAAATCTGATTCATGAAGATTCCGAATGCCCGCCTTCAAGCAGCGCTTCCGCTACATGCGAGCCGATGAATCCAACCCCTCCGCTGACCATGACCTTGCTCATTGAACCTCGCTCATCTGAGAATTGTTTTCGACCAATATTGAACCGCATAACTCCCTATAGAGTGCTTCCAACTCATCCACTTCCTCCTTGATGGTCCGGATGGATGGGAGTTGGGCCTGCATAAGAGCCAATGTTTTTGGCTCTCTTATCAAGCGGAGCATCTGATTAGCAAGGTCTGCCGCGTTACCGCGCTCGAATAACAAACCGCTAATGCCATGATCGACCGATTCAGCCATCCCGCCGATAGCTGTCGTGATCACGGGAGTTTGCGTCGCGAAAGCTTCATGAATGACCAGAGGAAAGTCATACCATAAGGAGGGGACAACCAGGACGTCGATGGTTTGGAAGACCTGCGCGCTGTCCTCATGGGCGTAAACACCCTGATATTGGACATTAGGCAAAGCCCGGCTGAGATCGTGCAAAACACGGCTGTACTGAGGGTCCTTAGCGAGGTTTCCGTAAATTACCACGTTGAACGCTTTCTCTCCCGCAGTCCATAGAGCCCTGGCAGCCTCCAGAAGCAGGTGAACGCCTTTGGAATGAATGATCTGCCCGATGAAGCCAAAACGGATGACATCGGATGGCGTTTTCCCCGCATAATTTTCCAGCCAGGAAAGATCGTGCCCATATGGATGGATTTCAATGGGTGTGTCCACACCATTCTGAAGGTAGACCTCACGAACGAAACGCGAAGCAGTCAGGCGAACATCCGGTAGCTCAAGGACCTGTTTTAGAAAAGCCTTGCGTGCTTCCATATCCCCTGCCATCCCACGCAGGCCTCGCTGTCGGGAAAATAAAGGACGCCGGCTGAAAGTTGTAAGAAATTTTGAAGTGGCTTTTTCACCCAGGAGTTGTTTCGGCCAGCGATATATCGGGCTGCCTCGTAACTGACATTGCAAACATTCCCAGGGGGTCGTCCTTCCGTCACAGTTTTCACCATCACTGCGCAGCAAATTTATGCGTGGGCATAGAAACCAGAAATCTGTCAACGACAGGATTATCGGCAGACCTGTCTTATACACTGTGGGAATTACGCTCGCTGAAAGGGTCTCGCAAGAAGTGACATGCACCAGATCTGGTCTGATCTCCGCAAGATAGGCAGCGAGGAAATTGGCAACCACCGGGCTATCATAGAGGTAGCGGTTCGGGTCTGGTGATCTCCGCCAGTCAAGGTCGAGCCGCCTGATCAGTACGCCCTGGTGCTCCTCGTCTCGGTAACCGTTCCAATACTCACTTTGACCTTCCCATTCGCCAACGCACAGGACATGCACCTGATTTCCCCGCCTCACCAGCTCCTCAGCAATCCCGGCAGTGTAAGTCTCCGTGCCCGCCCAGCGATGGGGTGGATAACCATTTGTTGCGAAGAGAATTTTCATGTGGGATTTTCTAAACCTCTAAATGCGGACGGGTTCAAACAAATGGATGGCCAGCGGGTGGAACGCCTGAAGCAATAATGTGCTTCACCTTTTCACTGATCATCGAGGGGATCATGGCCTTCAACAGTCGTTTGACAAATCGAGGGTCACGCCAGAGGCGGGGTTGGGACCTCAAAGCGTTGAACAGAAATCTCCTGCCAGATGAACGGGCACCGCTGTGATCGGCGAGGAGGGCCAGGGCATACCAGGTAGTCCCCATGGCCCGGGAAAAGACATTATCAGTCCTACCGTTCGCTATCTCCCAAGATATGCTCTTAACCATGATAAGCAGCCGCCTGGCGTTTTCAGATAAATCCAATTGGTAAGCTGTCCCGCGATGACCGAGCGGCTGAGCCCCATGTGCTAGATCATAGAATAGGTCAATATCCTCTGCAAGCGTGGGGTCAATCTGAATCGCCCGGCTTAGGTGACATCCCGCGCTATACCAATCATCCTCTCGTTGAACAGAGATCAGCACGAAATAGCGATACAAGCCTCCATAAGCTCGTCGTTTCTCCCATGACCATGTTTCCCAATTCTCATCGTCGTCTGGGCCAAAGTGCTTCTCGATCACCTTCCGAGCGGCGCGCTGCATCCCGCTCGGATCAGTCGAGAGACTCCTGCCGTGCAACCTGTACTTCACGAGTATCTCGGAAGTGCCAATGAATTGCTCCTGCGGCAAGAGCCGCAGCCAGAGGTCCCAATCTTCACATGAGCGCAGGGAACTGTCGAACAAGCCGACTTGCTCGATGACTGAACGCCGCATTAAGATCGTGCTGGGGATAATGAAATTGGCTCTCAACAGAGTATGATAGAGAGAATCCAATCGCATGGCCGGCTTACCAAAAATCTGCGGTAATTCCCGACCCTGCTCATCGACACTTCGTGCGCAGCAGAAAAAAACAGCTGCGTCGGGATGTCTGGCAACAAGCGCCGTCATCTTCTCCAGATAATCTGGCATCCAGATATCATCGGCGTCCAGCAGGCCGATCAAATCACCTTTCACCGCCCGAATGCCTGTATTGCGCGCTCCTGCCAGCCCCTGGTTCTCCTGATAGATGTAATGAACCCGATCGCCAAATTCGGAAACAACCATACGGCTGTCATCGGTCGAGCCATCATCGACCACGATGATCTCGTGGGATTCGATCGTCTGCTGGAGAACACTTTGAATTGCAAAGCGAACGAACTCAGATTGATTATAGAGGGGGATCACAACAGAAATCTTTGGGGGATTGGTAACCATGCTGAGTAGGGGAACTTTATTAAGCGATCTTCAGATTTGTGAACCTGGTTTGCCTGGATATCCAAATAAGACACTCAGCCTGGAGCTCTCTTGCGGAGAGATATGGTATCCAAGAAAAGTTGTTCTAAATTCCGAATATAAGCATCCCAGGAATATTTCTCTACCGCCTCTTTGCGAGCCCGTTGTCCTAATTGAGATCTCAGACCTTCGTCCTCGATTAATCGCAACAATGCAGCAGTTAGAGCTGCCACATCCGCCTGCGGGTACAACAACCCGTTATAACCATCTTGAATAACTTCGCTGATCTGACCGATCTGCGCGGCGACAATCGCAGTTCCGGAAGCCATATACTCATATATCTTCATCGGCGATAACCAGAATGCACGATCCTTCGATTTGTATGGCGCAACCGCGATATCGGCGGCTCCAATATATTTTGACACCTCCAGATGGGGCACCAGACCCGTAAATTTAACGTAATGCCCGATATCGAGACTGGCAGCATATTCCATCATCTCGCTTCTTCTGCTGCCATCTCCGACCAGGAGAAGGCGGATATCACCTTTTACCCGGATCAATTGAGCAAACGCATCCAATAGCGTTTGCACATCGTGCCACTCGTAAAAATTACCAACAAAAATCACCAGTGGTTGACCGTCCACTCCCAACATGAAGCGCGCTTTCGACTTCTCTTTCTGATCAGGCCGGAACCGACGGGTATCAACCCCATTAGAGAAAACGATGATCTTCTCTGAGGGCACACCCCGCTTCTGAATCAGGTGATTCTTTGCATTCTGGGACACACAAATGATGCGATCAGCGGCTTTGAGGTTGTACTTCAACAGTTGCTCAGCACGCAAACGGAGCAATCCCTCGAGAGGTTCACCAGAGACATCGAGCTCCAGGATCTGGTCAGCGTCGAAGAAGAGGACATATGGCATTCGGAGGCGTTTGCAAGCCATAGCCACAAAATTACTGTAGAGCGCGATCCGCTCGTAGACGATATCATGACCGCGCAGACAACCAAGGCTCGCCTCATAATGTGCATAATTGGAAAATACATTCAGATAAGGCATTCCAAACAAACGCTGAATCCGCCAGACCGCCCGTTTTGCATTCTCGAACCAAAAACTATCAGTCCAATGGCGGGGGGCTACCACCGAAGATGACCCGTCATTGGAAACGCTCACCCGCTGCATCTTGTCAACACCAAGCAATGTCAAAGAATGGCCTCGGGTTCGCAATCCATCTACAATGTAACTTTGCTGGATAACAGAAGCATCTCCGCTGTTGCCCAGCATCGCCTCTTGAAATGGCTCAAAATTGGGTTGGCAAAGTGCTATTCGAAGCATAGGAGATCAGGGCAGATCCGTCATCGATCCTGTTCAGGGTTGGTCGACAACCTGCCGATAAATCGAAATGAACTGACGGGTAATAGCTTCGGGTGTGAATTGTCCCTGTTCGAAGGATCGGCGAGCGGCAATCCCCAGCCGCACGCGAAGGTCCTGGTCTTCGATCAGCGTAAATATCTTTTCTGCCAGGCAATGCGGGTCTTTCGGAACACACAAAAGACCATTCACACCATCTGTTATTAATTCGGGTATCCCACCTACGGCTGTCGACACAATCGGGACGCCATACGCCATCGCTTCGATCAGGCTGACAGGCTGACCTTCGTTCAAAGAGGAAATAACAAATATGTCTGTGTGAGCCATGATGGTGACTAATTCTTCCCGGCGTTTAAATACACCAGCAAAGATCGTCTCCCCCTCTAAACCCAATTGCCTGGAACGAATTATTAATTGTTGCCGCAGGGGGCCATCCCCGTACACCCGGAGGCGTATTTCTGGATGTTTCTTTACAACCTGAGCAATCGCTTCAAGCAGGTACTCGAGTCCCTTCACTTCATCCAGACGGGCAATAGCTGTAATGGATATTTCTCTTTCCCTTCCGGCGATCGGGGCTGGCATGAAATATGTTATCGCACGAGCAGGGTCCTGCAATAAGGGATTGACAACCTGGATAGGGCGGGTCACTCCGCAAAGTGACATCAAAGCCTGTGCGCTTTTCTGGGAGACGGCGAGGACCACCGCGGATTTGTTGATCTCACGCCGGAAATCCTCCCAAAGTTCTAAACAGCCCTCAGGTGTTTGGTGCTCATGATAAACAACAGGTATCCGGCGAGCGCGAGCCCAATCCAAAACAAAAAGGAGATCACTCGTTGAACTTTGAAAGCTGTGAATATGAAGGATTTCCGGTCTCCACCAGAAATGCCACCACTCGAGTAGCCAGCGCCCAATTGATTTTCTCCTGTCAGGCGCGATCAATCGGGATAAAATTCTACCGCGCAGCCAGTTAAATGACTTTTCATAGGAAACTTTCCACGAGGATCTCCTCCAGATAATCTGATTTAAAGCCAGAATAAAAACGAACGGTGTCAATAGAACCATAACCCTTCTCAGGATCCATTCTTTCGTCGCCCAATGCGAAGCAAGATAAGAGAGAATTTTCGGGATTTGAACGTAGGGAACACCATGCTCCCGCAGCCTGTGGACATACTGATTTTCAGGAGGGACCCATGTGAAGGACAGGAGACTGGCGCGATGATTCTGCTGGCAAAGGGTGATCGATACGGAGGCTGCCAATTCCTCCATACCACCAAACTCCTGGGGGTCATATATGACCATGCAAATTCTCATAGATGAAAATCACAAATCGCGCTGACGACCCGCTCCTGTTCCACTTCGCTCATCCTGAAGTAGAATGGCAAACGCAGCAATCGGTCGCTGACAACTTCTGTGACAGGACAATCACCATCTCGACCCCCAAACCGGCGACCCATCTCCGAGAGATGAAGCGGTAAATAATGGAAGACGCTTTGGATCCCTCGCTCTCTCAGATGCAGGATCAATCTCTGCCGGTGATCCAGGGATGGCAGGAGAAGATAAAACATATGGTAAGACTGTTCGCAATGATCGGGAATGAAAGGCAACCGCACTCCTTGCTTATCTGCCCAGCAAACCAGGTTATCCCGATAATATTCCCAGATTTGTCTCCGCCTGGCCTGAATCATGTCTCTGCCTTCCAGTTGGGCATAAAGAAAGGCAGCCAGGATATCTGAAGGGAGATAACTGGAACCGATATCGACCCATGTGTATTTATCCACCTGTCCGCGGAAGAAACGGCTGCGATTGGTGCCTTTCTCCCTTATCATTTCCGCCCTATCTATATACTCTGCGGAATTTATTACCAGCGCACCCCCCTCACCACAGGTGATGTTCTTTGTTTCGTGAAAACTCTGAGTCGCCATCACGCCGAATGTGCCCAGATAACGACCCCCATATTTTCCAAACAAACCATGCGCATTGTCTTCAATGACTGCGATCGAGTTTCTTCCAGCAATCCCGAGAATGGCGTCCATTTCACATCCAACACCTGCATAATGGACCGGGACGATGGCCTTTGTTCTCGTCGAGATCAGGCTTTCGAGCCGATTCTCGTCCATGTTCAGTGTGTCCAGACGAATGTCGCTGAAAACGGGTCTGGCTCCCCTGAGAACAAAGGCATTGATTGTGCTTACGAAGGTAAAGGAGGGGACAATAACCTCATCCCCAGCCTGGATATCTAGAAGCAAAGCTGCCATCTCCAGCGCATGAGTGCATGAAGTTGTGAGCAAGACTCTGGGCACACCTAATATCTCTTCCAAAAGCTGGTGACAGAGCCTGGTGAACTTAGAATCACCAGAAATATTACCCGCTTCGATCGCCTGGAACATATATTCAAGTTCCTTCCCAACGATCGCTGGTTTGTTGAAAGGAATAACGTATGGAATAGCCTGATTGGTCAATGTGATTTTGTGGAGAGCTGGTGATTTATAAAATTTTTCTGAAAGGATTTATCTGACAGAACTAAACAGGGAACGGAAAAAGATCGCCGCAACACCGCGATCGGCTAAATTAATGGGGGCGATGGCCACCGATCGAAATACATCTCTTGGAACCCTTGAATATTCCTTTGCATGGTAATTCCAGAAAGCCCGATCAAGGAGATAGCTGCCATGCAACAGGCGGAACCAGGATTTGTCTTCGAACTTCTCCAACCAGGGAAGAAGGTCTCGAATCACCTTCAATGCAGACGAATCCCCAAACTCTAAGCTGAAACTCATCAATTGATAAGTCAGATCACGCAGGAAAGCGTGATCAATCCTGGCGTTTAATTCAATCGCCTTCTGAAAGTTCTTTTCTCCCTCCTCGACGCGACCCCAGAGAATATGCCTTGTGCCTCTTAAGAGATAACCACGGCCGACGGCCCAATTGTATTGATTCGTAAAATCAACCCCCAAATGGAATAATTGTGAAACTGCTTGCTTCAAGAGAACCGCGTGATCAATGTTCTCATCTGCAATACATTCTATGAGGAGAAATTCAAGCAGCTCACAAGGTTGACCAGATATCACCGAAGGATCTACCCTGACTAATTCATCTAGAAATTCCTTCCCAAGGTTGGTTTCACCATATGATAAAGCCAGAAAAACCAGAACCATAAGATGGTGTTTCAAGGCTACTCCCTGCAATGCAGCGACTTCAGACGGGCAACGCGGATCTTCGAAAGTGGCTTTCAAAGATCTAACAACATCATCCAGTCGACAGTGCAGATTTTTTTTACGCCTTCCCGAATGGTAACGGCGATAATTCAACGCCCGATCGACACTGGCAAACCTGTAGCCGGCCAGAGCAAGCCGACATGGCAGGTCAGTATCCTCACCACCGCAGATGAAACGCTCATCGAAAAGACCAACCTGCACCAGGTGTTCCTTTCGCACGACCATGTCGCTGGGGCTGAAAGGAAAGCCCAACACTAAATCAACCAGGCTGACCCTCAATGGCGGGCGCCATAATTCACGAATTGTCTCAGCAGAGTGATTGAGTTCAAAGCGAGGGTTGTAAGAGACAGCGATCTCCGGATGCTTCTCTAAAAAGTCTACATGACATCGCAACTTAGCGGGATGGAACATGTCATCCGCATCCAAAAACGCAATGATCTCCCCTTTCGAACTGCGTATACCGGTATTTCTCGCTGCTGGTAGCCCGCGATTTTCCCGGTGCACAATCAATCTAACCCGCGGATCGGTGAATTTTCTTACGATCTCGGATGTATTATCTGGCGAAGCATCATCTACGATGATGAGCTCGAAATGGGCATAGCTCTGCTCAAGCACACTCTGGATCGCCTGAGCCACAAAGCCAGCCTGTCCATATGCCGGAATGACAACACTAACCAACGGATGATCCATCGAATATCTCGTTCATCAGACGATATCTGCAAACTGGTGCTCAACCCGTTTGAAGAACCAGTAGCCGACGATCAGTATAATTGTTGATATAACTACTGAAGAGACAAAGTAATCGCCAGGGAGTACACCTTTGAGCACCACATCCCGATAACCAAGCAAGATGCCTGTCATCGGATTGAGCAGATAAATCGGTCTGAAGTGTTCCGGAACCATCGAAAAAGGATAGATGATTGGGGAGGCGTAAAACCAGATCTGAACCATCAATTTCAACAACGGATCAATATCACGGGTGAAAACGTTCAAAGCCGAACTGATAAAACCAATACCAAGGATTAAGGCGGTTTGGACGACGAGAATAACAGGGATAAATAAAAGGGAGGGCGAGGAGATCGGCAGCCGGAATACTGCCAGAAGAACAATTAGCAGGATAAAAGAGATTCCAAAATCCAAGAGACGCGCGAGAAGGGCTGCTACTGGCAGGGCTTCGCGAGGGAAGTAGATCTTTGTTACCAGATTCATGTTTTGAACCAGCGAGACAGTCATATCGCCCAGGGATGAAGCCAGAAGCGACCAGGGGACAACCGCCGTGTATGAAAAAACAATGTATGGCACCTCGCCAGTATCGACAGGCACGAAATAAGTGAAGATGAACGTGAAAATGATGGCCGTAGCGATGGGTTGAACCACCGCCCACATCCACCCAAGCATGGATTGCTGATATCTGCCGCGGATAGTCCGGACCGTCCACACCCAGATCAGATCCCTCGCGCCTCTCAGGTCTTTCATCTGGATAAGCATTATCTATCCACCCGGGTTTCTGACAATCTGTCCTCCCCAGAAACAGGGGAAGATAATCCTCTCAGACGCCATTCTCGAAATGGCGCATACACGGCGTCATATGGGTCTAATCCTGCTACTGGATTCTTCACCTCGAACCAAGCGGATGATCCGCGCGCCAGACCGATGATATCGTCAGCGTCCATCAGCCAGGCTACAACATGGTATGTCCCCCCATGAAGTTGAATCGGTTCAAGCGTTACGGAAATAACGCCCTCTCCCTGAAAAACCTCGAGAATCACACCGTCGTGACTGGTGCGCATCAAACAACATGGAACTCCATCTGCACGGTAGATCCGGACAACCAGGTTTACTCGACCCAGATCCCTGTAAGCAGAATAGAAAATATCGATTTGGGCTGGTCGGTTCGTAAGCAATTCATTCACAGAGTCCGCATTAGAACCGATGACCTCGATCTTCGTGATCTCGATCTCGGCTTCGGGAACTGCCCCAGCAGATTGGGTAGATCTGAGCTGCGCAGTTCTTTGTTTCTCAATTGCATGGGTGTAGGCATCAATCACATCTCCAACCTCACCGCGGACCTGCACCTCGCCTTTATCCAGGTATATCCCGGTGTTACACACAGTTCGCACCAATTCCGAGTTATGGGAAACAAAAATAAGACTGGTGCCATTGCTCAGCAATGTCTTAATACGTTCGACGCACTTCTGCTGAAACGCCACATCTCCCACTGCCAAGACTTCATCAATAAGGAGGATATCCGGTTCGATGCAAGAGGCGACAGCGAATCCCAGACGGACAACCATGCCAGAAGAATACCTTTTTATCGGTGTATCAAGGAAACGTTCCAGTTCTGAGAAGGCGATGATTTGATCCAATCTCTTATTGATCTCGTGGCGTTTTAATCCCAGAATGGTTCCATTGAGAAATATATTTTCTCGACCGGTCAGATCTGGATGAAACCCGGCGCCCAGTTCAATCAACGCCGAAAGATGACCATTGACTTCGATATGTCCTGAGGTTGGCAAAGTGATCTTTGACAGAAGTTTGAGGATGGTTGATTTCCCTGCTCCATTCGGGCCAATCAGGGCCAGCGATTCACCGCGTTTCAATTCAAAAGTCACGTTTTTCAAAGCCCAGAGCAGGTTATTGGTAGCGGTCCTTCGAGCGGAGCTGTCCAAGGTCCTTTTTGCCCAGTGGGTCACTAACATCGGTAGGCTCGTACGAGTCAAGCCTAGATGATATTTCTTAGAGACATCTTCGAGCCGGATAAGCGCTGTCATATCGATCCCGTATCAGGCCTCCAAGTTATCCACAAGCCTGTAGGACAAAGCCTGAATGGATTGCAATTTTCTGATTAACTTGTAATCATCACCATTTCTCATCGCCTGATCGAGGACACGATTGACCTGGTTTATATCGACCCAGTCCCGCAATTTATCCCATGAATTAAAAACAGGCCAAAAAGCATCTTTACCAACCGTATGGACACAATCGATATCCAACCTGAGGGGATTAAACTCGAGACCTTTAAACAATCGGTGCCGGAGTGGGGAAGGAAATATACTGGCAGATCTCCTTTTTAACAAATGGCGTCCAGTAAGAATTAAGGGATCGTCGGCATATGAACCCGGGATCCTTGCTAATCTTTGATAGTGTTTACAATAGAGTGCCTTGAGCAATCGGCGATGATCAAGAGCGATTCGCGGAAGTGAAAAACAGAACTGTGCATAAGTTCGATTTAAAAAAGGCGTGGCAACCCCCCGCCAGTAATCACATAAAGTCGAGTGGAAATAAGTGAAATGATGTTGCCGTGCCCATATCCCCAGGAACATCAGTTGCTGATACCACGCCCCGGGGACAGACTCAATCTGGCTTTGATATGCGGACGCCACTTCTCCGAGAGCACCCTTGATGGGGGTATCGATCAATTGCTCGATTTCCTCAGGTTCCCAAAATGTGTAACCCTCGACGAATAAACCATAGCTATGCCCTGTAGCGTGAATGGGTGTCAAATCGTTGATGTCCTCACCAGCAAGTACATCTCCCATGTATCCGGAAACGACCGGGCCGAAAGGTCCTGATTGCAATTTGTCAAGAAAGGCCATCTGGTACATTCCGTGGAAATGCATGCTGCTCCCAAACATGTCTGCCCATGCCGGAGTGTACTCGACCAGGTAATCGGCACCTATGTCAATCAACTTCCAGGGAAGACCGAGCGTTCTTGCCACCTGCTTGGCGTAGATGACATCGGTCGCATCGGGCGCACCCCAGGAATAGGCATGTAATCTGACATTATTTATTTTTGAACCTACAGCCGCAATGAGGCGAGAATCCAGCCCGGAAGAGAGGGGTATGATCCATTCGGTATGCGTTTCGAGTGCGCTCCCGATCGCCTGGCAAGTCAATTCAAACATCTCATCGATCAGTTCATACCATCCTGTTTCCCAACGATCGCGGCTCGGTTTGACAGTCCATAATTGTGTGAAGCGGAAACCGTTTGCATCCCATTCAGCCATACAATCGGGCGGGACGACTTTCATCTGCTTGAAAAGCGTCCAATCGCTTAACAGGTGACCATTAATCAACATCGAAACCAGGCCGGGGAGGTAGATATCCTTTGCACCTAATGCTCCCGCCGCAACCGTGACGGGTTCGAGGGTGCTGGCAACCCGCCATCGCCCGTGAGTGATATGAAAAACCGGGATACTACCCACCCAGTCGTTCCACATTTTCCATTGACGGCCATCCGCGCTGATTTGAAGCAGGATCACCCGTCCGTCCCACGGAAATTCAAATTTCTCCGCTCCTCCCCCTCGCCCTACTTTTTCCTCAACCAGAGACCACGGAATGCGATTATGAGGAGACCCAACTAATACTAATACTCCTCCCTCGGGGAGATAATGTATGCGCTCCTCCAATTTTCCATG